>LFCJ01003750.1_pt1 | contig 11143 bp, 11 predicted proteins | sample 643141 | NCBI WGS metagenome assembly LFCJ01 (sample SAMN03766243, study PRJNA286221) | soda lake metagenome | biome: soda lake; feature: Kulunda steppe; material: water; isolation source: sample B1-Br-g2 brine of Lake Bitter-1 | place: Russia: Kulunda steppe | collected 2010-07 | reverse complement strand
GTCGAGTCGACCCTCGACACCGCGTTCGTGGTCTGTACTCGGCGTGTCGCGGTCGGTGGGCGGCTGGTTTGTCATCGACTAGATAGTCGGTGGCCGACGGATATAGGGGCCGTCCCAAACGACGCAACCCCCGTTTCATCCGTCTACTTTTCGCTCGAACGTATCCGTACGTGGGGGTTTTGTCGACGGAGACGGTACCACCCGGTATGCAGCCGATCGTCCACCCGGTCGTCGGCTACATCTGTTACGCCGCCTACACGCGGGTTCGTGACGGAGAGCCACCCGGGGACCTCCCGGCGCTGGTCGCGGTCGTCGCCGCGACGCTTCCGGACCTGATCGACCAGCCGCTATACCACGCCGGCGTGACGCCCGTCGGACGGACGGTCGGCCACTCGTTGCTCGGCGCGGTTCCCCTCGTCGTCCTCGCCTGGCTGCTCGCGCGCCGATGGGGGCGGCCGACCCTCGGCGTCGCGTTCGCGGTCGGCTACGCATCCCACATCGCCGCGGACGTCCCCTGGCACCTCCTCTCGGGGGACTACCACGAACTCGGGTTTTTGCTGTGGCCGATCACCCACATGCCGCCTTACTCGGGCGTCAAACCAATCGCGAGCGTGGGGGGCCTCGAGGTCACCACCCTCGCCCTCGAGGCCGTCATCGCCCTGGCGGGCGTGGCCCTGTGGTGGCGGGACGGCCGACCGGGGTTGGGGGCGGTCCGACGAACCCGGCCCGCCCGCGACTGACCTGTGTGGGCCAGTTGTCACTGGAATCAAGGTGGCGTCACTCCACGGTGTCGGCCGCGACGTTTGATACTGCCGGACGTACGTCGTGGAAGAAGTTCCGTCCGAGAGTATGAGTACCGGGGTCCCCTCACCTCGAGTATGGACGAAGAGATCGACCTCGAACTCGTCGAAGCGGTCGGCGACGTGCTAGGGGAACGGGCGGAGACCCTCGCCGTCGCCGAGTCCTGTACCGGCGGGCTGATCGGTGGGGCGCTGACCGCGGTCGCGGGCTCGAGTGAGTACTTCGAGTGTGGACTGACCACCTACTCTTACGGCACGAAACGGCAGTTCCTCGGCGTCAGCCGGGAGGTCCTAGACGACCACGGTGCGGTTTCCGAGGAGGTCGCCCTCGAGATGGCCCGTGGGGTGCGAGACGTCGCCGACACCACCTGGGGGGTCGCGACCACGGGGATCGCCGGCCCCTCGGGCGGGACAGAAGAGGACCCGGTGGGAACCGTCTACATCGCCGTCTCCTACGCCGCCCCCTGGGAATCCGGAGCGTCCTACGCGACCGCGACCCGCTATGAGTTCGACGGCGACCGTCCGACGGTGCGCGCGAAGACCGTCGAACGCGCACTGACGGACCTCGAGGACGAACTCGAGGGGCGGCGAGTGGGGTGAGAGTCGACCCCCCAGTTATAATACCCCTGGTGAGGTGGTGGCGGGTGGTGGTAAACGACATGCCAACCGGGACGGTCGACTTCTTCAACGATACGGGCGGCTACGGCTTCATCGAGACCGACGAGATCGACGACGACGTGTTCTTTCACATGGAGGACGTCGGCGGCGAGGATCTAGAGGAGGGTCAGGAAGTCGAGTTCGAGATCGAACAGGCCGATAAAGGTCCACGGGCGACGAACCTGACGCGTCTCTAGCCGACCCAGCGGACTAGAAGACGAAAACGGAGATGAGGAGTGCGGCGACCATCATCAGTGTCGCGTGTTTCGCGCCGGCTTTCACGTCCCCGGTGCTCAGTTGGCCGGCGATAAACCCCGAGAGTGCTCCCTGGATGAACGTCGCGTGGAAAAAGAGTGTGGTGTAGGCGTCGATGTCGAACTCCTCCATGGTCCCGAGTCCGTCGATGCCACCGCCGCCCCCGACAGCAGCCGCCCCGGCGTTCGCGTCGACGCCCTCGGTCGGCAGGTTCGGGAGGAGGTACGCCGAGAGGACGGCGATGATAAACAGGAATACGAAGAACGCGACGTAGACGACGACCATGTACTCGAGCATGGCCTGTTTTCGCTCGCGTTTCAGCCGGCGGGCACTACTGGCCTGACCCGCGGCGATGTTCAACACGGTTCCGAGGTTGCCACTGGCGTTCATCGACTCGGTCAACAGGGTGACGACCCGGGAGACCGCCCGCGTTCGCACGCGGGAGGCGAACCGGTACAGCGCTGTTTCCAGATCAGAGCCCCACTCGACGTCCGCCCAGACCCGGTCGAACTCGTCGGTGAGCTCGCCCAGGTCGGAGTCACGGACGTGATCGATGGCGGTGATGATCGGCATCCCGGCCTGGTTTAGGCTCGCGAGCCGATCGAGCAGGTCGGGGATCGCCGCCTCGATGGCGTCGATCCGGCGCCGATGGATCTCGTAGACGACGGCGAACGTACCCGTGAGGAAGATCGCACCGACGGCGATCGGGACGTCGACCGCCTCCATCGTGAGGGTCCCCGTCGCGTACGCCCGGTACACCTGCCAGAAGATCGCGAGAACGGTCACGGGAACGGTGACAGCGAGTATCGCCGTCGGCCGCTCGAGGACCGTATCGACGGGCCGGCCGACGCGGTTGCGGATCGCCTCGAACCGGCGGTAGATACGGAGGCGTTCGACGTTCGGACTGTCGCTTGCTACCCTGCCGCCGTCGGTCAGTCGGACGTCCGCGACGTCGCCCCGCCTCGTCTCACCCGAGACGGCCGCGTCGGCTCGCCCGGGGTTTATGACGTCGGTCACCATGCCCAGGTAGACGATGAAGGCGACGTTCGCGAACGGGAGGATGACGTAGATGAGCACCCGCAGGGGCTCTAAGGTATCACTGACGGCGAACCCGATGACGACGAGGATCGTGATCAAAAACAGCGGACCGGCGACGAGGACGGTCACGTACGCTTCCGCGAGCGTGGCGAGTAACTCGAGCATGCCCTCCTGTTGGGACTCGGCTTCCTCCTGGTAGTCGTGATACTCCCGCTCTAAGAACTCAGAGAGGCTCTGGCCGGACTGGAGGACGCTCGCGAGATTCTCGGAGAGTTCCCGCAGTTGCGGGCTCGCCGTTCGCTGGCCCATCGCCTGGACGGCGCTTATGACGTCCATCCCGAAGGTGTCAACGTTTCGCACTGCGATCTGGAACTCCTCTGCGGCGGCCCCGTAGGTGTCCTCGTTTTCGGCGACGATTCTGACCACCGTCGGGAACTCCATGCCGCTTTTCGAGAGCGCGTAGACGAACGCGATCGTCGCGGGCAGTGCCGCCTCGATCCGCCGTGCCCGGTTGTCGGCGACGTAGGAGGGGTACCACCAGCGAAGCCAGGCCGTCGCCCCGCCGGAGACGAAACCGATCGTCAGCGAGGAGACGGTGATCAGCGCGAACAACTCGAGGACGGTGAGGGCGGGGACGCCGCCGACGTCGGCGAGAAAGGTGAGAGCCCCGGGCAGTGACTCCCTGAGTACGTCGGGATCGATCGCGAGGACGGTGAGCAGCCCCCAGATGACGTACATTCCGGCCACACTGCCGACGACTGCGGCGATCGCGGCGTAGAGTAACGTCTTCGAGCCGTACTCGCGATAGGTGGTCGCAAAGTGTGCCTTTCGGAGAGCAGCCTGTCGGTCCGGGTGTTCACTCCGGAACTCCTCTACGTACCCGCCGAAGACCCCGATCGCGGTTCGCGTCAGGACGCGGTCGACGCCCTCGTGAACCCGCGCGAGGACCACCAGTACGACGGCGGCGACGGCGACGGCGAGCGGAGCGAAGTTCGAGACCGTCATGCGTCCGTCTCTACCGGACCCTCACCTGCCTCCGTGCTCTCGACGTCGGCGCGGTACTCCTCGATCGTCTCGAGGACGCTCTCCCTGTCGGCGTAGTACTCGTTTATCATGGCGGTAAACCGCCGGTAGTCGGTGATGCCCTGATCGAGCAGGTACTCGAGGAACGCCTCCCGGTTTCGCTTCTCGGTTAGCAGTTGTCCCTGTGTCCAGCCCCGTTCTTCGCGGATCTCCTCTAGGACGTGGCTGTTGGAACTGCGGTGGGTGTCACCCTCGCCGTCCCAGGTGTAGGCGGTCGAGTAGTCGAGTTCGCCGGTTCGCTGGTCGACCCCCTCGATCTCGGCGACGAGCCTGTTGCGGCGGACCCGCTCGTCGTCCATGCGGGTAAGCGTCTGGACCGAGAGGACGTCGAGACTCTGGACCATCGCCCGTGGAACGTTTATCGGCTCGTTCTCGAGTCGATTGATCGCCGTCTGCACCGAATCGGCGTGCATCGTCGAGTAGGTGGTGTGGCCGGTGTTCATCGCCTGAAAGAGGGTGATCGCCTCCTCACCACGGACCTCGCCGACGACGATGTACTCGGGGCGATGGCGCAACGCGGAGCGAAGCAGATCGTACATGGAGACGTCTTTGCCCTCGTTCATCCGCTCGCGGGTCACAGAGGAGAGCCAGTTGTCGTGATAGAGTTCGAGCTCGCGGGTGTCCTCGATGGTGAGAACCTTCGAACGCGGCGGGATGAACATCGAGACGGCGTTCATACTCGTCGTCTTCCCGGAGGCCGTCCCGCCGGCGAAGATCAGACTCTTGTTGTGTTCGATCGCGAGCCAGAGGTAGGCCATCTGTTCGACGCTGAACGTTCCGTACTCGATCAGGTCGATCGGTGTAAACGGCTCCTCGGCGTACTTTCGGACGGTAAACGCCGACCCTCGCGGGGTGACCTCTTGTCCCAGAGCGAGTTCGGCACGCGAGCCGTCGGGCAGGGTGGTCTCGACCATCGGATCGCCGATCGAGATGTGTTGCCCGGAGTGTTGGGCCAACCGAACGACGAAGCGATCGAGTTTCGCCTTCCCGAAGGAGATGTCCGTCCCGATGTCGGTGTAGCTGTCGTGGTAGACGAAAATCGGGAGGTCGTACCCGTCACAGGAGACGTCCTCGACGTAGGGGTCGTGCATGATCGGATCGAGCCGGCCGTACCCCCGGAAATCCCGGTGGAGGTAGTAAAACAGCCGGTAGAACGTCCGCAGGTCGACCCGACTCCCGTACCGTTCGAGGAGTTCGTGGACCGTCTCCCGGAGGAGTTCCTCCGGGTCGTCTCCCTCCCCTTTCCGATAGAGCAACGGATCGCGAACGTCCTCGAAAAGCGACTCGAGTAACACGCGCTCTTCATCGGTCAGTTCCGGTTCGACGGTGTGGTAGTAGTGGGTGTTGTCGGAGGGATCGAACTGGATCGAAACGAACGCGAAGGGGGCGTTCACCCAGTAGCGTTCGACCTCCCGGCGGCCCGCTATCCCGTCGAAACTGACGAGGGGACCGTGTGCTCTCGGCGAGTAGTTCGAGACCTCGAGGTGTGAGCCCCGGAGCATCTCGATCGCACGGGAGAGCGTCCGTCGAACACCCTCGAGCCGTGACGGCGTCTGACCGCCCCCCACGTTTCCGCCGTCACCTTCCCCCTCTGGCTCTCTCTGTTCGGACATCAGTAGACTCGGTAAACCCGGTAAATCCTCACTGTGAATCAAGGCCCGATCCACTTAAATCAGATGGTCGAACCGTCCGTGAACATAACCGATGGTTCCCGGGCAGGGTGACCGATGGCGGGCGTTACGTTCATACGGTGTCAGTACCAACGTAGGGGTACGGAATGAGGCGCGAGCACTTCACGCTGGACGTCAGCAACGTAGACTGGGTCGATACCGACGGAGAGCCACGAAAGCCGTCGGTCACGATCGATTTCACAGGTCCGGCGGCGGAACTTCGCGAGCGTCTCACCGGCCACGATGGCGAGATTCTCGAAGCGACCGAGACCGACGTCGCTCTCCGACTCCAAGAACCACTCGGCGACGGCGCGGCCGGCGTCGTCAGCGTCACCGACCGGATCACCGGCGAGTTCGTCCTCGAGTTGAACGAAGCGGCCGAGGACGTCCTCGCGTTCATCACGGCCGCACGGAACTACGGGGAGGCCACCGCCGACGACGACGGCCGCTACGAGGTGCGGATCGAGTTAGACGGCGAGGAGGTCGTCACCTACGACAAGCGGACCTTCCTCGTCTACGACGACGAGGGTGATCTCCTGCGCCAGCACAGCCTGATCCCGAGTGGCGTCGAACTCTGAACACGACCCGGTAGGCGACCGCGCCGACCTGTGACAACAGAGCCCGAGGACGTGAAAGACGACGACATCGAAGTCGAGATCGACGTCGAAACCGAGCACGGAGCGCCCGGCACGGATCGGCGAGACCGACCCACTGCCGACGCCGGCGAAGACCCCTCACTCGAGGACGAACTCGGGAGCATCGACGTCCGGACCACGCCAGAGGGGTACGTAGAGGGACGGGTCACCGACCTGTGGTCAGCCGACGAGACCACCGTCGGCCTCGAGGTAACCCTTCCCCACGACGGGACGACGACGTTCGACCTCGAGAAGCCGATCCCGTGGTCTCCGACGTTTCTTCTGGCCCGGATCGTCGAGGACGTCGGGTACGACGCCGCCTCGATCGACCACCTCGTCGGCGAACCGGTCTACGTCGCCCGGACCGACGCGGGGCCGACAGCCGAGGAAGTGAGTGAAGACTGGTGGAGTTCGACGCTCGAGACGACGGGCAACGCCGTGCTCTCGACACTCGGCGGCCGCTACCGCCTCGAGGAAGAGGCGAGTCCGGAGTGGCGGCTGGTCGACCCACTCGAGCGAGCCCCCGACGACGAGGGGAGGCGTTCGGCGGCGTCGGTTACGGCGATCTCGAGGCTGTTGGTCGTCGCCGGGACGATCGTCGCCGCCGCCGGCGCACTGGTCGGGACGACCGGGACGCTCGCGGTCTCGAGTGCGGTCGTGGGGGCGACGCTTCCGGGACTCGCGCTCGTCGTGCTCGGTTTGCACCTCCTCGATCGCGGGGACGAGTGATCACTCGAGGGCCTTTCGCATCTCGAGGACCGGGACCTCGACGTCTCCGTACTCGACCACCCGATCCGTCACCGGCGTGTAGCCCTGCTTCTCGTAGAACGGAACGGCGTTCAGCGAGGGCGGTCGTCGCAGGCCTCCTCGGCGACCCCTTCGATCGAGCGTCTGTTTATCGTACAGATTCGATCGAGGTCGTCCGTCGTCGCTTCGCGGAGGTCGCTGTCCATACCAGTAGACGCCGTCGACTCGAGTAAAACCACTTTCTCTCCTCGAGTGATCCTGCTGTAAAGGGGCCACAGATCAGGGCGCGTAGTAGTACTCGCCCTCGCGTTTCTGTTCGCGGTCGAGTTGGGAGTCGGGCTTGTTGATCCGCGGACGCGAGGTGCGCTCGTCCCGGCGAAACGTGACCTCGAGGTTCGCCAGGAACTCGTTCATGCCCCCGCGCATGGTCTGTGGTGTGCCGGCCCGACCGTAGCGGGCGGGTTCGCCGTCGAAGACCATCATGCGGTCTGCGAGTAAGTCCAGCATGTAGATGTCGTGGTCGATCACGAGCACCGTCGCGTCCTGTTGTTCGGCGTACCGGCGGATCGCACTCGTTGCCTGGACGCGCTGTTCGACGTCTAAGTGTGCGGAGGGCTCGTCGAGCAAGTAGAGGTCGGCGGAGTCAGAGAGGCAGGCAGCGATGGCCACCCGCTGGCGCTCACCCCCGGAGAGGTCCGCGAGGTTCTGTTCCATGATGCGCTCGAGTTGCAGCGGCCCCGCGATTTCGGTGTTCCAGTACGACGAACCGAACTGGTCGGTGATCGAAGAGAGGAAGGCGTCGACGCGCATGTGCTGGTCGATGGTGACGTACTGGGGTTTATACGAGATCTCGAGGTCGAGATCGGCGTCGCCCTCGTCGGGCTCTAAATTGCCCGTCAGCAGTTTCGCGAACGTCGATTTCCCGATCCCGTTGGGGCCGACGATCCCCAGCACCTCGTTTTCGCGGACCTCGCCGCCTTCGACCTCGAGGGTAAAGTCGCCGTCGCCGTAGCGTTTGGTGAGATCCGGGTATTCGACTAAGCTGCTGGCTGTGCTTACCGCACGCGGGGCGTGTTCTTCGAACTCGATCCGGTTCGGACGGATCCGCATGTTCTCGTTCTCGAGGTACCCCGAGAGGTACTCGTTGATGCCGTTTCGGACCGATTTCGGCGAGGTGATGACACCGTAGGCTCCGGGCTCACCGTAGGCGACGTGGAGGGTGTCACAGAGCAGGTCCAGGATCGCGAGGTCGTGTTCGACGACGAGCATCGATTTCCCTTCCTCTTCGGCGAGTTCCCGGATCAGCCGGGCGGCGGTCACGCGCTGGCCGATGTCGAGGTAGGGTGTGATCTCGTCCAGGAAGTAAAAGTCGGTGTCGCGTGCGAGCGTGGCCGCGAGTGCGACCCGCTGGAGCTCGCCACCGGAGAGGTCGTCGATCGACTGGTCCATGACGGGACCGATCGAGAGCCGGTCTACGAGCGAATCCAAGGCGTCGCGTTCGTCCGTGCGCTCGAGTAACTCCCGGGTGTTACCGTCGAAGGAGTTGGGGATCTGGTCGACGTACTGGGGTTTGCGGGCGACCGTGATCTCGCCGTCCCGGATCGCACCGATGTAGTCCTGGATCTCGGTGCCCCGGTAGGCGTCGAGGATTTCGTCCCAGTCCGGCGGGTCCCCGTGGCGACCGAGGTTGGGCTCGAGTTCACCCGCCAGGATGCGAACGGCGGTGGTTTTCCCGATCCCGTTGGGACCGAGGATACCCGTCACCTGTCCTTCCTGTGGGGCGGGTAACCCGTAAAGGGAGAAAGCGTTCTCGCCGTAACGGTGGGCGGGGTCGTCGGTGAGTTCCTGTGGGAGGTTGATGATCTCGATGGCGTCGAACGGACACTTCTCGACGCAGATCCCACAGGTTTCCCCGAGACAGATCTCCTCGGAGATGTGTACCTGGTCGGCCCTGCCCTGCTGGGTCTCCTCGCCCCGGAGAGTGATACACTCCTTGCCGGTTCGGTTCGGTGGACAGTAGTTCTTACACTCGTAGCTACACCGGTCGGGCTGGCACCGCTCTAGGTCGACGACTGCGATACTATCGTCCGCCATGTTAGACTCCCGCCACGCTCGTCGTGAGAATAATTCCCCAGGTGACGAACCAGAACGCAAACACCATAAACAGGACGAACAGGTAGTGTTTGGGTCCGACTTCGTCCTCGCCGTAGATCCCGGAGTGTTTGATGAACAGTGTCAGGGTGAGGATCGCCCCGAGTACGATGACGTACGTCTGGGAATCGGACGCGATCTCGTTTGCCTCCTCCACCGTGGCGGGTTCGGCCGTGACCGCCGCCGAGAGGAGCGCCGCACCCACACCCGAGAGGGCCGCGAGTGCCGTCACGCCGATCGAGCGGATGTGCTCGCGTCGGTCGCTGATCGATTCGGTCGCCATGTCCGCACGTCTGTCTCCGGCAGTAAAAAGGCGTTCGCATCTCGTGGACCCCGACTTTCGCTCGATATTTTCGCCAGGAACCGTCATGGTCGTATTCGAACGATCCGCAAAAAGTATCAAGGACTACCCACGAGATAGGAGCGTATGAAAGTTCCACTCCTGGTAACCGATTTCCTTGACCGGGCACGCAAGTACTACGGTGACGAAGAAGCCGTCGTCGCGACGACCGGCGAGCGGTTCACGTACGAGGAGTTCGGGGACCGCGCCGATCGAGTGTCGGCGGCGCTGACGGAGCGAGGAATCGAGAAAGGCGACCCCGTCGCCGTACTCGACCCCAACACCCACTACCAGCTCGAGGCGGCCTACGGGATCATGCAACTCGGGGCGATCCACACGCCGCTTAACTACCGGCTGACCCCCGACGACTACGTCTATCTGCTCAACGACGCCAACGTCAAAGCGATCTACGCGGACTACGAGTACGCCGAGAAGATCGAACAGATCCGCGAGGAGGTTCCCACCGAGACGTTCATCACGAACGACGCCGACGCAGTCGAGGGCGACTGGGAGGACTTCGACGACGTTCTCGAGGAGACCGAGCCCGACTACGAGCGTCCCGAGATGAGCGAGGACGACATCATCACGATCAACTACACCTCGGGGACCACGGGCGATCCGAAAGGCGTCATGCGAACCCACCGCACCGAGTCGCTGCACGCAAAGCTCGTGACGATCCACCACGAAATCTCCGACGACGACGTTTACCTCTGGACCCTGCCGATGTTCCACGTCAACGGCTGGGGTCACATCTACGCCATTACCGGCATCGGTGCCAAACACGTCTGTACGCGCGGTGTCGACCCCGAACAGGTCCTCGAGGACATCTCCGAGGAGGACGTCTCGTTTCTCTGTTGTGCCCCGACCGTGCTCAGCATGGTCGGCGAGTATCTCGAGGACAACGACGCCCCGACCACGGGCGACAACCCGATGCGCGTCACCGCCGCCGGTGCCGCCGCACCCGAAAGCGTCATCGAGATGGTCGAGGAGGACTTCGGCTGGCACTTCCGCCAGCTCTACGGCGCGACCGAGACCGGTCCGCTCATCAGCACCTCCGCGACCCGTCGCCTGATCGACGAGGACAGCGACGAACGCTTCGCGCTGAAAAAGCGCCAGGGCATCGCGCCTCTGGGAACCGTCGTCGACGTCGTCGACGAGGACGGCGAGGTCGTCCCGTGGGACGACGAGACCATCGGCGAGATCGTCGTCAAGGGCAACCAGGTCATGGAGGGCTACTGGGAGAAACCCGAGGAGACCGAGGAGGCTTTCAGCGGCCGGCGTGAGGGCTGGTTCCACACCGGCGACCTCGCCGTCGTCAACGGGGACGGCATGATCTCCATCCAGGACCGAAGCAAGGACATCATCATCTCCGGCGGCGAGAACATCTCGAGTATCGAACTCGAGGACACGCTGTTCGACCACGAGGCCGTCGGCGACGTCGCCGTCATCCCCTCGCCGAGCGAGGAGTGGGGCGAGACGCCCAAGGCGTTCGTCGTGCCCGCAAACGACGACCCGGAGAACCCACCGGTCTCCGAGGACGAACTGACGAAGTTTACCCGGGAGCGACTGGCCGGCTACAAGATCGTCCGTCGCGTCGAGTTCGTCGACGAACTGCCCAAGACCGCGACCGGAAAGATCCAGAAGTACGAACTCCGCGAGCGCGAGTGGGACGACGAAGAGCAGATGGTCGGCCAGGGATGACGCCGATACGCAACCGCGACGAGTGAGCACCGCCGGGGCGTGCCCCGTCTCACGATCGCCAGCCGG
>LFCJ01003748.1_pt1 | contig 11144 bp, 14 predicted proteins | sample 643141 | NCBI WGS metagenome assembly LFCJ01 (sample SAMN03766243, study PRJNA286221) | soda lake metagenome | biome: soda lake; feature: Kulunda steppe; material: water; isolation source: sample B1-Br-g2 brine of Lake Bitter-1 | place: Russia: Kulunda steppe | collected 2010-07 | reverse complement strand
TCTAGCACGACCTAATCGTTTCTTTCCCAAGAGAACGTTCGTCGGTTTTGAATTCGGCGGATTTGGTTCGAATCCCGACGCCGTCGCTCGAACGTACTCCGTTCGTAGCAAAAGTCCGCTCTCCCCGCGGGGTTAAAGGCGCTCTAAGTCTCGAATTCGAAGGATAACGGGTGAAATCGCAAAACATCTTAGAGCCCCTCCAGGTGCTCGCGGCGCTGCACCATTTTGTCGCGGTGAGTCCGCATGTCGTAGTGTTTCGATATGGTGTCCTCAGAAGCGTTTACACGGTCGGAAACGACCTCCGGCGGGACCCCGTGGTTACGCTGGTGAGTGATCGACCCGGTGCGAACGGCGTGAGCAGCAACCGAGTCCGGGCAGGTGCTCGCCATGTTTTGCATCATGGCGTCACACTCCTGGGGATCTCGTTCGTCGGGGCAAGGCTTTCCTATCACGCACGGGCGCGTCATTCGGTAGAACCGGTCTGCAACCGCGCCTCGAGAGAGTCGTCCTTGGGCGGAGGTAAACAGCGGTTTACGCCCGTGATCGTCGGTCACTTTTCGCCGGTTGACGTCGATGTAATCCTGTAGGATCTGGGCGACGTCCTCGGTGATGTTTACGTCTCGTTCTCCAGCGGTTCCGTTCTTGAGAGGACTACCGGTTTCCGGTCGGTGGCGGATAGCGATACCGGGTGCCTCACCCTCAAGGTCACAGTCCTCCAGGTCGATCGTCCGGAGTCCACCGAGACGCATCCCGACGTGCCAAACGAGAGTGAGCATGGCGTGGTCGCGGCTCGCGTACTCGAATCGCTCGAGGTGACCGAGAATTTCCTCGGTTCGAACAGTGTCGAGGGATTCCTCGCTGATGGCGTCCTTTCCGGTGACCGATGGGACGAGCATTTTCGCTTTCAAACCGGGTTCGACGGCGTCAATTGCTTCACAGACTTCGACGAACATCCGGAGCGTATCGAAATCGCCTTTCAGGGTGGTCGGGGCGACTCCTTGCTCGTCGCGTCGGAACATCTTGTAGCGGTGGAGTTCGCGGCCACCGACGTCGTTCATGTTGTCAATCCCGACGTCATCACACCACTGGCAGAACTGTTTCAACCGGTAGTAGTGTGACGACAGGGTACGCTCGGCCAGCTCGTCGCGACGGTGCTCGAGGTACATGTCGATCGCTTCCCACGGGCCAAGTGGCTCGAGGTCTTCACTCATGTGTAGGTCACCGCCAAGCCGTTGAAATAGAACTCGTAGGGGTTCCCACAGTCGGGGCAATTGACCGGCCTACCGGGGAGGTGGATGGTTCCCGTATCGTCGATGGATACGGATGCATCCAATTCCACTATTTCAGGGTCATGGTTGCACGCTGAGGAAACCTGTTCATCGTCACTGGCTGCGACAGCACAGTGAAATTCAACGACCGTTTCACCGGCCAGTTTGTCCTCATATGGACAATAATAGCGGTCGGTTTCACTCATGCTGGCCACCTTCTACGTATAGTTCTTCGAGGTCGCTTTGGTCGGCTCCGTTCTCTTCATCGGCCAGTCCATCGGTAAACGTCTCCACTTCATCGCGGAACAGTCGGAAGAACTCGCGCGTGGAGTCTTCAGATCGAACCTGCGAGTGCTGTTTTGTGATCGAACCGACCATAGACTCGAAAATCTGGTCCTCGTCTTCGAGGACTTCGATACCATCGGAGAGTCGCCGATAGGCGAGCATCTTCTGGAAACCGCGGGTGTTCACTACGGCTTCGATCTCATCATCAGAGAGTTCTGAAATTTCGATCATTGGCTCTCACCCTTACCGGAGCCGTCGGTTGCGACAAGGCGCATTTCACAAGCGTCAGCCAGGCGCTCCACACGCTGGGTCAACAGCGCACGTCCGCTCGAGGTCAGTTCATAGGTGTTGGTTCGCCGGTCGAGTTCGCCCTTTTCGATCAGCCCAACGCCCACGAGCGTGTCGAGATTCGGGTACAGTCGGCCGTGATTCACCTCGCCGTGGCGTCGCTCGAGTTTCTTCTTAATCGCCAGCCCGTAACTGGCATCGTTGTCGCGCTCGAGACGGGCGATTGCCTCGAGGCAGTCACGCTGGAATCCAGTCAGATCGGCCCAAGTTGTGCCGCCGTCGGCGATGGCGCGGGTGGTTGGGGTCGGTGCGTCGGTCGTGTCGGGGGATTCAATACCCCGTGGGTTATCGTCGTACATGGCTTTCGTGCCTGGATCACGAGAGCCGCGCGGACCCGGTGGCCTTAACACCGGACCGCTTTCTGCGAACGGCCCCAGACATTCGGGACCACGTGAAACTCTCGTTGCTTGTCGAGTGAGAACGCCACTGAAATAAATCTTGTTACTAATTCGTATCTCATGTGGGCCTAATTGGTCACACTTGCCTGATACATCGACAGAAGGATAAAACATTGATAACACGCAGTTAGCATGCGAAATCCTGGGAATTGGATGCAACTCCCTACCGACGAGAGAATTCTTGAGGTGCTGAACTACGGATTGATTCTCTCTCCCCAGGTCATCGCTAAGAACATCGAGAAGTCTCGGGTTCACGTGAGTCGAAGGCTTAGCGTCCTCTCTGAGTATGGTCTGGTTGAACGTATTGAGAGAGGATATTACGTGATCACTGATCAGGGCCGAGCCTACCTCGAGGGAGATCTCGACGCCAGCACTCTCGAGCCCGAAGACTGAGGTCACTGTTCTACCCCCGCAAGCCCGATCTGTCGAATCAACGGCTCGAGCCAGCTGGGAATCTCACTATCAGCGAGGTTCCCCTGTTCGTTTAGGACCATCAGTAAGACAGCCGTGTCGTCGTCGACACCGAAAATCCAGTGTCGCCCACTATCAACGCGCACGTCAACGCGGGCTTCGTTGTCAGGACTTGACTCAACCTCTACCGAGACGGTTCGACCGTCCTCGAGTTCCGTTGATAGTCCTGGTTGTTTCGCCGTACCGGAGTCAGTTTTGACTGACATACTCGACCGGAAGAACGTGGGGTCATTAAGCGAAGGGCGCAGGTGAGCGGAAAATGCCAATATCGCCTCTACCTGCAATAATCGAGCGTTAAAGGCTCTCTATCCGGGTGAGCGGTAGTGAGCGGTAAATGAGCGGTAAACTCAAAAGTCGGGGACGGCGTAGACTGTGCCTTTCCCGGTTCCGCTCGATTCGATCAACCCGTACTTCTCCTCGAGGTTGGTCAGATACCGGCGACGGCTGCTTTTCGCTCGTGGATTCGACATTCGTTGTTCGTACGTTTTGTGCAGCTCTTGGGCAGGGAGTTCACCGGCGGCTTCAACGATGTCATACAGGGTTCGTTTGTGTGTCCCCAACTCTTCCACGCGGTCAAGATGGATCTCTTCGAAGGCGGCGCTTCGGTATCGGTCCACCGTCTCAACGGTGATCTGTGATCGATCCGGATCTCCGTCAACTGCACGGGCACTACTCCGGAGCATCCCGATGGCTTCTCGAGCATTGCCCGCGGCCACGTCTGCGATATGCTGGATAGCCTCGCTCGAGATCGTGCCGGGATTCAACCCGGCCCGTATCCGTGCTCGAAGGATGTCGAGCAGCTGGCTATGGGTGAACCGCTCGAGGCGGATCGTATCGGCTGTTCGGAGTCGCGTTCTCACTCGGGTGTCGATGTTCGCGAAGAGGTCGTTTTCGTCGATCGTGATGGCGACGAGCGTCACCCCCGGTGTATCGTAGAGGGCCTGGAGTGTCGTATCGTCCTCGAGGACGTCGACCTCGTCGACGATGGCGACAACACGGCGGTCACTGTCTCGAAGTCTATTGAGGAAGGAACTCGTGGGCGAACCCGTCTTCCGGAGATCGGCACCGAGCCCGGCATCACGCATAATCTCATAGAGGACTTCCGACCGAGTCGAGCCCGAAATACAGCTGTGATAGCCCCATCGTAGGTCGAGCGCTTCCTTCTCGAGTTTTTGGATAACGAACTTCGCGAGGGTCGTTTTTCCGGTACCAGAGGGGCCGAAAATCAGGGCGTCCTGGCCGGTATCACCTGCTGCAATGGGCTGGAGGGCGTCAGCCAGTTGCGTGATTTTCGCATCCCGGTGGTGGAGGTCACTGGGGACATATCGGGGGTCCAACGCTCGAGCGTCACGTATCATCTACCTGTAATAGTCCGATAGGACTGCTATATCAGACTAACCATTGATAAGTTACTGTTGCAATTTGTCTATCGAGAATTCTGACAAACTCGTAACCTAATAAGGGTGTTAATAGGGTAAATCAGTCAAATATTTTCTTCGCTAATTCTGTTTCCAGATCCCATAAAGCATCAAAAAACATTTCTCGCCGAGTCCATAACCTTCGCTCTTCGTAATGTTTCTGAAGATCGATTAACTCGTCTGCCACTTCTGGAATTAGTTCAACAATCTCGTCTTGACTAAGACTCCCTGGGTTGAATACCTCGCTAAAAGTTCTATGTTTTAACTCATACTGCCCAGAATTCTTCCTCACGAATCTCAATCTATTCTGGATTGTGTTATCCATTTTCTGTTTACATTTCCGAAGATCTCCGTGTGAAGTATTCAACGAGTGTTTATTAATGAGTGCTTCAAAACCTTCCTTATCATTCATCAGGAGTAGGGTTTTGGCTGATACTTTGATTCTGAAGTGTTGATTCGGTGTATCAAGCAGTATCTCTCTCCTCTTTTCTTGATCAGTAAATCTTAGCCAAAAAATCCCCATCAATTTATTTTTCACCGATGCCTGAGTTAAGAACTTCACAGCAACATTATCCATTCTGAGATTGTTGTGTCCAAAGTAATATTCGAACAATGGGTGTGAATCTACATAGTCATCGCCGCGTCCTCGCCACTGAGCGATATCTTCGTTCAACTGTTGATCAAGCGTTGAGGCAGGATCACGTGTAATCCGCTGGGTAATCTCAACGTTCGCTTCATTTGGGTCTTCAGTCGTCGCTACTGGGATACCAGGTTCTTCGGGTAATGCCTTACCAATACGCTCGACCCATTCTGGACCGATGTCGATCGCTTGATGTATGCCATCAAGAATCTGTTCCCTCTGTTTCTCAATTCGATACCTGATTATACTCTCCAGTTCCTCATTTTTAGCTATCTTTTTACCAGATCCTTTCCGAACATAAATTAGCCCTTCGTGAAGTAATCGGTTACCACGTTCATCATTCACATGCTGAGAAATGAACGTGGGTGGCTCTGACAACGGCTCAACAACCAGTATGCCGAACTTTTTTCCATCTTCTTCAAAGGTATGCCAATTTAGGCTTGGGGTTGGGTCTAAATTACTATCTATTAGTTCTTGAATGTCACTTTCGTCGTAACTAAAAATATGCCGTGGGCCACTACCTTGGTAATTTTCCTGACCAGGAGTAATCCCAACCAGAACTCCATCGTCGTTGACACCGATAATAAGGTAGTGCTTAGGTTTGCCCGTTATCGTATTGGCTAGTGCTGAGATATCCCTGAGAAACTCTGCCTTATTATATCCAATACCCCCGATATGGTAATCTTTTTTAAAATCAGCCCAGGCGTGTTCGTCGCCATCTAATCCTTCAATCAAGGATTTGGCCTGTTGTAAATTCATTCGATTAATTATGAGTTCCGGCAAACATATGTTCTTCGATCATTGGTAATATAACCCGGTCCGTTATACCAAAATCGAACAGAGTGTTACTGCACGAGAACCAATACAAGTCAGACGAATTAATCAAAAACAACCACGCCAGACATATGTACAAAGGAATGTTTTGTAAATCCACTACGTCCGTTGTAGAAGTAAGGTGTAGTCAATATGGCGCTGATTTACAACTTCACCGACAGAGGTAGTCAACTTTCTGGCGAATTCGAGACGGACGGCCTCGAGCGAACCAACTAATTATCGGCCACGATAATATCCGGAAATTAGATAGTGAAGTGGCCTTACTTATTCGACAGACATGTATTCGCGACGATTGGTGGTTGCAGGTTTGGCCCTCCTAATGACTACTCTCGCGGGCTGTGCAAACGAGTTAGGTGGTGACAGTGGAAGCGGCAGTATCTCAAGTGCTGGCGGCGGCGGTGTTGATCCCCGGGTCACGGATATGGAGATTGACCAGGACTTTTTCGATACGATCGGTGGCTCTGCTGACGTTCGCGTTTTGGTCGTGAACGATGGCGATGCGGGCGACGTCGAGGTGACCGTTACGGCCTACGATGACAACGACAACACGATTGAACGATTCACCGAAGAGGCATACGTTCAAGAAGACGAAAGCAAGCGCGTTGATCTGAGTATTGACATCCCCGATGGGGCTGAATCCGCGGATGCTGAGGTGTCACCCGCATAGATGGTTTCCGAACACTCGAGGCGTAAGTCACTCGCTTTTGCTGGTTTAGCAGTTGGAACCCTCTTATCAGGTTGTCTGGATGAATTTGGTTCAGACGATTCGGCAGAAGTGACACCCTCTCAGACCGCTTCCTCTGACGAACCTGAAGAAGACGGTGATGAATCTGAAGAGGAGGGTGACGATACTGAGGGAGATAGTGGCGTAGAAGAGGACGAAATTAGCGAAGAAATCGTGGAGATGTATACTATGGGACGTGCTGAATTAGTGGATGGCAATGCGTATCTAAACGAGGCTATCCAAAGCGGGACTGAAGGTGAGCATGCGGATACGGAAGAGTATGCTTCACAGGCGCGAGAACACTATGAAAAGGCGGAACAGTATTTTTCTGATGGCGTGGAGAAAACCTATCAAATAGACAATCCTGACGCACGCGAAATTCTATCGAGGGCTGAAAATCGAAGCACGTTGTTTTTCCAATCTGCTGGCTTTCTCAGCAGATCTGGAAAAAGGGCTCAGAAAAGCGAGTATGACAGAGCAGAGAATCTTTGGGACGAAGCAGAATCAAGAAGCAACGAAGCCGAACAAATCAACCTGAGAAGTACAGATACGCTTCGTGAGACTTTGGATCTCGAGTAGCCTCTAATTTAACTTCGTCGTCCTTTGCATACCCCGGTGTTTCGTTGTTCGATGTGGCTTCAAAAGGTGCCACTACACACATTCACATGATCCTGAGGGTTATTACCTGATTCCGGATTCTCCTGCCTGGGTACAACCCATGTCGACTGCATACAGTCTCGGGAACCTCAACCCGGGCGAAAACGAAGTAGAATTGATCGACGTTGCGTCTCTGATTATCGTTGGCGTCTTCGCGCCTATGATTTTCGGGGTCACCTCGTTCAGTATCGACGTCTTCGGCGGCTACTCGATGACCGACCCGATTTGGGTCCTCGGCGGGGCGGAGCTTTCCGCGGGCCTGATCATTATCACGGCGGCTTCGATGTGGGTGATCCTCACGAACCTGCTGAACGATCAAACCGAACACTCACAGGTTGAAATGGCTATTTTCGTGACGGCGCTACTGTCGCCGCTGCTGATGGTCCTGATGCCACCCTTTGAGGCGCTGGTGATGTGGCACGACGTCGTGCAGCTCATGTTCTCGGTGTACGTGATCGCTGCAACCGTCCTGATCAGCTACCTCGGCTAAGGAGGCTCTTATTCATGCACGCAATTTTCCACGACATAGACGGAGAGACGGTCAAACTGGTCATGCTGGCATACATCGGCGGCGCTGTCGGTGTCGTCCTGTCGATCGCTGGCGCGGTCGCGGTTCCGGGGGTGATCTGAATGTCTGATGCGGCCCAAAGCCCACAGCCCATGCCCACATATCAGCACGGCTCGACACTGACGAGACGCCAAGTCTTGCAGCTGGCCGGAGCGACGATGGTGACGGCGGCGGCTTCGGGCGCGGCCACGGCTGACGACGATGACGACGACAACGGCGACGATGACGGCGAACTCCAGCCGATGCAAGAACACTTCAAGGCCATCGACGGCGTGGTTTACGACCCGACCAGACCGACTACGGGAGGTATGCTGTTCGGCAACATCGGGGAATTCACCGACCTTCTCGGCTCCAGCCCTGCTGCTGACCCCTACGTAATCCATAACCAACTGATCCGCGGCGGCGAGTGGTGGAGCAATCTCACAGCAACTAGCTTCGATAACCGGATGACTGACGCGCAGATGGTTGCAAACATCCATGCTCGCGTCGAAATCGCTGATGCGTGGGAAGATGGCGACAATTCGAGTGATGCGTACTCTCGCGTACTCGAATCTATGCCCGAGTACTGGGACGTACCTGCAATCAACCACATCGAGACGGCCCGTGCTGTCCTAATGGAGGTTGCTTACGCCTCCGAAATCTCGCACGAACTGGAGGACTACGACAATTTCGTCACTTCGCGCCACCCCAACCCTGACGACTACACTGGCGATGAAGACCCGGTTGATCCTAACTCACGCCCGGATACTGACTTACACGAAACGTCTATCGAACTCCCCTCTGGTGAAGAATACGAATTCGAGATACCTGCCATCCCTGTCGAATGGGAGGATGGCGACAAGATCGAGTTCGTATTCGGCCAGGAAATGATGGATAAGTACGAACCCGACGACGACGCCACCTTCGGTGAAGGGTTCTTCCACGACCTCGAAACCGAAGATGGCAACACCGTCGAAAAGTGGGACCCTGGTGTCTCAGGTGGTTCTCAACCTGACTTTGATACGGAAACTCCGTTCCGATTCTCTGAACTCGCTGACCAACTGCTCGAGATCGAGGAAGCCGAAGAAGACTCTCGTGCCGACTACGATCAACAGATCGTCGACGACATCTACGAGGCGCTTGACGACGGTCTTATCGAGCCGTCTGATGTTCGCGGTGTCGAAGGCACCGCCGAATGGCTGAGTGGTCGAACTGATGCCACGGATAGCAGGTACATGATGGCGCTATACGGTACACTTGGCCTCGAGCGCGCTGACTTGACCAATGTCTCACACATGACTGGTCACATCGACGGCTACTCTTTTGCGGACCTCGAACGAGACGACTCTGGTAACATCCTCTCGTCTCGCTACGAAGAACTCGAGCAGTCATTTGAAGGCCAAGTCTTCGCTGAACTGATCGGTGACACCGACTTACAATCCGGCCACACCTACATTAATAACCCTCTCCTCTGGTTCGGATATGACGGCGAAGTTGAGGGTGCCTGTGCCCTCAACGCTCAATCTCTCGAGATAGAACTTCGTCTCGATCTCGGCTCTGAGGCAAATTACGTCTACCCTCACCATGACGGTAAGAGGCTCTTTGTTGCCCATGACAATGGTGACGTTCTAGGCTACTACCTCAATGACCTCGATGAACCGTATCTCGAATGGGACTCGTCAAACTTCGACTGGCACCGATGTGACTGGATCGACGCGCACGATGGAAAACTCATCATGCACGGCTCTGGAAACAACGATTCTTCTTACATCTACGACCTCGAGGATGAAATTGAAGTCGCCTCGATAAACGATGCTGGTGACGACTACTTTTTCCTCGACAGGGAAATGGACTGGTTCATTCACGCTGGCGGGAATCTGACCATCTATGACCTCGAGGGAGATGAATTGTACGACGTAGACCTCACCGACAAAGACTCTGATGGCATATCATCCAACTACGCTACTACCTTCGACAACGGTAACCAGCTCCTGCTTAGCGACACGGGCAGTGAGATTCAAACATGGGACATCTCTGACGACGACCCTGACAACTGGGAAGTCAACTGGACTGCCTCAACGAACAGCAACGTGGCCTTAGTCGGTCCTGACTATGAGCGTGTGTATGTCGCCGCAGGAAACATCGACGACGATAACTGGGTTTCTGCTTACGACATGGAAGATGGGTCGGAACTCTACAGGAACGAAACTGTAAACGGACGACTTCGTTGGATGGTCTGGAACCCCGACCAAACTGAATTGTTCACCGCAACCAATGATGACTACATCTACGCCATCGACCCTGACGACGGCGAGATCCTGAGAGAAGTCTACGAGCCTGAAATAAACGAATGGTGGCTTAGCAGTCTCCCTGCTGAGTACGATGGTGTTCTAAACAGAACAATCGCTTTCGATGCTTCCGAAGGCGAGGAACATCAGGTAACGTATGGTACGCTCGAAGTTGACACGATGGTCGACAGCGACGGTGACAACGTCGTCCCGTGGGAGCGCGACGACCTCGAGGACGAACTTGACGAACTCTCTGACGACGATCTGGAAACGATCTTCGACGAGATCGACGATCTCGAGAGTGTCGACGACATCGAAAACACCACGCACCTCGTTCTGGTTCTCGAGGAAATCGGCGACGGGGACCACGAGCATCCTGAAGACCTCGACAGTTACGACGAAGGCGAAACTGTCGACTGGGATGAACCTAAGTACGACACCACGGACGTTGACGAGTACGTCGAACACCTAGAGGAAGTGGTCGAGGAACACAAAGACGCTCTGAACGACGGCGACGGCGACGACGATGAGACGACCATCGACATTGACCTCGGTTTGGGCGACTGGATGCCGGACGCGGGCGATTTTAACCGATTCATCGGCATGGCCGTCGTCGCGGTGGTCGGCGCGATCATGGTGGGGGTCGCCGCGCTCAGAACCCTTCACCCGCTGGCAGGGAGGTAACTATGCGAGGACGCACACTTTTGGTGGCTATTCTGATAGCCGCGGCCCTGCTCGTGGGCATGGGCATGGGCGTGGGCGCAACAGAGAACACCAGCGAGAACGAGACGGCCCCGGAACAGCCGGCGGAAATCCAGATGAACAACGACACAACGATCACCGATTACGAGCTCGAAGACGGCTGGCTCGAGGTGACGTTTGACAGCGACGTGCGAACGCGGGTTGTCATCGTTGATTCGATGCACGGAATCGGCCAGGAGGGGGCCGTTGAAGTCCCCCAAGAGGACTTTGTGATTGACCCCGGCGAGTCAACGATCGGGATGGAAGTCACCGAGTTCATGGGTGGCGCTTCGGTGTCGGTCAACATCGACGGTCAGGCCGTCCGACTCTCGAGCGAGTTAGAAGACGAGGGAGAGAACCCGCTTCAGTACTTCGGCGGTGAAAGCGGGTTGTTCACCGGGATATTTGGCAGCATGATATTCGCACTCGGGGCCGCTGGTTTCGTTGTGTGGCGCGAGGATAGCGGAGTGATCGAAGCATGAGATTCGAGAGATTCAGGGACCGGCTGACGTACCTCATGGCCGA
>LFCJ01003745.1_pt1 | contig 11145 bp, 13 predicted proteins | sample 643141 | NCBI WGS metagenome assembly LFCJ01 (sample SAMN03766243, study PRJNA286221) | soda lake metagenome | biome: soda lake; feature: Kulunda steppe; material: water; isolation source: sample B1-Br-g2 brine of Lake Bitter-1 | place: Russia: Kulunda steppe | collected 2010-07 | reverse complement strand
TTCTTTCTCAACGGCACAATAGACTCTGCCATTTCATTTCGGACATTATGGACTATTTTTTGGCTGGCGAAGACCAGCAACAAACCAATCAGCCTAACGATCTGGCTGGCGGTTAACCCTTTTTAAATTTTGAATATCATCAAAGACTTTGTCGATGACTTGGGACTTATGACGGAGAGGCATCGACACCATGAGGGAGAGGCTTGGGACTTATGAGGGAGAGGCATCGGGACACCATAATGAAAACAGAGGTTGTAGCATTTTTGAGCACACCATCTTACCTAATTACGGTCACTCAAGGTATCTCCAACTCTCAACACAAAATATCCAAAAGCAAGACATCTACCCATCCTGCAGCTATTGCTCCCAACCCCGGCCTTCCATCGATCGAGCAGCAGCTTGAAGTCGTCCCGGCCGCACAGCTGCCTTATGCACGTCGGCGCGGCTGAAACCTGCCACATGTGCAGGATGCTGCATTGGCTTGCTAGAGAAGGAGCAGGGCGGCAGGGCCGACACGTCGCCACAGAGTCCCAGGTCCATGTAGCCTTGCTTTGCTGGGTGGTGGGAGAAGGGAGTGGGCGAGATCTTCTGCTGTGAAGGTGTGAAGCGCCCTGTGCGGCCCCCTGCAAACCATGCCGAAGAGATAAAAGGGTTTTTGTGTATTCCAGGTTCATTGGGTCCATTTGCGCAGTGGCTCATGAGGCACTGCCTGTGCTAGTGGTCAAACATTCAGGCATTCTACATTAAGGGGGGGTGGCATCCTTGTGAGTATGTGCGCGCGGCAGTCGTGATGTCGCACCTGCTCACTACCTGGTGGAGATGAAGGAACACAGTTGTGTACGATCTGACCAAGGGAGTAAACGTCGCTGGTTTGGGAGGTCCCCAACGTTTACATTCGTGTTTCATTCGTATTTTAACGTACAGAACGTAGAATTGACATGGCATAAGCAGAAAGTAAGCCAGGGAGGGTCAGGGGAAGCACAACTACCCCACCCGACTGACCTCCTGACCTATGGCCAACACTTGAAATGCATCTTAGGGCCCTGAATGGGACCAGATTATCCTTTTTTATCATTCTAGCACCTGAGTTCACAAATACGACTAGGCGGAAAGGGGGTGCAACAGTGCAAGCAGTGCACAAGCTCACTGGAGGTGCCTACTGCATCAGGGACGTACACTCCACCCCTGCCTGTGGTGTCAGCCAGTGTGAAAGCAAACAGTGTGAAAGCAGAGCAAGCGCCAGCAGACGCGCTAGCATTGATGCAGCAGGAGCATGAGAAGAGGGTGAAGAAGGAGCAGGAGTTTGCAGCAAAGCGAGCTCTAGAAAGAGTGACCTGTTCGAAAGCAGCAGCAGCAGCAGCAGCAGGCGGCAGCAAGAAGCAGAAGATGGCCCAGTCCTGGGTGGTGCTCTCAGAGGAGGTGGAGGAGGAGGGGTCCAGGAATGGGGAGGACTTTAGTGATAGGGATTGTTAGAGTAGAGCACAATAGGGAGGATGCTAAACTGTATTAAATACTATAAATTTCCTTTGTGAATGGCAAAATTGCAGCGAAACAGAACAGGCGAGTGTCCCTGAGCGTTGAATTGTACCTTTTATTTAACACAGCATTTTGTTCCCATTGCAAATTCGAGCCATTTTTAGCGAAAAATTGATGTTAAGAACGTTTCTAGCAGCACATCTACAAGGGGGAATACCTTTGCCCAAACACATGCATGCGCGTGCGTGCATGCGTGCACGCGCGCGCACACACCTGCCTGCACCCCCTCGTTGGCTTACGGAGCATTCAGAGGGCAATTGCAGGCTTTGCCATATAGCTGTTGCAGAGCAGTAGGCGCCTGCGCACAAGGCTAGAAGATCGTGCGCCGGTACTCACCAACTGTGGGGTCAAACGGGTCCACGTAAGCTTCCAGGTTCCGGCTTGTTTGCACAGGCAACGCTGGCTCATAGGCTTTGTGGACATTGTGGCTGAAGGGCAGGGGATGCTTGAGGAGCATCTGCGCGGCACACCCGAGGACACGCAAGGGCATGCTCTGCTTGGTGGTCACGCGCTACGCGTCATGCCAAATTGCTCAGGCAGTGGTGTCAGTCGTGCGAGTATATCGGGCCACACCGCGTCTGCTGGAGGTACTCCTGTTGCTGCTAGGCCAACGGAGCCTACAGTTCTTGGTTCCCACTCATGCTGCGGCCTGCACCAGAGCTTCCTCACGGAATGCACTTGCGCACGAGGCACCTGTCTGGAGGATGGTACAGCCTGCTCTGTGCAGGCGCAGAGAACTCCACGGCCATGAAGCACAAATTTAAGCCACTGCGCCTGATCATCCGTCGCACTTTCCTTCCCTTGCTGTCCTCCTTTTGCTCAGGTGATGCGCCCCCGCACCTCAGCGTGGGCGACCTTCCTGTCCAGCCGCTCCGCATCGCGCACAGCATCAAACGGCACCACCTGCCGCAGGGTTGTGTGCCTGGGCACTGTGACATTCAGTCCACCGATCTCCACATTAGGGGGGTATGTCGTAGCAAAGGGCGGAGCCCTGCGCGGAGAAGCGCCGAGCTTGATGGCTCCCGCGCCCCCGTGTCCGTAGGTGGCGGCGACCTGCGTGCGCAGGCCAAACATACCGGCAGTTGCAGGAGCCGTGCTCAGCCAGCAAGCAGGCAAGTTGGCTGACTGGCATGCAGATAGCGGTTGTGTATCTGTGCGTATTTGTGCGTGTATCTGTGTGTGTTTATCTGTGTGTATCTGCTTGTGAGTGCATGCGTGCGTGTGTGCGTGCGTGTGCGTGTGTGTGTGGTGTACTTGCGTGTGCGCAGTGGTCCAGCCTGTGTGTGTGTGTTCCAGCCTGTCTGGGTGCTCGTGCGGAGGAGTGCTCTCGCATTGTCAACTCAATCACTCACACCGCCTTCAGGCCATGATTACCATGCAAGCCGCGCGGGGTGACTGCATCCAGGCGGACGCAACGCCGTAGGAGCTCCTTTACCACGCAGAACAAGCATGTGATCAAGTGCACTATGGCCGTGCAGCAGCATGCCCCTCAGCGCGCAGGCTGCCCAGCGCCCACTCAGTGCCGTTAGCTTTTTGGACCTCACAGGCTCCAGGGCATCATGTGAGCCACCCCGACATGCAGCACCCTGCGCACACCCTGCACTCCGTACCCACCTGGAAGCCCGCAGAGTTGATCGTGCCCATGCCCATCCCGCTGCCTTGCGTGCAGCCCAGCCCCACCTCTGCACCATCCACAATGGTGGCGGCCGCTGAGGACTTGGCATTCTCCCCTGCGGCCCCCTTAGAGATGGGGGGCAGGAAGGTGGACCCCGTAGGGGCTGTCTGGTGCATCTGCATCGACCTGAGCTGCTGCTGCTGCTGCTGCTGCTGCTGCTGGGCTGCGCTGGAGGGCCTTCTGGGGCGGTGGGTGGGCCGGCCTATGGTGTTGTAATTGGAGGATACCTTGGTGCTTGCCCGCAGGGAGGCAGGCAGCTTGCCGGTCTTCTTGGAGATCTGTTGCGTGCACGGGACAGGTAACAACGTGTACAAGGGGGGCATCAAGATCAAAGAGACCCAGCGGAATAGCACACAAGAGGAGGCCCTCTTGGCATGCTTGTGACGTGCGTGCTGCTTGCGACCTCCTTTACCTCCAGGGCGGCAGCGGCCGGGGGGGGAAGGGCCATGCATATCAACAGCACAGCGCTGCGCCAGCCGAGCCAAGCAAAGTGCCGGGGGCCCCTCCTGAGTATCATCACCCATGCGTGTGCTGCGGCAAGGTTATGGCCTGCAATAACCAGCATCAGGTTCCTCCAGCAGGGCACCTGCAGCATGCGGTGATGGTGGGGGTGGCGCTGTGCAGCCAGCGTGATACATCCTGCACATGAATTTACAAGATTCCTGGAGATAGGCTTGGCAATTTATGTAAATCCTGGACGGTTTTGTACATCCATGTGTGCGGCGCACCTGCTTGAGGTGCTCTTCAACGGGGGCACCAGCGATGAACGGCACGGAGCCGGTGGCCATGGCGTAGGGGGAGTTGAAGATGCCGGGCTGGCAAGTTGTGGACACCAGGTGGTGCAGCTGGCTGACCTGCAGGCGCGTGCAGTCCCCCGCGCTGAACACCCAAATATATGACGAGGGCTGGCTGCGGGTGCAAGCCCACAGTTGAGGCTGGTGGTGGCCCGCCCGGGAGCATGCAGAGGGGGAGCAGGCAGGGTGGTGGGGCCCTTGCGTGTATGAGCTTTGCAGCTGCGCCTACCGGGTCCCCTGGGGCCCACTACACAGGCTGGGAGTCACCCAGAGGGTGCGCGCGTGCTGCTGCCAAGCCGCAATGCACCATTTGAGGCAAAGGGGGGGGGGATTCACCTTCTCTTCAAAGGCCTTCCGCGCCTCAGCCTCCGCAATTGCCTTCTGTGAGATCGCCGCACGCGCCCCCTCCTCTGCAACCTCAGCGCGCACCTGGAGCACAAGGTGCGGGGTAGCATCGTGTCACATGGCTCATGCAGCCTTTACGACATCATGCCATGTGGTCCTCGTTTGGGAGTGTTGGACAGGCACCCTTCAGAGAGGCTTGCTCGAGCAGGTGGCCTACCTTGCAATGGACTTGTGCATGCAACGGAACAGGATCACAGGTGGTAGGGAAAGTCTCTGCCATCTTTTTGCGGCAAGGGATTGGATGGTCATCTGGCCATGCCGTGGATGACACGTGGAAGATGGGGGGGACCTTTTGCCTCTCCCATCGTGACTCGATCTGCCACCATAACGCAGATGAATGCTTTTGAAGCCACCCACTTACTTGGGCATTGACTCGTGCGACGTGCTGAAGGTAGCACTTGCGTGCGTAGAAATCGAAAAGGTACTTGCGGCTCCAAAAGCCGCGCCAATGCCTCTGTATGTTTGTAGCCTTGGTGCCGAAATAAGCCTACAAAACACACAACAGGTGTGGTATCTACAGTACACAATTATATGCTTTGCACATGAGGCAAAAATTTGAGGTAAAAGCTTGCAACAAGCTTGCTCTGCACTGCATGCACAATCGCCAGTTTAACTAGACTGCCAGCGCACATCCTGACAGCAAAAAGTAATGCAGTGCGTCACTCAACACACCTCTCTCAAACTTCTGTCCCTAATCTCCTTGGCCAATGATGCCCGCTGCCGACCCAGGTAGCCACGCCATGCTCGCTGGATTTGGATGGCTACATCCCTGTTTCATTTTGCACAGGCAACGTGTCAGCACACAAATATACACTAACAAAGTGCCAAACACTTGTTAACTGGGAAAAGGTGAGGCACAGTTGTCCTTTGTCCATGCCTGTACAAGCTCAGCGTGCATTGGCGGCTTCACGGAGCCGGGCACAGAAAGGGGATTGTGGCGCTTTACAGGAGTACAAAAGAGTACAGGCTTACAAAGAAGTAGCCATGAAATGCAACGCATACTTTGTGTCTGAGTAAAATGCAATCTGCAAGGCACACCTGAGCCAGTCCAGTCGCCTCCTGACCAAGAACCCGCGGCAGTGCTTCTGTATGACGATTGCTGCTGCTTGCTCACGAGGTCGTGCCTCATCAGCAGCTCTGTGTTTGGGTTGTAGGGCCACAAGGCAAGTCAGCAAACTGCTTAGGGGCTTACCTAAGCTTGTGCTACATGCAGTTCATCACAGGATAAAGACACGAGGAGGCAGAGCAAGCCCTTCAAAGCACGCGCTTTTACCTGGAACGCTCAAAGAGCTGGCAAAGGGCATCCTCTGCTTGCGCTTGCAACGCTTGCATTTACAAAGGGAGCATTAGTGGGACCCTTAGAGGCAACCCCTCTCAGCTACAAGGCACGTCCGGGGCAGCGCATCCTTATCTATAACACTATTTGCAATAAGCTTGTCGCAGAAACACGCGCAGAGCGCAGCAACACGCATGAAAACCTCGTTCACTCCATCTTGCGCATGAACCTCAATATTTGTTATCTAGTTTATATTTGCTCTTCGATCTTTAACTGAATATAGCGATGCACCAGACAACTCCAAAAGCCCGTCAATTCAGTGCTCCCCGTTCCACGCTTGTACAACCTTCAAGGAGCAGGAGGAGGGATCCAACTGCATATAGCCAGCGGAAGGCAGCGTTTGTTCCCTCTTGCCGCAGGAACATTGTGTTACACGTGCGTTGGGAACTTATTTCTGTGCAAGCACGCACTCCTCTGGCATGAATGCTTTGCACATGAAAGTGCTTGGTGCGTGAACATTACGCAGAAAACTTGTTTTTGTGCTTGCCGACCCATAATGATCAAACTTGCAAGCTCAGCACATGGACATGCATCCGCCATCATGAGCCTGAGTGCTGCAAATCTCACAGAAAAAATTACACATGCATGAACCTCAGCCACAAGACTTGGAAATGTGGGCCAGCCACGCTTTGCCCTTGGCCTCAGCCTCTGCGGAATTTGACAGCAGGTCACCTGTCTCAGGAGCGCAGCTGACCTACGACAGAGAAGTGGGTGAGTGCAGAGCCAGAACTCTTTCTTATATCCAAGATCGTTTTCTTGGCATAAGGGAGTCCAGGTCGTGCTCCGACAAGTCCAATGGCAGGAAAAACAGCTTCGGAAAGCTTGCCTAGAGATCATGATGAGCCAGTAGTCAACCTTAAGCACTGCACTTGACATGACATGACTGGCCCATGGCCACCTCCAATCAGCTTCCCGCACTGGGCATACACGATTGCCTAGAAGGCATCCGCACGATGCCGAGATCCACCCTCTTTCATGCACATGCCCCTGCAGAGAGAGCTGAGGACTTGGAGATGCTTTGTGAGACTATTCTCAGCCACCATCAACGAGCGCCCACTGCAGCGACCCTGTATGCGCCCCGAACGCTCTCAACAGCCCTGCTGCGCCTCACAGATTGGGAAACCTCAAGTCCAGCAGGTGGAATTGTGGACGAAAGCCTGCAGGATCTCCCTGATGCATACAAGGCACAGGTCCTTGAGGTAGGACATCTGCCTGATCTCAGCCCTCTTGCTGAGCATTTGCATGCCACCTCAGCAAATTGTGCAAGGAAGGGCTGCCCGCCCTTTGTGGACAGTACCTGAAGGATGTAGTAAATTATGTTGTAAAGAGTTATAAATGCCGCATGCTCGTCTAGTGCTTGATGAGGCACTATGATCACCCCACATTTGTGAAATGGATTGTTTCACTTAGGAATGTGTGAGAGCAAGCCTAGCAAACGTACTTAGCAAGAGTACCTGCCCTAGCCACGAAGGCTGCACCTTGCACGCTTTGGCCTCCTTGTGGTGTGCAGGTCCTGCAATCAGGAGTGGTGGCAGCATGCTTAAACAGCTGCCCTGGTGATCCCAACAACCATTCTCAACCTCGTGACAGCATAGACAGTAGCCTCATGGCAAACTATCTGTGGAGCCTGGCTACATTGCATGGGGTTGACGGTCTTGGGGCAGGCTTGGCATGCGGGAGAAGAGCAGAGGCCCCGGGGCTTGAAAAGGTGTGCCTCTGTGGGTTGCCAGCTGAGCCAGCAGGCGAGTAGCCAAGCTTGTGCAGTGTTGCCTTCGCGGGGAAGGAAATTGCTCATTTTCCATGCATGCTTTGTCCTTGAGTCCTTTGATAATTAGAAAGATGAGTTCATCCTTTGTCATTTGTAGGCAAGTCTGCATTGGCACAGAAACTTGGTGACACCAGAGCACCTCAATACTTATGATGTGAGCATCGTTCCAACATAGCTCTTGTATCCTACTTTGATCTGTAGGTTTGTGCTGCTGTCAGCAATTGGGCTGAGCATAATTATAATCAGGATCTAGGCCGGAAGCGCAACACCTCCACCCCAGATCTCACCTCAATGTTATGGGGATTTGCTGCGCTGTGCCAGGTAGGGATCTAAAAGGCTGTTGCATCATCAATATGAATATGGGTTTTGCTTTTGATGGCAGAGGTGATGATGTTAGCCGCCCTTGCGGGAGTGTTTGTGCAAGCACCTGTGCACATGAGTGCACTGTGTATGTGCACGTTTCATGCACGCATGTGCAGAACGTAGAAATGGCTGTTTGAGTGATTGGCTGCAGCAAAATACCACGGCAAGCATGTACTTGAAGCGAGCCTGCTGGAGAGAGTGAGCCACAACTCCTTTCCCAAAGATGTTGTTTGCATCTTTAATATCACTGACAAGGCAAGTGCTCCTTGTTCTTCCACAGTTAGCTCACCAGCCTAGCACTGACAGCTTGACCAAAAGCTGCGAGACTGGGACTTTGGGAGAGGACTATGAGCTTGCTGGTCACCACTTTGTGGACAGTTTGGCAGAGGAGATGACGCACCGGCTTCTCCATAGCGAGACTGGCAGGGATCTGCAGCCTGCAGATTTGGCAGACACTGCCTGGGCCTTACTGGCCTCTGGTCACAAGTGAGTGTGCGGTGCTGTGCTGGTGCATCGGAGAAAAGGTATGCCACTGAGTGCAATTGTGAAGGATGCTAGGAGCACAGATGGACGCTGGCTGCTTTGATGTGGATGGATTGCCTGTGTGGCTTAATAACAGGCGTGCATAGGAGAGGAAAATGTACCAACAAAAATACCTTGACTCTGGGTTGGTTGCTCCCTTTCAGTCCCTCAAGCTGAACAAGTATCAAAGCCGCAATGGTACTGGTGGTTTTGCACATCCTCAGGTCAAGGCAGGTGATAGACCTTGCGGAGGCTGTTGCAACCGAGGTGTTCTTTCAAATTTCCAATCGCCACTCTCTGAAGGCCCCCTTTACTGCGCCGGTAATGAGGTGTTGTGGCACCTTAAGGCACACAGTACAACTAGGCTCTGTAACCCATGCTCATTATCACGGCGCTGCATATTTCTTTTGCTCTGTGGTCAGTTGCATGATGCCATGGCAGACTTTTGTCGCAGAGGTTGCTCGACTCAAGTTTCCAAGCATGCATTATTGCTATCGCAGGAAATTATCAAGGTGGTGGTTGCGCTGTCACGCCTGGGAATAAAAAGCCGTGAGTCAACATCTACAATCTCCACATCTGGTTCCATCTGTGGTATAACCGGCATGCATCTTGGCAGTGCCTACAACAACCCAATACTATGTTTCCCTGCAGGAGCTATGGGATCTGCACTAGATGCCATTGCTGGCCATGTTGTTAAGAAGTTAAAGACACGACATGTCTCAGCCCTCAGCCGCCCAGGCAAGTAGAGCGTCTTGGACAGAGCTCGCACTCACATGCATCCATCCATACTCAGGGTCATCGATAATTGCTCCTAGCATTGATTGCGTGTGAGGTCCGTCAAAAGAAAGGGATAATTTAGCCACTAAGTACCAGTGTCACTGTAGAATTGAGGGTCGACTTTGTCACAAATTCACCGAGTCTCTGCGTCATTTTACAGATTCACAATGTTTCCTTCTCTGAACATGATTAGGCGCATGCTAACTGACAAAAGTTGTTGACTTGTCAGCCTCAATTGCATCAACACAAAGGTGCCAAGCGCATTGCTTCAGTGTTTCTATTCATATTCTCTCAGGCAAGATATTCATTGCATAATAGGAAGTCATTGTAAATCTAGGAGACAGCACCAAATGTTTGGGGAAGGTAGAAGAAACGGCCAAGTGAGGCGCACACCTCCCTGCAGCTAATAAGCAAATTTTGTTGTTAGAATCTGGTCCTATGCCGCACCGTCTGTTGCAGATGACATCCTTACATTGTTGTCTGCCTATGCTGATGCTGACCATTCGTCTGTGGTAAGATTGGCAGAACCAAGCAAAATCATGGCTATTTCATCCGTCTAAGGTGTCCACCTGCATGTCTATCTTTTAACAGAGTGGAGGCTTTTGTCCGGTTGCTCTTCTTCCTTTCTTTCAACCGCAAAGTAAATTTAAGTTGGGAAAATGCGTATGTCTATCAAGTAGAGAGAATCTTGAAGAACCCAAGGCTTGATCACAGTCATGTGAGCTGATCAAGGAGCAACAGAGAACATTCTAAACCTGCATTTTTGACAATGTGATAAGCCAGGGATGTGCATGCTCAAGTCGTACACGCATCAACTAAACACACCTTGCAGGACTTGCAAGACATTTCAGGGTGTGGCAAGCTCAGCCTGCCCTTTTTCTACTTGCATCTGTGGTACCCCTTCACAGGTCATTCCCGAGCTAGTGGCGGCAACAGCTGGGCAACTCATCTCAGACATTGCTTATCATCATCAATGGGTGTGTGATCACGGTAAGTCCAGAGAATGTTGGTGCCTTTGACTTGAAACCCGCTGCAGCAAGCTCTCTTGTGCTGGTTGGATTCCGCATGTTGTTAGTGTGCTAGCACGCCTTACAATCGCCACCATTGGTATGGGGAGAGCTGTTCGACCTTGCATTGTCACATGCTTTTTCAAACACCAATCGCACTGTCTCATGCCTTTTCAAATACAAAATGCACCTGCCTGCAGGGCTGAGCAGGCCCTCCTCAGATCGTGCTGAGCAGCTTGCCTGGGCGTGCCAGTACTGGCAGCTCCGCCTCCATTCTCAGACTATTGCTGGGCTGTTGCACACGTATGTGCGACTCAACATATACCCAGGTATGCAAAACAGGTCATCTGTTTGTATTGCCATGTCCTGGGATTAGTTTTGGCTGACAGGAATTGTGTGTGCGAGACCAGCATGTAACACTTTCGGTTGAGCACCTTTGAATCCAGGCGAACATGTCATGCTTACAGTCACATGCTCCTGGCCTAGCTTGAAGACTGCATGTGATACAATGAGAGGATTAAAAACTGCAATGCATGGCCAACATACTGTGTTTGCATGAGGTGGCAGAGGAGCAGGAGGTTCTTCGAATGCTCTGTGCTGCAGGTCAAATACTGGTGGCATCCATGGCCATTGCTCTGCAGCCGCAGTTGTATGCCACTCAACCAGAGGACTTGCGGAGCTTGATGCAGGTGGGTCGCAAAAAAAAAATTGTACAATCAAGGATGTAAACAGCGCATTTCTCGAATTCTTTTGCTGGGAACACAATGACTGACATTCGCGTTGTGGATGTTTTGCCTATTAAAATCCTGTTACATTCGAGAATACAGTGTGGGGGCCTGGCAGCCACAGCTCTGCTCAGGGACGCTCTCCTTTTCAGTGTCGCCGCGTTTTTGCATGGATTGGAAAGAAATGCGTACCATTCAATGTAGTTCTAGCACTTCCACCCTAATCCTTGTCACCGA
>LFCJ01003743.1_pt1 | contig 11147 bp, 8 predicted proteins | sample 643141 | NCBI WGS metagenome assembly LFCJ01 (sample SAMN03766243, study PRJNA286221) | soda lake metagenome | biome: soda lake; feature: Kulunda steppe; material: water; isolation source: sample B1-Br-g2 brine of Lake Bitter-1 | place: Russia: Kulunda steppe | collected 2010-07 | reverse complement strand
TATAGGTTACTATGCTTTTTAAGAGCCAGAATCATTAAGAAAATAGATCAAAAGCAGGAGACGCTGATTTTCGCAGCGCCCTGAAGGAAGCGATCTTTGCTGACTGAGGAAGTACTCTTGGGGTGATGAATACAAAAGCACGCTGATTGAAACCATTTAAAATAAAATTTTATAAAAACTATTAACGCTCTTGAGCTTGACTTCTATCCGATCATAATCAAAACTTATTTTCTCTATACTTTTTTACGCTATCATTTAAAGTTAACTTTTTAAAAATAAAAAAAATGCTATCCACCGAGTTACTTAACCTCAATAGATAGCATTAATATTTAAGTTCTTAAATTAAAAGCTGTCTACATTCTTACTTTAATCTAAAGTATTTATATCTATTTAATCTCTCTCAATTAAAATAACATTATTTTCTCCAGTAAAGCTTACGCTACCATCTTCTACAGTAGCTTCTTCACCATTATAAGCATTTCTAACTTCAGTTCCATCAATAAATACATCACCAACTTCAACCTCAGTACTCTCATCAGCAATTGCTACCACTACTCGATTATCAAAGCCATCTTGCTGATAAACTCGACCGAAAGTATAAGGGCTATTACTTATTTCTTTATGCTCACCAGCACCAACTGCTACATTTCTATTTCTAAACTGACCAAGTTTTTGAAAATGCTTTAATACTTCATCATCTTTATCATCCCAGTCCATAGAAGACCTAGTTGCTTGAGCACCATCAGATAATCCTTCCCCTTCTACTCTAGCAATCTCATCCCCATAGAAGATTTTGGCTGCTCCTGGCACTAGCAATAAGTTAGTACCTCCATCAATCAATTCATTACGATCATGTAAATGAGTATCATGCTGTGAGATATAACTTAAATAATTACGATTTGAACTAGAGTTAGCTAAATCTGCATAATGTGAATAAGTATCTTCCATTTCTGCCGGATCATTCTCTGCTGGTCCACCGCCATCTTGGCCCTGGAAATCAAAGTTGATTACAGATTCAAAACCATAATTAAAGATATCACTTTCTGTTACCCCGTGGCCCCAAATCTCGGCGGTCATCCAGAACTCATCATCCCAATCAGAACTTGGACGGTCAGGGTTATCTTCTCTCCATCTTCCCAAAGCTTCATTCGCTTCTACTTGTAAATCTTTCCAACGATCATAAGGGACGTGAGATGCTGTATCGACTCTAAAGCCATCAATTCCAAACTCTTCTACCCAAGCTACTAACCATTTGGTTATATACTCGGCTGGAGGAACTTGAAGGTCTTTTCTTAGCTCTCTAGCAGCTGGCAATACCCAATCATTATAATTGTCCTCTTGGCTCCACTTAGTCTCTAATATAGGAGGTACGCCTGCTGGATCATCATGGTACATTCTTGTCTTAAATTCAGGTAGACCATATAAGTTCTCGACCTCTTGTGATATCTCATAACCAGGCATCTCTACATTTTCAGCGATACGAGCATAGGCCCAGTCAGACCCCCACCAACTAGCCCAATCATCTTCACTTCCACCTTCCATGTAATCTGGTGCATCATGCCAAGTTTCACCTGCATTACGATCTGGTGTCCAATCTCCATCTATACCATCTAAATGTCCAAAGTCGAATTTATCCATATCTACAATTGTATGGTATCCTGGATGATTCATTACAATATCCATTACTATTCTAATATCCTGCTCATGTGCTGTATCAACAAACTCTTTCATTTCCTTTACTGTACCAAAGCTTGCATCAGTAGTAGTATAATCTAAAGCATAGTAACCATGGTAAGCATAATGGGCAAAGTCACCATCAGCTCCACCACCTACCCAACCATGAACCTGTTCATAAGCAGCAGAAATCCAAATTGCATCTACTCCTAGATTTTCAAAATATCCTTCGTTTAGTTTCTCAGTTAATCCTGCTAAGTCACCACCATGGAAGGTACCTGTATTCTCTCCCCAAGCATCTTTTTCTGGTCGACCATAGGCATTATTATTATCAGGATTGCCATCTTTAAATCGATCAGTTATGGCAAAATAGACTGTAGCATTATCCCAAGTAAATCCTAATTCTGCATCATCATCACGTGTGAAGTCTAACTCTTCAGTAACAGTACCATTATGATTAGTTGCACTTGCCTTTAAAGTTCCACTTTCACCATCAGCTAAATAATCTTCTAAATTAAAAGCAAAACTTTCAGCAGTAGAAATCTCATTCCCATCAAATTCAATACTTGCATCACTAATCTCATAACCCATCATTTCTACTGATATATTCGCTGCTCCTCTTAGCTCGCCTCCAGAAGGAGTAATCTCAATTGATGGTTTTAAAAATCTATCAGGATTTTCTGAATGCCATTCGCCATCATACCATGCAGTTTCAGGCGGTATAAGATGCTGATTATTTGCTTCATCTCGATTAAATCTAACATATATATCACTGCCGGTTAATTCTACTTCCTCTCCTTCATCATTCTCCCAGCTTTGAGGAATTTCAAATACATACCATTTTGCATTATCATCTATTGCTTGCATCTGCGAATGGTTTTCATCATAATCATAACCCATTTCTTCTGAAATAGATATTCCGCCTTCATCATCATCCTCTTCCCAAACCCAAATATAAGGTGTAGAATCTGCTTGATAATAAATCTTTACTCCATCAAAATCCTCTTCTGACCGATAAGTGTAATCTAATTTTTCCTCATTAGTGCCTACTTCATTGCTTGCACTAACATCTAAAGTACCCGTCTCTCCTTCAGCTAAATACTCAGATAATACAAAGGTATTTCCAATCTCTTTTCCAGCAAATTCAATACTACTCTCACCAGCATTAAGAATCTCAACTGAGATTTCTGTATTGCCAGGGTATTCACCTTCAGCCGGAGTAACATTAATCTCTGGTTCAGATGGTTCAACTACACTTACACTTACCGCTTCGCTAAGACTACTAGCTAAATAGTCTTCATCATAGGCTCGTAAGCGATAGTAATAAGTCTCTCCTACTTCAACGTCAGTATCTGTATACTGATTATCAGTAATTAAAGTATTCTGTACTAACTCATAATCATCTGCAGACTCGCCACGATAAAGGAAATAATACTCAGTAGTACCCTCCCAACTTACAGTAACATTCTCTCCATCACTACTAGCAGTTAATTCTTCTGGTTTATCAGGAGTTACTTGCCAGTCTACAGTTATCTCTACCTCTCCATCTTTTGAGTCATCAGGTAGCTCTAAATCAATATTTGTTGTCCGTTGGCCCGGGTAAGCATACAGCTTTTCTATATAGCTCTCCCGATAAACTTCTTCTCCGGTTTCATCTTCTAAAATAAGTGAAAAATCATAATAATTTGCTGGAATTTCATCAAAGACTACTTTAGCTTCATTTTCACCTTCAACTAGACTGATATCTTCTTTTAAGTCATTTTTAATCGGCAATAATTTTATAAAGCCATCAGCAGTATCTTCTGGTAAATTGCTCAGTTCAATTACTACTTGTTCAGCATCAGTTAGTTTAGTTGTAATTGTTGTATTAGTATCTGAACCATCTACAACAACCTCAGTACTACCTTGATAAATCTTAAACTCTTCATCTGATTCTGAATCTTCTTCATATATTTCAACTTCAAGGTCATAAGTTCCAGCACTTAAATCTCTAAACTTAAGTGCTATTTCTTCAGATTCAATCTCTTTATCATCAGTATAAGTATCATTACTATCTTCTTGATTAATTAATTTAGCTTCTACTCTATCTAATTCAAGCCGGTTAGTTATCGATTCAATGTTTTCTTCATTATTTGCCTCATCTTCTAACTCTACACCAACTCCCAAGTCATAAGTTCTTTCTTCTATTGGATCTCCATCCCTACTACAAGCTAATAATGTAACAGATAAAACTAAAACTAAAAGAATTGCTAAATACCTCTTTTGACAAAAACTATTCATCTAAGCTTTCCCCCTTTAATTTAAACTTAATTTAAAAAATACAGCCTAAAATAAAAAAACATATTTATCCTTAATTAAAAAGATAAATATGCTTAGGTAAATATCTTATTTTCTTATAAATTTTTCTTAATTAGATAAAAAAATTAAACCTCTCTGTTCAGAGAGGTTTCGCCACTAGCTCCATATAGCTTAGGCGACCAACTATAAACTATACTTCATCACTTTCTATTTGATTTGATAAATCTCTTATAAACTTTTAATTAATTAATCTCTTATATTATAAATTATACTAAATAATATATATTATGTCAAGTATGTAATGTATTTATTTTTGTGTTTATTTAATACTTATTTGTAATATTAAGCCAAAAAACTTTTATGACTAAATCATTGTATTAGTAGTTGCTATTTCTTTTAATTGATTATTAAGCCATAAAAAATTTCCTTTATACTCAACAAAGCTAGGTTTTTCTAAAATTTCAATCCAAACTTCTTCTTCAACCTGGCGAGAATCAATAACCACCTCATCATCAGCTTCTAGCTCTATATTAACAATCTCTTCACTAAAATCAGTTATTCTTTCTCCATTTACACGTAAAAGTATCCCTTCTCCATAACTATAATTCTTTAATTTTAAGGTTAACACTTCAACATTCCTACTAACTGTCTTAGTTGCTGGCTTTACCTCTTCAGTTACTGAACTTACTTCTGTCTCAAAATATGGGCCAACGTATTGTTGAACCATACTATTAGCAAAGTCAGGATTAGTAGTAACCATCTGTATTGTAATTAAAACTATTAATACCACCGAAAAAGACTTTAAAAAAATAAATCCTAGCCTTATTAAAAATTTTTTTATCAGCTTAAATACATTTATCCGCATATTAAACCACTCCAAGTTAATTGAGTACTCTTTATAGATTAATATGCGTAATTTGTAAAAATATCACTCTTAAACACTCAAACCTGCTTTTTTCCCAGTAGAAAAAGCAGCTTGTAGGTTAAATCCCCCGGTATAACCATCAATATCAATTAGCTCACCAGCAAAAAATACTCCTGGTATTATCTTTGATTCCATGCTACTAGGATTAACTTCTTTAACATCTACCCCACCCGCTGTTACTATAGCCTCTTTAAAGCCTCTTGTTCCAGATATCTCAACTTTTAATCCTTTTAATAGTTCTACTAAATCATTTCTCTCTTTAGCAGTAATCTGGTTAACCTCTTTTCTAGCAGGAATAGCTACTAAATCAACTATTACAGGTATTAACTTAGCCGGTAATAAATCACCTAAGCTATTTTTAAACTGTTTTCGCGAATACTTTTTAAAATCTCGTTGTATTCTATCATCTAATTTACCCTTAGTTAAAGCAGGCTTTAAATCAATTACCACTTCAATTTCAGCATCCTTTTCACTCTGTCCTACTTTTCTGCTTAAGGTTAAGATGATTGGCCCAGTCAAACCATAATGAGCAAATAAGAGCTCGCCAAATTCTTTTCCTACTAAATTATCATTTATATACAGCTTAGCCGTGATATTTTTTAGCTGTAGCCCCTGCAAATCAGATACCCAATCTGTGTTTGACTCCAAAGGTACTAAAGCTGGATTAGGCTCTATAATCTTATGGCCTAAGGTTTTAGCAAACTGATAGCCATCACCTGAAGAACCCGTCCCAGGATAAGATTGACCTCCAGTAGTTAAGATTATTTTTTCTGCTTGATAAGTATCTTTTACTGTGATTACTTTTTTAGCTTGATTATCTCCAATTTCAATCTTATCTACCTTCTCTTCTAATTTTAGCTTAGCACCATTGCTTAGCATAAAATCTTTTAAAGCAGCTACAACATCAGCCGCATCATCAGATTTAGGAAAGACTCTCTTACCACGTTCCACTTTAGTTGCAACACCTAAGCTTTCAAAAAATCTAATCAGTTGTTGATTATCAAAATAATATAGTGAACTATATAAAAAGCTCCCATTGCCAGGAAAATTAGCAATTATATCTTCAACTATACAATCATTAGTTAGATTACATCTTCCTTTGCCAGTAATTAATAATTTCTTTCCTACCTGCTCATTCTTCTCTAAGACTAGAACTTCTTTTCCTCTTTTGGCTGCATTACCAGCAGCAATCATACCTGCTGCACCAGCACCAATTACTATTACATCATACATTTTTACACCCCTTTAAAATATATCAACATCTTGAACCTTAAATGGTATCGACTCACCAGATAGGTCTATTTTATTTAAATATCCCTTCTTTTTTCCTTTGAAATCTCCTAACTCTCCTGTCAGTATAAGATGATTTTGATCAAAGATACTAACATCATAATAGCCACCACTCTCTCGAGCTCGATATATCTCTTCCCATAGCAGACTACCATCTAAATCATACATTGCTGCATAGGCATTATCCATCATTACTTGACTCATTTCAGAACCAAATGCTACCGAACTGATTAGACCAGGCTCGTATTTTTTCCCAGCAACAACAATCCGCCCATCAATTATATCTAGAGCATTGAATTGATAATTGTTTTCAGAATTATCTAATTGATATCCCCAAACCTTATTACCTGCTAGATCATGTTTAGCCAAATAAGCAGTTCTCTCCTTTAAATTATTGCTATTAACTCTTCCGGCCATGATTAAAGAATCGTTACTGTAAATAACGTCAGCGATTCTCATTGGCTGATTAACATCTTTAATCTCATGTTCACTTATTATTTCACCAGTTTGATCTGTTTTAAGATAATATCCCCGCTGTTGATAATTATCATCGAGGTACTCTCCAGCTAATACTAGTTGATTATCTAGCTTTGTTAATGATTTAAACTTTACACCTTGGCCCTTACCATAAGTACTAAGATTCTTTTTAGTACCTGATTTGTCCACCTCTACTAGAGTCCCAAAACTATTATTAATATCAGAGCCTCTAGTCGTTCCCACTGCAAAATAAGAACTTTCTGTTTCTATAACATCATAAAATAGATTATCATATTTATCATCTAATTTAAGCTCCCATTTCACTTCACCATCTGGAGTAATCTTTGTTAAATAAGAGCTATTATTTGATAAATAATCAGATTGATAACCTGCTAACAAAAGATTATCATCTTCAGTCTTTTCTATAGCATAAAATTTATCAATCCCTAAGCTATTTAATTCTTTAGCCCAGATTTCTTCCCCAGCTTCATTTACTTTTAATAAGTAAGCATTACTTTTTTCAGCAGACTTTGGATTAGCCTTACTTCCAGCTAAGTAATAATAGCCATCTTCAAAAAGAGTCTGATTAAAGTTTATGTAGGTATCATCTTCTCCGAAAGTAATTCCATAAATTGAAGGACCTAAGCATAAAAAAGCAGCTAAAATTAAGAGCCCTGCTAAAGCAGTAATTAAAATCTTTGTTAATATCTCTCCCATTATATGCACAATTTTCACCTCATTTATTAATATCTTCCATTATCATTATAACTAATATAGTTGTGAGGTGCAATAAAAAATAAAACAGCCCTTTTAAATAAGAGCTGATTATTTATTGCTTTTCTTCTATAGCATTTTGAGCTGCTTGCTGTTCTGCTTCTTTTTTGCTATTTCCTTTACCAATACCTAAAATTTTATTTCCAATCTTTACATGAACTGTAAAGACTTTTTTATGATCTGGACCTTCCTCATTAATTACTTCATATAAAGGGCGTTGATTTGTCTCTTTTTGAATCAATTCTTGTAAGAGTGTCTTATAATCTTGAATATGATCTCCCATTTCTACATCATTAATATTAGGAATTAATAACTCCAAAATAAAAGTTCTAGCTTGATTAAAGCCTTGATCAAGATAAATACTGCCAACCACAGCTTCAAAAGTATCAGCAAGAATAGAATCTCTAGTTCGACCACCAGACTGTTCTTCACCTTTACCAAGCAGTATGTGCTCGCCTAGAGATATCTCTCTTGCTTTTTCAGCTAACATAGTAGTACTAACTACTACTGATCTAATCTTTGCTAACTCTCCTTCGGGATGATTCGGATATTTACTGAAAATATACTCACTAACTACTAAATCAAGTACTGAATCTCCTAAAAATTCAAGTCGTTCATTATCTTTTAATTCTTCTGCTCTTTTTTCATTAGCATAGGACTTATGAGTTAAAGCCTTAAATAATAGTTCATTTTCTGAAAAATAAATCTTGATTTTCTCCATTAACTCAATTAAATCCTCTTTATCTGACGCCATATATTTTACACCTCTAGTATCTATTTATATTCTTTGAATAATAATGTGGCATTATGTCCACCAAAACCGAGTGAATTAGATAAACTCACCTTAACTTCAAACTCACGAGCTTGATTAGGAACATAATCAAGATCACATTCTGGATCTTCATTCTTATAATTAATTGTTGGCGGTACTATATCATTATCTATTGCCATCAGTGAAGCAACTGCCTCGATACCACCAGCACCACCTAATAAATGACCAGTCATTGATTTAGTAGAGCTGACTGCTAAGTCATAGGCATGATCAGCAAAAACTTTTTTGATTGCTGCTGTCTCTAACTTATCATTTGCCGGTGTTGAAGTACCATGGGCATTAATATAATCTACCTCAGTTGGTGAAAGATCAGCTTTATCTAAAGCCATATCCATAGCTCTAGCTGCTCCTTCTCCTCCAGGTGCTGGTGCTGTAATATGATGTGCATCAGAAGTTATGCCATATCCTACTACTTCACCATAAATTTTAGCACCTCGTTGTTGAGCACTCTCTAGAGTCTCCAGCAAAAGAACACCTGCTCCTTCTCCCATCACAAAGCCATCACGCTCAGCATCAAAAGGACGACTAGCAGTTTGAGGATTCTCATTATTAGTACTCATTGCTCTCATTGAACAAAAACCAGCACAAGAACCTTCAGTTATTGCTGCTTCACTACCACCAGCAATCATTGCTTTAGCATCACCACGTTTAATCATTTCATAGGCATCACCTATAGCATGAGTAGCAGTAGCACAAGCAGTAACTGTTGCAATACTAGGACCTTTAGCACCAGTATAAATTGATACTTGTCCCGCTGCCATATTAGCAATCATTTTTGGAATAAAGAATGGACTTACTCTGTTTGGCCCACGATTTAATAACTTTTTATACTCTTTTTCAAAAGTTTCAATTCCCCCAATACCAGAACCAACTAAAACACCTACATCTTCAGCATTATCTTCATTAATCTCAAAATCAGCATCAGCTACAGCTAATTTTGCTCCTGCTATAGCAAATTTAGCATAACGATCCATTCTTTTAGACTCTTTTCTATCAATACCAAAATCACTAGGATCAAAATCATCAATCTCAGCTGCAATTTTAGTCTTGAATTCACTAGCATCAAAATGAGTTATTTCGCCAGCTCCAGATTTTCCTTCGATTAAAGAAGACCAGAAGTCATCTTTGCCAATCCCTACAGGAGAAACTACTCCCATACCAGTAACTACAACTCTTTTACCCATCGTCAGCCTCCTCTGTTAAAAATTCATTTGCTTCTTGAACTAAATTAGAGATTATATCTTTAACTGGTAGAATATCATCTATTAAATGTGCTCTTTCACCAGCAAAAACTAATCCCTTCTCCATATCTCCCTCTTGTGCCTTAATCAAAGAATCCATTACACAAAAACTACGTGAACATTTTTTAAGACAATAATGCTCACAAAATTCTCCAGTAGTCACTTTATCATCTTCTAATCTATCAAAAAACTCATTCTTTAATGCTCGCCCAGGTAACCCTACTGGACTATCAATCAACACACTACTATCACGATTCGAATCTATATAAAGCTGTTTAAACTCTTCAGCAACTTCACATTCTTTGCTAGCTACAAAACGTGAACCCATTTGAACAGCATCAGCCCCTAATTTCATTACCTCTGCAATATCCTCACCATTTACTATACCACCAGCTGCAATAATCGGTATTTTAACCTTATCTTTAATTTTAGCTAGTAATTCTTTCATTGGCTTATCAGTTCCTAAATGCCCACCAGCTTCTTTACCTTCAACTACTACTGCTGAAGCACCTAACTTTTCAGAAATCTTAGCTAGTTTAGCTGATGATACAATAGGGACTATTTCTACTCCCTGTTCTTTACAGATTTCAAACATATCTCGTGAAAATCCTGCTCCAGCAACAACTAAATCTATTCCCTCTTCAACTGAAGCATTTAATAACTCTTTAAATTTTCTTACTGCTACCATAATATTAACTCCAATAATTCCATCAGAGAGTTTTCTGGCCTTTCTAATTTCTTCTCTTAATTCTTCAGTCTCCATTCCAGAACCAGCTATTAGTCCTATAGCTCCTTCATCAGCTACTGCTGCAGCCAAAGGAGCAGTAGAAACTTTAACTGCCATACCTCCCTGAATTATTGGAATTTTTGCCACTAAATCACCAATTCTTAACTTAGGTAATTTCAATGTAAACTCCTCCATTCAATTTTTTTGACAACTGGTGATTTAAGCCCCCCGAAAATTTTGAGGGGCTTTTATCAAAAAATTATACTAATTCTTCAATGTAATCAACAGCATCTTGTACAGTATTAATATCTTCAGCATCTTCATCAGAAATTTCAATATCAAACTCTTCTTCAAATGCCATAACTACCTCTACAATATCAAGTGAATCAGCACCTAAATCATCAAAAGTTGCCTCAGCAGTTACCTCATCAGCATCAACTGCTAATTCTTCTGCAATAATTTCTTTTACTGTTTCAAAAACCTCCATATTATCTCACCTCCCCTTGATAAGATCAGTTTATAGTTTACAGTTGATAGTGGTGGTTTTTACACGGAGGGTCTGATAAGACCCGTAGGGACAGTTAAGGTCAAAAGCGTTTAAACATAAGGAATTAGATACTAGGTATTAGGAACTAGTAAAATCAAAACATTAACTTAAAAACCACATTGTTTTTGAACTTGACTTCAACTAGTACCTAATTCCTAATTCCTAGTTCCTTTCAATTCAATTCCTTGTTCCTACAATCAAAAGATTAATTGACTTCGTCAATTTGTTCTTGATTTTAACTGTAAACTGTAAACTGTAAACTATCAACTATCAACTGCTCTACATAGTCATCCCACCATCTACTCTAATAACTTCACCAGTAATATATTCTGCTTGACTACTAGCTAAAAATAATACAGTAT
>LFCJ01003742.1_pt1 | contig 11148 bp, 9 predicted proteins | sample 643141 | NCBI WGS metagenome assembly LFCJ01 (sample SAMN03766243, study PRJNA286221) | soda lake metagenome | biome: soda lake; feature: Kulunda steppe; material: water; isolation source: sample B1-Br-g2 brine of Lake Bitter-1 | place: Russia: Kulunda steppe | collected 2010-07 | reverse complement strand
GGTCTGGAGGCGCAGCCCACCCTCCTCGGCGTAGCGGTCGGTGAACATCGCCATCCCGCCGACGAGCTCTCTGACTGGCTCGCGCATGATCTCCCGGGGCTCGGGTTCGAGACGCTCGTAGCTGCGGATCACCCGCGGCGTGTTGGCCACGACCTCCCAGTCGGCGTCGAGCTCCTCGGGGAGCCACGGCTCGACCTCCGCGAGGAACTCCTCGGCGGTGACCGGCTCCTCGGGGTCGAGCAGTCGGTCGTACAGCGCGAGCAGTGCGGTCTGGTCGGCCGGCGGAACGTGTCCTGCGTCCTCTATCGTGTCGGCTATCCGACAGAGGAGGTAGCCGAGGCAGATGTGGCGTGCCATCGGCTCTTCGAGCCGATCGACCGTGATAGAGAACGTCCGCGAAACGCCGTGAACGGCCCCATAACACCACTCGAGGTCTGCGTCCGTCGTCGGTTCCGGCTGCCCCGTGGTCATCTATTGCGGAGGGTTTCGGGCCCCCCCTGCAAAAACGCCCCGGTCCCGGCACGGATCGGATAAACGAGGAAAACGTAAAGATGCGACCGATCGAATCCCCGGACATGGACCTCAGGCCGTCGCCCGAGCAACGCCAGATCCAGGAGGCCGTCGCGGCGTTCGTCGACGAGGAGGTGGTCCCCGTCGCCGACGAGATAGACCGCACCGACGAGTTTCCCGCGGATCTCGTCGACCAGATGGCGGACCTCGGCCTGATGGGGATGCCGTTTCCGGAGCGCTACGGCGGCGCCGGCGTCGACTACCACTCCTATGCGATCGCCTTAGAGGAGCTCTCGCGGGGGTCGGGTGGGCTGGGAACGATCGTGGCCGCACACGTCTCCCTGGCCGCGAACGCTGTCTACGAGTTCGGCGACGATCGCCAGCGCGAGCGGTATCTGACGCCGCTCGCCGAGGGGACCGACGTCGGCGCGTTCGCCCTCTCGGAGGCCGGCGCCGGCAGCGACGTCCCCGCGATGGAGACGACGGCGAGACGGGACGGCGAGGAGTACGTCGTCGACGGGAACAAACTCTGGATCTCGAACGGTTCGGTCGCGGACACGGTGATCGTCTTCGCGAAGACCGACCCCGACGCCGGCAGGAGCGGGATCTCCTCGTTCGTCGTCCGGCCGGCCGAGGACGAGGGGTTCCACGTCGAGGGGACCGAGGAGAAACTCGGCGACAAGGGCTGTCCGACCGCGGAGCTTCGGTTCGAGGACCTACGAATTCCCGCCGACCGCCGGCTCGGCGAGGAGGGCGAGGGATTCCTCCAGGCCCTCGAGATCCTCAACGGCGGTCGGATCACCATCGCCGCCCGCGGGGTCGGCATCGCGCGGGCGGCGTTCGAGGCCGCCCGCGAGTACGCCCGCGAGCGCGAACAGTTCGGCCGCCCGATCGGCGAGTTCCAGGCGATCAAACACAAACTCGCCGACATGGACACGAAGATCCAGGCCGCGAAGCTGTTGATGCACCGGGCCGCGGACCGGAAGATCCACGGGGAGACGTACGTCACGGCGGCCGCCCAGGCGAAGCTGTACGCCAGTGAGGTCTCCCGTGAGGTCGCCGAGGCGGGGATCCAGGTCCACGGCGGCTACGGCTACACGAAGGACTTCCCCGCCGAACGGTTCTACCGGGACGCGAAGCTCAACGAGATCTACGAGGGAACGAGCGAGATCCTCCGAAACACCATCGGAGACCGCTTACTCGAGCCATGACCGTGCCGTCTACGCTACGAACCACCTCCGTACGAACAGCGAAGACTGATAGTCCCCCCACCGTGTAACTCAGCTATGCGAGACGAATACGACGTGGTGATCGCCGGCGCCGGCCCCGCGGGCGGTCAGTGTGCACGCGACCTCGCCGCCCGGGGATACGACGTCGTCGTGCTCGAAACAGAGACGGAATCGGAGTTCCCCCGGACGAGCAACAAGTCGACTGCGGGCACGTTCCCGTCGATGATGACGGCCTTCGGCGTCCCCGACGACGTCGTGATGAACTACACCGACAGCGTGGTCCTCGAGTCGCCCCGGGATCACTTCGTGAAAGAGCAGGCCGGCGCGGTCCTCGAGTTCGCCGACTTCAAACGCTGGCTGGTCGCCGACAGCCGCGCCGACGGCGCGGAGTACCGCTTCGACGCGCGGGTCACCGGCCCGATCCTCGAGGACGGCGAGATCGTCGGCGTCGAGTACAACGGGAGCGAGTCGGTCTACGGCAAGGTCGTCGTCGACGCGACGGGACCGAGCGCGCCGCTGGCGAAGGCACTCGACGTCGTCGACCTCAAACGGGAGAACCACGCGATCGGGATCGAGTACGAACTCGAAGGGATCGAGGTCGACCACCCCGGCTTCGCCGACCTGACCGACGCGATGATGCTCAGGCTCGATCACGCCATCGCCCCCGGGGGGTACTCCTGGATCTTCCACACCGGCGCGGACACGGCGAAAGTCGGTCTCTGTTACATCCAGAACCACATCCACACCCGTCACGCCGAGGAGTCCCGCACCATCGACGGCTACCTCGAACACTGGCTCGAGACCGACCCGCGGTTCGCCGACGCCGAACGGATCGATGGCGTCCAACACCGCGGCTCGGCACACATCCAGCCACCCACGAACCTGAGTACCGACAACTTCCTCGCGATCGGCGACACGGTGCCGACGCTCGACCCGCTCTGGGGGGAGGGGATCCACAAGTGTATGAAGTCCGCCCGCGCGGCGGCGACGACCGTCGACGCCTGTCTCGACGACGGCATCGAGGACACCTCCGCCTCGGAGATGGCCCTTTACGACAAACTCTGGCACCGCGACGTCGCCCCGCGGATGGACACGCGCCTGCGGATGACCGAGTTGCTGTATCTCGCCCCGAACGACCGGTACGACCGGCTGATGGAGGACTTGAATCGCCTCGACGACCGGACACTGGCACGGGCGAACGACGGCGACCTGCGGGCGATCGCCAGCCTGCTGCACCTCGAGGACCTCCCGCTTCTCGGCCAGTACCTCCGGGATCACCTCGATCTCGACCTCGGCCCGTTCGGCCGGCTCGCCGGCGACGCCGCCGGCCGAACCCCGAGTCCGTCCCGATACGACTGAGCCGGGATCGGTCTCCGATCGGCTCCGTTTCGCGCCGTTTATTCGGTCTCCGGAACTGCCTCCGGGGCGTGCGCTCTGAGGAGTTCGAGGACCGACTCTGCCCCCTGGAACCCCTCCGCGAGCCGGCCGCGCTCGATGCCGTCGACGAAGACGACGAGCGTCGGCACCGACCGGACGTCGTACGCCTCGATCAGGCCGGGATCAGTCCGGGGGTTGATCAGCCCGACCGACACGTCCGCGCTCCGGGCGACGGTGCCGAGCACCGGCTCCATCGCCGCACAGTTCGGGCAGCCGTTCGTGAAAAACTCCACGAGGGCGACGTCGGCCCCCGAGACGAACGACTCGAGGGCCGCGGCGTCCTCGAGCCGCTTCGGTTTCGCGTCCGGATCCATACGTACCGTCGGAACGTGGCGTTCAAGTCGGTGTCGACGTCGTGCCGGCGTGGCGACGGTCGGCCCGACGGCCACGCCACCGGCCGCGGGCGCCCCGTCCACGGCGCAGCGATCGACGACGGCCCGACCGGTCCCGGCACGGGCTTTTGTCCGTCGGCGTGGTCGGGGCTCCCGGATGACCGATTCGAACCCGATTCGGGAGGCCGGCTCGTGGCTGTTCGTCCGGGCGAACCGCTGGCTGCTCACCGGCGTCGTCCTCCTCGTGGCGTTTCTCGCCTTCGTCGTCGTCGGTCAGCTCCGTCCGGAGGCGCTCCGGCGGATCGTCGAGGACCACGGCGGGGTCGCGTTCCTCTTTACCGCGTTCGTCGGCGCGATCGTCACCGGCACGTCGATCGTCGTCACCGTCGCCCAGCTCGCGCTCTCCCAGGAGCTCGGTGCCGTCGGCGACCAGCGCGAGCGCATGCGTGGCGCCGTCGAGTTCCGCCGGGACGTCGAGGCCCTCCTCGAGGACGAGGTCGCTCCCGCCGAGCCCGCGGCGGTTCTCGCCGGCCTGGTCGGCGCGGTCGAGGCGCGGGCACGCCGGCTCGCTGACGCGGCTTCGGTCGAAGACGTCGCGGGTCGGGAGGCGATAACGGCGTACGCCGGGGCGGTCGTCGACGACGCACGGACGACCGGCGCCGGACTCGAAGGGGCCCAGTTCGGCACGTACGAGGTGACCCGACACGCGCTCGCGTTCGACTACTCCCGTCGGATCGTCGACGCCCGACGGCTCCGGGCCGACCACGGCGACGCGCTCTCCCCGGCCACCGAGGCGGCCATCGAGGGCCTGATCGAGGCGTTGACCCTCTACGGGCCGGCGCGAGAACACTTCAAGACGCTTTACTTCCAGTGGGCGCTCATCGACCTCTCGCGGGCACTCCTGTTCGTCTCGGTGCCCGCGCTGGTGGTCGTCGGGGCGCTGGCGACGACCGTCGACGCGGCCGCGTTGCCGGGGTCGACCCTCGGCGTCGACGACCTCGTCTGGGTGATCAGCGCGGGGTTCGCCGTCGGTCTCGCCCCGTTCGTCGTCTTCTTCGCGTACGTCCTCCGGATCACGACGGTCGCGAAGCGGACCCTCTCGATGGGACCGTTCGTCCTCCACGACCGCGAGCGGGGGTGACCTCCGTCGGAACCTGGTGTGGCCGTCCGCCGGCCCCGACGGGGCTCACTCGATCGTGAGCGTCTGGAGGTCCTCGGCGAACCGGACCTCGCCGTCGTAGTTCGCGGCGATCGACTCGCGCATCTCCGCTTCCCGGCCGTCGGTGTGGGGGTAGAGGTGGGTGAGGTAGAGCCGACCGATCTCGTGGCCGGCGAGGACCTCTCCGAGCGCCGAGGGCGTGGGGTGACCGGAGACGTCGACGTCGTCGGGGAACGAACAGTCGTGGGCGAACACCGCCGAGCCGTCGGCGAAGTTCGCCAGACCGGCGAACGCCTCGCTGTCGCCGCTGAACGTAAACCGGTCGTCGAACCGGTAGGCGAGACAGGGAAGGGAGTGGCGGGTCTCGTAGGCCGAGACGTCGAAACCGGCCGCCGAGAACTCGCCGGCGGCGACCTCCCGGAGGCTCAGCTCCAGCCGTCCGTCCATGTACTCGTGGACCGACAGCAACCCGTCGACGAGCGTTTTCGTTCCCCGTGGACCGACGACAGCTAAGTGTTCCTCGCCGGCGAGCCACCGGGCTTTCATCAGCGGGAGCAGGTCGGCGACGTGGTCGAGGTGGTGGTGGGTGAGCAGGACGGTCGAGACGTTCTCGTAGCCGATTCCCGACTGTTGGAGCCGCTGGAGGACGCCACAGCCACAGTCGATCAGGAGCGTCCGTCCGTCCTCCTCGACGGCGATTCCCGTCTGGAACCGCTCGCCGGTGGGCATCGCCGAGCCAGTCCCGAGGAAGGTCACGTCCATGGCGAGCTATGGGTCCGGCCGACCGAAAGCGGTTTCGACGGCCCCTCACCGCTGATACGAACCGCCGTGGCCGACACGGCGGACGGGGACACGCCACCGCGGGCTCCCCGGGCGGGGCTCTCGCCGGCTGCCGTGAGGGCGTTCCGGCCACACCGCCCGCTCGATCCGACGCCTTCGGTCGGTTTCCCGAAAGCATTATCCGACCGACCGGCGTAGCCGGCGTCGATGACCGAGTCCCCGCCACCGGGAGGTGAACCGCCGTGGAGCTGATCGTCACGGAGAAGGACAACGCCGCACGGCGGATCGCCGAGATCCTGAGCGGCGGCTCGATGGACGCGAGCCGCGAGCGGGGGGTGAACGTCTACGAGTGGGGGGGGACGCGCTGTGTGGGCCTCTCCGGACACGTCGTCGGCGTCGACTTCCCGCCGGAGTACGGGGAGTGGCGCGACGTCGAGCCCGTCGAGCTCGTCGACGCAGACGTCGAGAAGCGAGCGACGAGAGAGGACATCGTCGCCACGCTCCGGATCCTCACCCGGAAGGCGGAGCTCGTGACGATCGCCACCGACTACGACCGCGAGGGGGAGCTCATCGGCAAGGAGGCCTACGAGATCGTCCGCGAGGTCGACGAGGAGGTGCCCGTCAGGCGGGTCCGGTTCTCCTCGATCACCGAGGGCGAGGTCAGACGGGCGTTCGACGAGCCCGACGAGATCGACTTCGACCTCGCGGCGGCCGGCGAGGCCAGACAGATCATCGACCTGATCTGGGGGGCGGCGCTGACGCGGTTTCTCTCCCTGACCTCCGGTCAGCTCGGCGAGGACTTCATCTCCGTCGGCCGGGTCCAGTCGCCGGCGCTGAAGCTGATCGTCGACCGGGAACGCGAGATCGAGGCGTTCGACCCCGAGACCTACTGGGAGCTGTTCGCCGAGCTCGCCCGAAACGGCGACTCCTTTCAGGCCCAGTACTTCTATCGCGACGAGGAGGGCAACGAGGCCGAGCGCATCACGGACGGGACGGCTGCCGAGGAGGCCTACGACGCCCTCGCCGGCGCGGAGTCGGCGACCGTCGTCGACGTGAACCGGCGACGCCGGACCGACGAGCCGCCGGCGCCGTTCAACACGACTCAGTTCATCCGCGCGGCGAGTGCGATCGGCTTCTCGGCGAAGCGGGCGATGTCGATCGCCGAGGATCTCTACACCGCCGGCTACATCACCTACCCCCGGACCGACAACACGGTCTACCCCGGGGAGCTGGAGCCGGCGGAGCTGGTCGGGGAGTTCGCCGATCACCCGGTCCTCGGGGAGTCGGCGGACCTCCTACTCGGAGCCGACGAGCTCGTCCCCACCGAAGGCGACGAGGAGACCACCGACCACCCGCCGATCCACCCGACCGGCGAGATCCCGACCCGCGGCGGCGACGTGGACGAAAGCGAGTGGAAGGTCTACGAGCTCGTCGTCCGGCGTTTCTTCGCGACCGTGGCCGAACCTGCCGTCTGGGAACACTTGAAGATCGTCGCCGACGCCGACGGCTGCCGGCTGAAGGCAAACGGCAAGCGGCTCCTCGAGGCGGGCTACCACGAGGTCTACCCGTATTTCTCGACGAGCGAGAACCACGTCCCCGCCGTCGAGGAGGGCCAGCGGCTGGCGGTCGACGAGGTCGAACTCGAGGAAAAGGAGACCCAGCCGCCACGGCGGTACGGCCAGTCGCGGCTCATCGAGACGATGGAGGTGATGGGGATCGGAACGAAAGCGACCCGACACGAGATCGTCGAGAAGCTCTACGACAGGGGGTACGTCGAGAACGATCCGCCGCGGCCGACCCGGCTCGCGACGGCCGTCGTCGAGGCCGCCGAGAGCTTCGCAGACCGGGTGGTAAGCGAGGAGATGACCGCCCAGCTCGAGGCCGATATGGACGCCATCGCGGCCGGCGAGGCCACCTTAGCGGAGGTCACGGCCGAATCCCGGGAGATGCTCGCGGACATCTTCGAGGAGCTCGCCGACTCCCGCGAGGAGATCGGTGACCACCTCCGGGAGTCGCTCAAAGACGACAAACGCCTCGGACCGTGTCCGGAGTGTGGGGAGGACCTGCTCGTTCGTCGAAGCCGGTACGGCTCGTACTTCGTCGGCTGTGACGGCTACCCCGACTGTGAGTTCACCCTGCCGCTGCCCTCGACCGGCAAACCCCTGATCCTGGAAGACCGGTGTGAGGTCCACGGCCTCAGGGAGGTAAAGATGCTCGCGGGGCGGCAGACGTTCGTCCACGGCTGTCCGCTCTGTAAGGCCGAAGCGGCCGGCGAGGGGCCGATCCTCGGCGACTGTCCCGAGTGTGGAGACGGCGCGACGTCGGAGGCGTCGCAGGACGGAGACGGCGAAGCCGTCGAAGCGGGCGGCGAACTCGCGATCAAGACCCTCCAGAGCGGCTCTCGACTGGTGGGCTGTACGCGCTATCCCGACTGTGAGTACTCACTACCGCTGCCCCGCCGGGGCGAGATCGAAGTCACCGACGAGTACTGTGAAGAACACGGGCTGCCGGAGCTCGTGATCCACAACGGCGACGAACCCTGGGAGCTCGGCTGTCCGATCTGTAACTACCGGGAGTTCCAGGCCCGCGAGAGCGAGTCCGGATCGGACCTCGAGAGCCTCGCCGGCATCGGGGCGAAGACCGCAGCGAAGCTCGCTGCGGCCGGCATCGAGAGCGTCGCCGACCTGGCGGAGGCCGACCCCGACGCCGTCGCGGAGAACGTCGAGGGGGTCAGCGCCGATCGGCTCCGGAGCTGGAAGGCGAACGCCTGAGGGCGACGACCCTATACTTCCCCGCGGGCGACGAGGCTATACTTCCCCGCGGCGTACCCCGACCATGAGCGAGCGCGCAGAGCGGATCGTCGTCTCCTACCCCGCGGACCTCTCGGGATGGGGTCGGTTCCAGGTCGAGAAGCCGTCGTTCGTGGCCTTCCTCCGGAAGACCCGCGAGCGCGCGCGTCCCGGCGACCGGTGGGAGGAGTTCGTCGGCGTCGGCTGCTGTGGGAACAGTTTGGACGTCCCCCTCCGGGTCGAACGCGTCGAGGGCGGGCCACGGATCGACGGCGATACGGAGATCGAGTACACGGAACGGGAGGCCTGTGGGATCGAGGGCAGCTGGCGCGTCCAGAGCGCCGGCGGTCCGAGCCGGGCCGACTGATCGGTCGGCCCCCTCGGCTCCGGGATCGGACGTCGGCGGGTCGGCAGCCTCAAGAGAGGGTGAGTCCGTCGATCTCGACGCCCTCGCCCTCCTCGACGCGCCCGATCAGCCGTCCGTCCGTCGCCTCGGCGAACGCCCGAGCACGGGCGGGCGGGGCCGCGACGACGAACCCCGTGCCCATGTTGAACGTCCGGTACATCTCCTCGCGGGGGACCGATCCCTCCGCGCGGACGAACTCGAAGACGGGCTGGGTCGGCAGCGGATCGTCGACGACGTACCGGCGGTCGCCCATCCGGAGGAGGTTCGTGAGGCCGCCGCCGGTGACGTGAGCCGCCGCGTGGACGTCGTGGTCGCGCATCGGCTCGAGCAGGTAGCCGTACAGCCGGGTGGGGGTCAGAAGCTCCTCGCCGATCGTCCGGTCGGGCGCCGGCGGGAACGGATCCCCGTATGAGTGTGCCCGCGTGACGGCCTCCCGGGCCAGCGTCAGCCCGTTCGAGTGGATCCCACTGGAGGGGATCCCCACGAGCGCGTCGCCGACGGCGGCCTCGCCGTCGAGCAACTCGCCTTTCTCGGCCAGCCCCGCACAGGTCCCGGCGAGGTCGAACCCCGAGATCACCTCGGGCATGACGGCGGTCTCCCCACCCAGCAAGGCGAGATCGGCCTCCTCGAGCCCGACCGCGAGCCCCCGTCCGATCTCCGCCGTGAGCCCGTCGTCGGGCTCCTCGACGGCGAGGTAGTCGACGAACGCCACCGGCTCGACGCCCGCGGCGACCAGGTCGTTTACGTTCATCGCGATACAGTCGATCCCGATCGTCGAGAAGTCGCCGACGGCCTCGGCGACGAGCAGCTTCGTCCCGACGCCGTCGGTCGCCAGGGCGAGATAGCGGTCGCCGATGTCGAGTAAGCCGGCGTACTCGGTCGTCAGCTCCCCCCCGAACGCCGCGAGCAACGCGGCCGTCGCGTCCTCGCTGGCGTCGACGTCGACGCCGACGTCGGCGTAGGTGAGGCCGTCGGTCTCTCCGGGCATGCTCGGACCACCACCGTGAACGGGCAAAAGGTCACCGGTGTCGGGAACTCGTCCGCGGGACGACGTCCGATTACTGCCACCACTGGAGACGTCAGGTCACCGCCGCCACGGGCCGGATGCCAGCGGCCGAACCGGCTATTCGGAGCCGGACCGTCTACCGGGGGTGGAAGACGAGCACCCGGTCGTCGGTCGTTTCGGTTCGCTCGACGCCCAGCTCGACGGTCATGCCGATCTCGACGTCGTCCGGATCGACCCCGACGACCATCCCGGTGGCCCCGACCGGTCCGAACGAGGCGACGCCGACGACGAACGGGGCGTCGTCGACGAACGCCGGCGAGGCGACCTGGGTGACGGTGTACGACTCGAGTTCGCCGACCTCCGGGAGCGGCTCCTCGCTCAGCTCGCCGCCGGTGTTCGGATCGACCGACCGCGGCGGGAGCCAGCCGTCACCTTCGGAGCCCTCGAGGTAGTACGGCTCCCCGTCCTCTACGGCGTCGAGGAAGTCGTCGTAGCCGGCGTCACGAACCGTCTCGCTCATCCCATCACCTCCAGGACGGTGACCACACAGCTGGCGACGGTGCCACCCGCGTTGTGGGTGACTCCGACCTCCGCGTCGGCGACCGCGTCGCTGTTTACGTGATCGCCACGCAACAGCTTCGTCAGCTCGGAGATCTGTGCACAGCCGGTCGCGCCGACGGGGTGGCCTTTCGCCTTCAGCCCGCCCGAGAGGTTCACCGGCAGCTCGCCGTCGGCGGTCGTCTCGCCCTCCCTGGCGGCGGCGAGGCCCTCCCCGGGCTCGTAGAAGCCGAGCGACTCGAGGGCGAGCACCTCGGCGATCGTAAAGCAGTCGTGGACCTCCGCGACGTCGACGTCGGCGGGCTCGATCCCCGCCTCGGCGAACGCTCGCTCGCCGGCTCGCCGGGCCGCCGGGGTTTCGACCATCGACGCCCGGTCGTGGAGCGCCAGCCGGTCGCTCCCCTGGCCCGTCCCCGTGATCGCGACCGGCGTCTCGAGGCCGTGTTCGTCGGCGTACTCGTCGCTGACCAACACCGCGGCGCTGGCACCGTCGCTCATCGGCGAGCAGTCATAGAGGCCGAACGGCGAACAGACGGTCGGCGCCTCCAAGACGTCTTCGACCTCGATCGCCCGCTGGAACTGTGCCAGCTCGTTCTCGACGGCGTTCTCGTGGTTTTTCACCGCGACGTGGGCCAGCTCCTCCCGTCCACCGCCGTGTTCGTGGAAGTAGCGGTTGGCCATAAGCGAGTACGCTCCCGGGAAGGTAACGCCGGCACGGATCTCCCAGAGGGCGTCCGCGGCGGCGGCCAGCGCCGAGGTGCCGTCGGCCGTCGAGAGGTTCGTCATCCGCTCGGCGCCGCCGACGAGCGCGACGTCGACGTCGCCGCGTGCGACGGCCCGGGCGCCAAAGCGGACCGCCACGCCGCTCGACGCACAGGCGCTGTCGAAGCGGGTGGCGGGGGCGGTGACGCCGGCGGCCTCGGCGGCCATCGGCCCCTGGTG
>LFCJ01003741.1_pt1 | contig 11150 bp, 13 predicted proteins | sample 643141 | NCBI WGS metagenome assembly LFCJ01 (sample SAMN03766243, study PRJNA286221) | soda lake metagenome | biome: soda lake; feature: Kulunda steppe; material: water; isolation source: sample B1-Br-g2 brine of Lake Bitter-1 | place: Russia: Kulunda steppe | collected 2010-07 | reverse complement strand
TTTCATTTCGGACATTATGGACTATTTTTTGGCTGGCGAAGACCAGCAACAAACCAATCAGCCTAACGATCTGGCTGGCGGTTAACCCTTTTTAAACTTTAAACTTTATGAACCTTTTCAAATTCAGTGCTTTACTTTCCACGCTTTTGGTTTATGAGGAGCTGCCTACAAGTTGGCTGGATAAGCGTAGGTATAAGAGAATGCGCTCCATTACATAAAAATAAGACAGGAAGAAAACCAAACAAAACTGCGAGCAGCACAGAGATCTCTGCTTCTGATATGGACGTGTTGCATTCATACACAGGAAGTCACATGTAAGAGCCCTTAGCTCCTTCAGCGTTTGTGGCTTCTGAATAAGTCAGGGCTCAAAGAAATCAGCGCAGTTCATGGATTTGGCCGGTTCACGTACACAGTCAGTGCATCATGCACACTCCCATCCATCTAAAGTGCTTCATCCTGATCTTCATTTGTAGCTGGATGCCTCCTCAGCATGCACACACATTGTGCAGAATGAAGCACGCCAGAATCACAAAACACATGAACTCGACCATGATAAACACTTGACCTGATTTGATGAGTATCAGGAAGGAGCTCCAGGATTTCCATGCATTTCAGGGCATGAGCCATTGGCTGGCAAGGCCTGCTGCCTGAGCCTCCTTCAGCTTCTATAGGCTGTGCGTGAAGTCAGAGTTGCACACCTAGTCTGCTGCCTCTAGTGGGTGTGTTGCTGGGTTGGGGATGTGCAGCCATTCCTCAAAAGAGTCTGTGTCAGAAGAGTCACTGTCCATACAGCAAACTTTGTCATTTGCAACATTATTAGTTTCTTTTTGGGAAATTTTCCTTTTGTGCGTTAATAATCCTCCTGTTGTAAATGTGATGTGGGTCAAACTGGTTTAAAGAATTAAAAATTAAACTGGATTAAAGACGAGCTAATTTAACCAGGTTAAAGACTTTAAAAATAAAATTAAACCGGGTAAATGACAAGCTTGCAAACTGGGTTATCGTAATTAACCTTGAACAAACCTTGTAAACGTACCCATAACTGATAGAAAATATAAATCAATGGTCATTAAAAATACAATATGTAAGCTAATGGCTTCGTGCCGTCAAGTACTTGCAGAACATCTCACTACGCCCACTCCTGCGTGGGCGCAATGTGTAGACCCAACCAATGAGCCTCGAGTGAGACTTGCATCAAGAAGTGAGGGCCAGCAAGAACGAACATGGATGTAAGCCCTTTATGTAACTTATAAACTAATCTTTTTGACTTAAGTGAGATCAGTCATCAACATTGATCCACCTCTTCAATTCAGTTGAATAAGTTTGGTGCGGCCGTAACTGATCAATTGATGCTAGTCCCCAACAAGGCATCAAGTTGACGTCTCAACCTCTCTTCAATCCAAAACATGACCTCTTGACTTCCCTCATCCTTTCCCCTGAAAAGCACTGAAGATTCAAACCCCAGTACTGCAAATTTTTGTTTTTGTAGGACATTCCAAAACCTTTCAGATGGGAAGGGCGCTGCAGTTAGCGACCTTACAGAAACAGACTTTTTGGAATCGAAAGATAAAACTCGCAGTCATTTTTCTTAATTGCTAAAAAACAAGAACACACACACCCTCGTCATCAATCACAGTGTATTAAGAAAGAGTACCTTGCAAGGCACGACTGTGGGGAGCGACCGTATCAAAACAATCAAGAAGTACAACCGTGAAATAGACTTCTTGCAGCACATCCTGCCATCCTGCATGCAACCTTTTGTGTTGCATTCATGCATGCCATGCATTTTAAAATCACACAAAATCTGGGCTTGGCTTTGTCCAAGAAGAGTCCTTAAAGTATTGCAACGTGATTGCGTGTCATGCTTGAGGTGAGTGCACCTGGGCCGACAAAACAGCTCTGCAGTCAGCCATTAGTAGCCAACAGTAAAATCCTGCTCATGCAAGACACAGGCCAGAATGCATACCAGGCCACCAGTCAGGTCTACCTGCACAGGCTCTCATTTAGGCGTACGTGCATCCAGCTGCTCCTCGAGGCTAAGCACATACTTCCACCTTTCCATGCTGAGGCCCTCCTCCCCAAAGCTAAGTGCAGCCAAACGCGCCACCTGGACATATTGATACAAGCATAACAGATACACATGGATAGGATCCAAAAATCTTGAGTTTGCAAGCTACTTAGTTTGGCATGCAAGAGAGTTCACAAGCCTCTAAGAAAAAGCCCAAGCAGTTAACAACCTGAGCTGTACATGTGCTCAGGCTGACGATCCGCATGCATGCTGAGGCAAGGTTCTGCCATTGACGCCCGTATTGAAAATAGACACCCTTGCCTTGCCGGGCAACTGCACTGAAGGTATCAGAGTCTAGTGCAATAATAGTAGGAGCACTCACCGTTAACCGGGCGTGGAACTTGTCAGGTGAGAATGTGCGATCATCTTTTCGGGCTGCAACAAACTCATCCTGTGAGCCATGGGAGGCCAGAGCAGCTGGTCAGCTGGACATGCATTCACTTGCCATCATAGCAACAATCCCAGATCTGGCATCCCTGTTGGCATGTCTTCCTGCCAGTTCTGCTGTTCTGTGGACTGATCAGCTTATGACTTGGACTGTGGTTCCGTACGAAAACTGACAGTTCCTCATGGCATCCCAGCTTATGGCATGTGTCCATGTCCATACTCATGGTTTGGGGCAATCATATAACTGGAGGAGCAGGGACACAGGAAGGCAGCGCAGCTGCTATGCGCACAATAGACCACAATGCAGGCAGGCAGCATGACCACAGAACCAAGCTAGGCAGGCCTCAATATTTGGGCAGTAGCGGCTGACCATCAGCTGCTGGACCATGTCATCCCTCTGGGCGCACGGCTGCGCACCTAGCAGTCCAGCTTTTAGGCATGGGACCATGACCAAGGCATGAGACCATGACCATGACCATGGGCCCATGCACACGGTCAAGAGCATTACTACCTGCAGTCGCTTGACCATGTCATCACTCAGAGCATACGGCAGCTGCTTGGCGGTACCCAGGTATGTGCGGACATCTTGGAGCAGCTGCGCATCTAGGGCAGCAACAGTTTCGGCCACCTGTGCGGCATTTGTGGAGGCGGCAGATATGTGCTCAATGTCATGGCTGCGGTTCTGGGCATGCTAAAGACTCATGGGGCGAGACCACAAGATGGAGGCCTTGAGCAGAAGAGAGACCTGTGCTGCAGAAACCGCGCCCAGAGGGCCTCCTCTTCTGTCAGGACAAACACTGTGGCAGGTGCGTACGAGCCTAGACATGCACACAAGCACAGACCCGACCCTTGACATGTAACCATGCACACACTGGCATGCACATGTGCATGCGTTAACATGCAGGCACGTTCTCATACATGGCCATGTGCACATGATGTGGCGAGCAGGCGCACCTGGTCTGCTGTGGGCAGTGCCTGACCAGGCTTTAGGTACAGCCTGATGGGCAGACTCTCGTGCATTACTGACCGGCCCTTGCTAAGTACCACAGGGGTCACGCTGACGGGCACAGGCTGCTTGTAGAACTGGAAGTCATACAGGAGGGCCTGAGTGTGCATGCACAAGTGCAGTGTTTGCAGTGTGTATGCATGTGTGTGTTTGTGTATGAGTATGCGCGTGTATGTGCTTGTATGAGATGGCAGGTGATGAGGTGCTGGTTGATGTAAGTGCACACATCATACTGCTCATGGTGTGCGAACGCAACAGTCCAGCAAGGTGCAAGCACAAAAAATAGAGCAAGGGGATGCGAATGACAGCGCAGCAGTCCAGCGTGATGCGAGCCACTTAGCAGCTCTGCACCAGAATGCAAAGGGCAGTGTTGCGATGCAGATGGGAGACCCGGGTTCCTGTGGGCCATACAAGTCAGGCACCTGCAATGTCAGCGCGCATGCAGCAAGCAGGGAAAGGTTGCCACTGCAACGGGTAAGCTGGTTGCTTGCAGCTCGCACGCCCATAGCTTGCACACCTGTGGCTTGCATGCTTACAGCTGGGGCACATTTCCCCTTCAAACCATGGCATGCAGTACTGATGCTTTTGTGCTGATGCCATGTCAGAGCCACTTGGCCACTTAGTACAGGTAATTGCGCCTTTTGTGCTGGTGCCTTGTCAGAGCCTTTTGTGCTGGTGGCTTGTCAGAGCCTTTTGTGCTGGTGCCTTGTCAGAGCCACTTGGCCAGCGTCCCCAGCATGAGCACAGCAAGCACCTGCTGCTGGACCAGGGTGTCCAAGGCCTCGCATCCGGGCTGCCAACGCATTCACAGCAGGCGCACACGGACAAAGACGGGCACAGCACCTGCTGCTGGACCAGGGTGTTCAGGGCCTCAAAGCTGGACATGCCCGTCTCTGACAGACGCCCCTCGCCCATGGGCGTTTCATCCACCAGCAGCACGGTACCGTTGGAAAGCTGCAGCGGGCTCCTGCATGTGTTGCCCGCCAAGAAGGCCCAAACACAGTCAGTTACAGCACGGGCCAGGCTGGGGGTTGCTGTCCAGGTAGCAGGAGCTACCCAAGGTCACAGCACGGGCAAGGCTGGCAAGAGCTGTCAAATTGCTGGCCCATCCAGTGCCACAGCACGGGCAAGGCAGGCAGGTGCTGCCTGGGTACTGATGTAATGCTTGGTCAACGGTGCAGGTTGGTCTCCGGTGCTAAACGGTTGCTGGTGCAAACTGTGCAGGAGGGGGTTTGCTGGGGGTAGCTGGCGCGGGAGGTGGTAACTAGGGCACAGGCGAAGGTGCACATTAAGAACACACCAGCTACCTGTTCACATGCGGCCCTATGGCTTGCAATCCACCTCACACCCGGGAGCACTTAGCGCTGCAGGCAGGACCTTGACGGGAGAGATTACCCCACGCATGGCCGGACCGAGATAGCCCCACACATGCTGAGATCATTGCAGTGACAGCCACATGTGGCTTCCAACAAATGGGCGCTGCATGCAGCCGCAAGCAGCAGAATGGCATGGGTTGCACGTGAGCACATGCCAACAGCATAAGCACACCCAGTCCCCCTCTTCATGCGTGTGCGCGCGCGCAGACACACACACACACACAAGCACACCTGCTGAGACGGTTGTTGTCATAATCACGCTTGGGTGCCCACGAAAAGGCGTTGCATGCAGACACAGACAGTGGCAGGTAGCTGCACAGCGGGGCCAGCGCGCCCAGCACAGCGTGCAGCGCAGCACCGTAGCATGAAGGCGCGGAGCACTGGCTGCTGCTGGAGGCCGCTGCGGGCATTGAGTGCATGAGCCAAGAGTGAAAGCGTTGGTGAGCGAAAAGAATGGCATGCCTTGGTTTTGCACATGTGCCAGCTCCCATTGACGCATGCAGGAACGCACATAGGCAAAAGGACACGCACACACGCACACACACACACACATGCTCAGTGCATGGTGTGCCTTAACCCGAACACAGTGGGCCGCAACCTGGGGCCCAAGTTGTGCCAACAAGCAGCACCACAGAGACAGCCAAGGGAGGGTGGTAGCCAAAGCGCACGCCCTCTGCATGCTCACCCGTACAGAAGCAGCAGGCTGGCTGCTACTTGCAGTTGGGCGTTCCCAGCACCTCCTCCCTGCCCAGCACTTCTTTGTTCTACAGCCTCCCAGGCACCTCCAAAGCCAAATCGCACATGTCTATTTCCTCATCAACCGCACCTGCCGGGTTGGATGCTGAGGAAGGAGCCGCAGCTGCGCTGGTCATGGGCGACTCAGGTGGGAGGATGATGTTCACCGGAGCAGAGCCCATCGCCGGCTGGCCGGACGCTCTGCACAGCCATTAGCAGCCAGGGATGGTGATAAGCCGCAAGCAGGCGGTATCAGGCATACTAGACAAATCAGGCCCAGCAGCTGGGGCCCTGGGCAGTGTGTGCGTGAGAGGGGCCACGCCAGTCTCGCGCTGCATAGCTTAGAGGGGCAGCTGATGTGCACTCAGTGCGTGCAGCAATCGTGCAGAAAATACCTGGCATGCATTTGCATATGGTCAAACGTACGCTGTCAACGTGATGTGCAATCAACGCAGAGCGCAAGACGCAAAATAGGGGCCTCTGGCGCGGCATTCCCCTGAAGTGAAGCGCCGTGCTGCCAGGCAGCTGGTCGTGGCGTTATCTTGATTCGAGACACTCTTCCGCCATCCACAAGCGGCTGACAAAAGAGACAGGGGCACACTCATGGCAGTGCATGTGTACGCGCAAGTGTGCACGTCTTCACCCATGGAGGCCATCCAATGGAAGGCACAAGCAAGGACACAGCTGCACCCTATGGCGTGAAAGGGCTGTGTTGCTATGATGGAGGGCTTGCAAGAACGAGAGTGCCTAAAAGGCACAGCGCATGTCCTGCCCTTTTTCTAGGAGGCCTGCCTGGGGCATGGAGCAGCTGAGGCTATTTCCGCAGTCCTGCACTTCAAAGGGGCCGCGAAGGCTACACATGGAACCCCTCACCTTTTAGGCTACGCAAGGGGGTCCCTCAACTTTTGAGGCTTACGCAAGGAGCCCCTCACCTTTGAGGCTACGCATGAGCCACTCACCTTTGTGAGCAGACCCTTATTCCAGGAAGGTGGTCCTGGTTAACACAGTCAACATGATCACCCAGCTTTTGGTCTGCCCCTCACAAGCGAATCCATGGGATTCAGCGCGACCAAAGCAATCCATTCCCATCCTGCTCCATCAAAGCGCGCCATAGCCATCCCTCGCTATTCCTTGCAGCCCCCGCCTAGCAACCCGCTGCAGCAGCCTCACACCACCCGCCCCTCATTGCACAGGTGCACCAGGGCAGCACACACCGCGCGGTGGACTGCGAAAGCAGCGAAAGCAGCAGCGCCTCTGCACCCAGCGCGTCCCCGCCCAGCGCGTGCTGCAGCAGCTTCAGGGCAGCATCGCGCGCGCGCAGCAGCCTGTCTGCAGAGCCCATCACCTGCGGGGCACAGCACAGGAGTTGGGGGAGAGGGGGGGCATCTTTAATGGATGCCGAGTTGGGGAGGCCGCAACCACCTCTACCACCTCCACCAAAGACAAGGCTCCTGCATTTCCCCACAAGGCCTGGAATCTGCGTCTGCCAGTAGACCTAGCGCAGGCGCTGCTGGCTGTGGTGGTGCTGCTACTAATGCTAGCACACGTGCTCTCCATCATACCGCAGCCTGCTTCAGAACACACACTCTTTGCACCACTACAATTCTTCCCAATTGCAGGCTCGCTCTGTGTGCTCCTGCTGCTGCCCATGCCTCATACTTGCACACCTGCTCCTTGTGCTGCTGCTGCTCAGCAGACAGCTTGGGCTCTGCGTGGGCATCCAGGATGATGGCATGCACCTGGTGCCTGGCCTGCACAGCGCACGCGTACACATAAGTGTCTACACGCGTCTGCGGGCGGATAAGCTTGTGAATGCTTGCATGTGTGCACTTTCGAGCCATCATATGCACGTACACGTGTGCACAAGTGTGTGGACAACTGCGTGCTGAGTGCGCGTCCGGCCTTGCAGCGTGCTGCCCCTTCCTCATGCCTCCGTGTGCACTTGTGCAGGCGCGCTCATCTGTGCGCAGCTGGTTGCTCTCAACATGAGCATGCAAGCCTGCACGCACCCGGGGAGCATGCTTGGCAGCTTCTTGGCCCTCCTCCTCACCCTCTAGCTCCTGCGGTGGAGTGTCTTTTCAAGTGTTCATAAAAAACTAATACAATCCACCATCTGCTTTGTACTCACTGCAAAGCATCGCCATGAACGGGTGCCCCCATTAAAGCAATACCTGAGCTTGCAAAGCAATGAGCAATGCACCAAGCAATGGGTAGGACAAGCTTGCCACCAGTCGTGAACCGCGAGGGCCCAGATGGAAGAGGGGGAGACCAAAGCAAGCACAAGCATTTTAGCAGGCCACACAGTGCCATCTTCCCTTCACAAGCCCACGTTCCCTCCATTTTCTCACGCAGATACGCATGTTGGGGACAACGAGTCGGCTCCTACACACTGCTTGAGCATGTGCACGGCTGTTGTTAGGGCCACTGTCTGGCATGGCTGTCGGCAGGTGCAGTCCCTCGTGAGCAGCCCCAGACAAGACGTGCGCGTGCTCACACTCAGCACACACCCATGGCATGGGGCCTGCCAAAAGCCACATGAATGCCATTCCCCGCATGCCCCCTGCGACACATGTGGCAGGCCACACATGTGGCAAGCAGGGATACGAGGTACATGAATTACGCACCACATGAGGGGCTGAAGTGTACACGCCCATCACTTCAACGACGCTGTGCAGCAACACATTCTGGCCCTCCTGGTCGTACACCTGCACAGCGTACGCCCAGGGAGCACAGCTCTTAAGCGCCCACCGTGACTGCTTGAAGCACGTACTGCTTGAAGCATGGACTGGGGCGTGATGGCCCTGGGCAGGCTGCATGTGCATGGCACGAGGTCCATGAGACATATGTGAGTCTTAAGGGCTGCCGGGCATGTGAAAAGCTCTCGCCGCCTTGTCCTCCCAATTCACATCAAGCTAGCTCCAGCTTGCAACTCTACACATGCCCTTTAGGAGGCCTGCAAAAGTGGACTTGTGTATGTGTACGTGTGTGGCACAGGCTGGCACAGTTTGCCCTGCCACACAGCGCAGAAAAGACGAGCTTGCTGCACAGGGCAGAAAAGATGAGCCTGCTACACAGGGCAGAAAAGGCGAGCCTGCTGCACAGGGCAGAGAAGATGAGCCTGTTGTACAGGGCTGCTTAGATGAGCCTGCAGCACTAGTCACCACGCATCGATTGGACGTTGATCGCAAGCCCAGCAGTAGCACTGAGACTCAAGACCAAAAATTTGTCTGCCAAGCAGGAGCACAAGCACATAAACACAGGCACTGGCACAGGCACAGCAGCTTTATGCACCCAGATACAGCAGCAGGGGGCATAAACTCCCCACACTGCACCATTGTCATCATCATCATCATCATCATCAGCAGCAGCAGCAGCAGCAGCAGCAACAACATTAACAAGATATTGCTCAGCATCATCAGCAGCAGCAGCATCAACAACATCAACAAGATAATGCTCATCATCATCATCATCATCATCAGCAGCAGCAGCAGCAGCAGCAGCAGCAGCAGCAACAGCTATGTGCACACACTGGCAAGCACAGCAGCAGTGGCTGCCACCCACGTAGACAGAGCACTCTTCTGTAGTGTTGAAGGCATGGGGCACCCATCAGCAGCATCAGCTGCAGATACTTGCACACACTGGCAAGCATAGTAGCGGTGGCTGCACCCACGTAAACAGAGCACTCCTCTGTAGTGTTGGAGGCATGGGGCACCCAGCTGGACTCCCCAGGGACAGGTACACAGTGAAGGGGCCGCCTCTCCCTGGGACAGGCGTGTATGACCCATACAGTATGAGGCACGCACGTTTAGGGAGTTCACAAAGCATGCACATGACAGGTGAGCTTGAGCCCCTGCTGCAACACAAGAGGTGCGGCAAGCAGCAAGGAGTGGCGGCAGGAGCAGAGGCAACAAGGTGTTAGGGATTGTTACGCTTTCGAGTCAATCTGCATATACTTAGTGGAGCTGATCGGCCCAGGTGTGCAGATTGACTGGTCAACGAAAGAGCAAAGGCAGGCAGACAGGCAGCTCATTGTCTGCAGCTGGCTTGCAGGATAATCAAACTTTTTGAGTGAAGTGCGCCTCTTGCCAGCGGACCGGAAGGGAGAAGCAGGAGGACAAAGCCCGTGCATGCTCACCAGACTTTGCAGTCTGTTGGCTCTTCATCACGGCGCAAGGCACTAGTGCCTCCATACCTGAAGGCAAGGGCGTGCGCAAGGACGTGAGTATTTGCAAAGTGCGAACAAGCTGCCACACCCAGAATGCAAGGAACAAGCTGGAGGGAGCATGGGAGCTAGACAAAGAGGCGCGAGCGCAACACCGAGCATTGAGTGGGAAGTTTGCTCACTTGGTAGTGGCCCAGCTCCCATCTTTGTACTGAATAGCGCCATAGTAGTACTCTGGGTCCTCCATGTCCACAACCTGCAAGGAGAAGGAATTCATCTGGAAATTTGAGAGCGGCGAACAGGTAGAGCGTGTGCACCTCTTAGTCCAGGCAAGATGCAGCAGCAGACAAGGCAAAGGCTGAGCTATCCTAGACATAAAGGATCCATGGATAAGTTGGCCAGCACCATACTGGTGCTATGGGGAGGGTGTCCACGCAGAACTAGGGGGGCAGCTGCTGCAGGTAGCAGTACCAAGAGAGTGTCGACAAGCATTGTGCGCGAGAGCTGACCCTTGAAGGCCAAATATGTCATGTATGGTGCATCCCTGGGCACCCGCATGTCATAAGCCATGTATTCTCATCCTTGCTCTCGTCAGCTGTCACAGATTGCAGACTTGCTCACCATGCCTCGAAACCTGACAAGGGAGCCTTCATGTGGGTTAATGTGTCCATCTTTGCCTAGTGTAGGGACCTGTAAGGATTGATAGGTTGTAATTGGATAGACACCGTGGTTGCACCTGTCTTTGGGCGCGCATATCTGTCGGTTGCAACTGATTTGGGTTTCTGGCCCAGCACGAACAGCAACAACTCGCCAGACCTTATTCAATGCACTGGGATCCGCAAACGCCTGTTTGAAGTGCTCAGGGACTCCAAAGGAATGCTCACTGCTCAGGGGATGACCAGCGTTCTGGTACAGCGTCTGCACTATTTGCAGAGGGGCTGAAAGGGTGCAGCAAGGCGCTGGCATCTGCAAAAAACTCAGCAAACTAGAGCTCCGGGCGATCCTTCTTTATTAATGGCTCAATATCTATATATGTTAACGGCTCAATTTATAAAAATTCAACTAGAACATAAACCACATCACCGATTCTTTTCAATTCAAAACTGATTGCCCCTTTATGTATGCCTGACACTTGAAGCACTGCTTGGATCAGTAATCTTATCAGCGTGATGTTTCTGGAACCAGACCCATTCCTCAATGAGGTTGGTGGCGTGTCTGCCATGATTGCATGAGCCTCTCTTGGTTTCCTGCATGTGTTTTGAGCGGATGTCATGCGGAGTACGTGAACTTCTAAACACACAAGCGCATGTGCACACTGCAAGCACCAAAGCTTTCCTGTGCGCACACAAGTACTGATACAGACATGCACGCCACACCACACATGCGCTTGCAAGAGACGCGCGCACACACACACAC
>LFCJ01003738.1_pt1 | contig 11152 bp, 24 predicted proteins | sample 643141 | NCBI WGS metagenome assembly LFCJ01 (sample SAMN03766243, study PRJNA286221) | soda lake metagenome | biome: soda lake; feature: Kulunda steppe; material: water; isolation source: sample B1-Br-g2 brine of Lake Bitter-1 | place: Russia: Kulunda steppe | collected 2010-07 | reverse complement strand
ACGATTACTACACACTCATTTCTGACTCGGAATATGATTCATCCTGAAGAGAACCGTGGGTTATCGGTTAGTGAAGGGGCTGCAATTCAATCATTTCCATCGGAGTATGCGTTCGAGGGTAGTTGGGTTGAGAAACGGAAACAAATCGGGAACGCGATTCCACCTCGATTGGCAGAAGCGATTGCCGAGTCGATGCGAGAGCAAATTCGGTGGAGAACTGTAGCGGATGTAACTGGTGAAACGGACGCATGGCAGACACGAGGGAGTGGAGAGACAACGCAGATGCGGAACGGAGAACCAATCCGTTCTACGCACGAGCCTGCGTACAGTGTAGTGTCACATCGTTCGGCCAGTATCGTCTACAGTTTGGAGCATCATGGTGAACGGTCGTTAGCTGATATTCCTGACGACCAGTACCGTCGGTTTACGAAAGACGAGATTGCGTTGCTCTGTGGATTCCCTGATGAGTATGAATTCCCCTCGCAGAAGGGGTTGACACAGAAGCAAGCTGGGAACGCTGTCCCGCCATTGCTCGCAAAAGCTATCGCGGAGAACGTAGCTGAACAGTTGTAAACACCACTATTTTTACTAGGTTGGATGGTTAATAGTACAGTGAATGCGTGTCAGAATTGTTGAATTGTTTAACCTGTATCTGTTTACGGTTGTTATCGTATTAATCGGATTCGGGTGGATGCTTCCTCTCAGTGCGTTACTGTACGTGACTGGTCTCTGGCTCGGAATTGTGACGGTCGGTGTCGTACTGTACAACGTGTATTCGTGTCTCGTCACGTCGTAGTGAGTCGGCAGAACGCTTTTCTAGCCTCCCTACAATGGCGAATATATGGAAGAAATGATTAAACGAAATATGGGACAGTTATTCGAGCTCTCGATTCTGGTGTTAGCAGCGTTTGCGTTATTGGATGCGTGGGTGCAGGGCGTATTGCTCCCGTTGCTCGGGATTATCCTGCTATGTGCGTTCATTCTGTTGGTGGTTCTCAACACGTCGTTATACGTGTGGAACTGGGTAAAGGACCGAGAGTGAACGGAGATATAATACGTGCCGTAGCTACAGTAGGTTCCTGAGGTACAGGCTGTTCAGAAGGTCAATTATTTAACCCATCCGTTTGTTGAGAGAAATAATGGCTGAAGATAAACTGTCCCAACGCTTTCTCCGTGTCGTATTAGAAGAAGGTGGACGGGCTGACATCACCACTATCCGACAGCGGACAGGTATGAGTCGAGGCGAGGCAAACTATCGATTCGAGAAGCTCGAAGACCTTGGATGGATAGAGATAAATGTCGCTGAAAGTGGAGTCGGGAATCGACTCCCACCGAAAGTTGCTGAACTCACTACAGATGGAGAGAAAGCCATTCGTAGTGGGGAGGCTGGGAAATACGTCCTTGGAAAGGAGACTGATGATGAACCAGATGAAGTTACGCTTTCAAAAGAGCAGTTAGAAGTGTTTCAGGAAGAGCTCCATGATTTGAAAAACCACGTGAAAAACATGCCGAAAGGTGGATTCGGGAACGGCCATCAACAAACCGTTCTCGTCACTGACGACGAGGAAAATCGAGTCGATACATCGGAGCTCTATGAACAGGTCGAGCAGATGCAACGTGAGATTGGAACGCTTCGTGAGACGATGGAACTGCTAAATGAGTCGGTCGCTGAGCTGAAGAAAGAATCGGACCATGCTTCGTTAGATGAATCAGTCGCGAACGAGCTACGAGATGAACAGGAGTACCTCCGAGACTGGATGTCTGTTGCGGAGAATCACTTAGAAATGATTAGAATCCACATCGAGAATCATGATGAAGAAGACCTCGATGACCTGTACCAACAGGCTAAAAAACAATCCGAACAACAGTAACTTTTATTCGAGTAGGTTGTGTTTGAATTGACCAGGGGCAATCCCGTCTTCATTACCCCCTTATTCTGCGTCACGGCGTTTCAGACGTTCTAAAACGTCGTGTTTCAACCGACGAAGTTTCATCGAGAGCGGAACGTCTACGTCATCAAGAGCGTCGTCTTCGACTTCGAGGTCTCGTTGGTATTTTTCATCATCTGTCATAGGTGTTCACCTCTGAACAGTAAGTGGAAATCATCTGTTTATCGGATGGAGTCAAGCATTTCCATTAACCCATGGAACTCTGGTTCTGATAAATCATCATAGGAGTTGAGATACGAATACAGCGACTCTTGGCAGTTTTTCACTGCTTCCTCTTTCGAGTCACCACAACTACTCACGTAGTACCATGGGGTGTACGAAACCCATTGGTCGGTCTCATCGTCTTGGTATACGTGAGTATAACCTATGTACTCGCACTCATCTGGATGCTTGTGTTCTCGTTCAACGGCTTTCTCTGCTTCAGTAGTGATTGGCTCGTCATGAACGTGTTTGATGTTCGCAAAGTCGTCACCTAATATCTCTTCGGTTTGGTCTTCAGTTAGTCGCTCTTCTACATACATATCGTACACTCGTTTGATTACATCGTTAGTCATCATTCTCACCTTGGGATTCATCCAATGTATAGATTGACTCGAATTCGAATACTTCGGTTTGAATCCAACCCATTCCTTCCCAGTCACGGTCTACTTCGAAGACGAGTCGGACGCCTTCACCTTCGTTCTCCGTTGGGTCGCGCAGTTCGTTCGCGAGTGCTTCGGCTAACTCGTTTGCACGGTCACTCGGCATATGGAACACCTCGGTGGATGATGTGCCGTATAGCTCGTTGAAGCTCGCTACCACAGGATTTGCAGCTGAATCCTGCGTTGTAGTGTTCGTCAGTAAACGTTGCTTCGCACTCGGTACAATTCGAGGCGTGAACGGCGACTTCTGCGTACTGGGCGTCGCACTCCGAGCAACGTGGAATACCGTCCGCATCAACGTCGATTCGTGAGTCGTTGCTATGGGAACCGCAGTCATAGCAGATGTTGTGTGCATCTGAGAGTAAGATGTCATTCAGACTGTATATCATCGGGAACACCTCCATGCCAGAACGTAACTACTTTCTCATAATCGAATTGTGGATATATGCATATACTCTCACACAAGTCCGTACTCACGGCGAACCCAGCCTCCATATTCTCAATAGTGACTGTATCGTGGTAATCGTCCGAGCAAACAGGACAGACTGGATGTCGGGTCGTCATCGATTGATAGTCTGACTGTATACTCAATACGTCCTCTACCATGAGTTCAGCAGTACCTGTCATCAAGACCACCTCCGACTGTAGAACGTCGGTGTGGCAAACAGGAGAACGCCAATCAGTATGAATACACTGAATCCGACCTCTGGATGGTTGTATAAGAACCAATCCGTTCCGTGGCGAGTCAGTACGGCATCGATGAATGATACGTCTGCCAGCTCGGGTCGGACGTTGACGGCTGCTTCTGATTTGTAGTTCAGGTACGCTGCGAAGGCTCCGATGAGGATGCCACCGATAGTACCAGTAACTAATGTCGTTGCGATTCGTTCTAATTGTGTTTTCACCATGTTTAATCACCTAGTTCAGATTCTTCAACGTATATCGTCTGCCAGAGTTCTTCGTGCCGTTCGGCAATTACACGAGCGTCCTGTTCGAACGGATAGAACTCCGAGAATAGTTGGTAGTTCTTCCGTAGCATTGCTTCAGACGCCAGCATTGCACCACACATCCGTGTCTTCGCGTACTTGCGTACATCTGAATCATCAGTCGCAGTATATGCCTCTGTTAAGCAATCCACTGCGGATTGGAACTGTGACGCTCCTGCTCGGAATGCTTCTTCGTCGTAGCACTTCACACCGTTATTGATGTGTTTGTGTGCGAGTTCGATTCTATCCATTACCGTATCGCCAAACACTATTTTAGTATTATCAGTCATGTTTAGTCACCTCGTTTTCGTTGTTGTGATGTGGAATCTATAATCCTTTTCAATGCCGTTCCACTCGGATTTTCGGGTCGTCACACCAACGTAGACTCTCCCGAAGAGTTCGAATATACAGACCTGTTTCTCAGATTTACCGTTTTGTGTAATGCGTGCTAACTCTTTGTGTTCACTCATCGTCTTCACCTCTGTTCTCAGTCATTATGGACTCTGCGAGTGCATCTGCTGCTTCGACCATAGACTTGAATAAGTCTTCATCCATACGTGGGAGACTCATCGGGTCGTATAATATCACTTCTGATACAACGTATTCGTGAAGGAACGGTTCTCTACCTAATTCTTCTGATGCTCGGTCAGCTGCGGTAGTGCGACGAATTGCGTCGTACTCAGCCTGTTCGACTGATTCATGAACAGAACCTATCGATACTGATAGTAAATCATCCTCGTTAAATTGAGAGACTTCGACAACATCGTATCCAACATACGGTCTCTCAACATTCATTATCATCACTTCTCCACGAAAACTGTATAACTCGACAGCCATCATTGAGACAGGGTGAATCGACACCCGAGTCTACAGCTCCTCGGGCTGCGTTGTGTCCACAACTCGGGCACGGGAGTGTTTCAGTCATCGACCTCACCTCGGCTCGGCTCTTCGAGATGAATATCTGTTCCTTTCTGTACCTCGTGTACTGTAACCCTGTCATCCTCACTCAGAATCGGATGCACGTCTTGCTCAAATATGGCATAGATGTGGACTTCTTCGATTGTTTTTGTTGAGTTGAAGGTGTGAAGTAGTTTACTTAGGTCAGCATCCACTATATTGAGTGAGTGTTTCCTCTCACGAAGGTCGATGTGTACCTTCATTCACCTTCACCTCGGAGTTCTAGACACTGCGATACCTGTGCGTCGTAGAATACCCAGAATTGGTTGAACGTATTCGCGGATACTTCGACGCTCGACTCTGGGTATAGAACCGATAAATCGTAACTCTCCCATGGTTGGTAGTGGGTGTTGATGCGGATGTCTCCAATCTCCAGTTCCACGACCCACTCGTCGTAACTGTACGCAGCTAACTCTACGAACTCTTCACTGACGTGTTCGACCGTTTGTTCGAATTCGTCTCGGTTTTCGGTTCGTGTTTTGTCGTTCATGCATCATCACCTTCTTGGAAGAGTGGCGCAATATCTCGGTCAGGATAGACGATGTTGTCTTCGACCAGTGCGTCGAGTATCTCAGCAGGGGTCGCGTTGTATTGTTCAGCGAGCTGTTCCGCAGTTTCCGTTGTGGTTTCGTTTTCTGTCATTGTTGTATACACCTCAGTTAGTTATTGTTGCACACGCACGCATGGGAACGTACGCGAGTAGTAGTACAATTGTAATCGGTACCGTGAGGAACACGAGATTCAACGCGGTTAACAGCAGGATTTCAGCTATCACCTCGTATCACCTCTTCGTTCTCTGGACTGGTCTGCTCGGCGGAGAGGAACGTGACAACGATGTCGCCAGTCTTCGCGTCGATGTCCCATTCAACTTCGTCGCCTTTCCCCACGTCGTGAATCTTGCACACTTCGTCAGGGATACCAACGGCAACTGAGTTGGTTCGGCGGACGAAAGGTTTACTCGGAAGTTCAAAAACATTCCCAGTATCCTTGTCATCGAATCTCACGGTAACATTGTTCGACTCATTATTATGTGTATAAGTGCCATGGGAATCTTTCTCATAGTCCAACTCCCAGAAGCACCGTAACATGTCAGTTGGTTGAATGCGACGTATTAACACGATGGTCTGTGGCACAGTAGTTGCCAACGAGTTGCCACGTTTCCAGATTTTCGACCGATTTTCTTCGATTTCCATGTGTGTCTTACTCCGTGTCTTACTATAGGTGTTACTATTATATAAAGGTGCATGGTGAATCTCCGTTTACGTTAGTCCCGACTAATGAAAAAGATTTATGTTCCTACAGATACAACATTCACTCGATGACGAACGAACTTGTTGTTGGATATACACGACTCAGCCAACAAAGTGACCTCAGTATCAAACGACAAGAAGAACGCATCCGTGAAATCTCAGATGGAAATGATTACGAACTTGATAAAATCTACAATGATGGCGAACGAGCATCTGGGTTCACACTCCAGCGTGAAGAATACCAGAAGTTACTCAATCGAATCAGGGATGGAGATATAGATGGTGTTGTCGTGAACGAACCTCGTCGTCTAGCTCGGGACTACGATGCGACACTAGAGCTAATACTCAACCTGCGTCGAAACAAGATATTCATCGATACGTATGATAGCGGGAAATTGAATCTTGATAACCCTATGATGGCATCGATGGAAATTCTAAAAGCTGCTGCTGAGTATGAAGCAAAACTGCGAGAAATAGAAGCTGCAAAGGAAGCGGTTGAGGAGAAACTAGAACGCGGAGATGATTTCGGTAAACCTCCAATCGGATTCACATATAGTGATGATAAACGTGAATGGGTTCCCGACCGTGGTGAATTCCCTATCGTTCTCAGAATAATTGAGTTGGTCGAAGATGGTTACACATATACTACTGTGTTAGAAGAAATTCGATTTGATACGTCGGTGGCTACTATTTCGCGAATTATGAATGAACACTATGACTATATACGAGATACTGCAATACGCTCAGATGAATATGAGTGGGTCGTCTGTGAAGAGGTGAATTCGGATGAGTGATACTGCGTGGCACGACTTAAATGAGTTTTTTGATGGTCTATTCGAAACAGAGGAATCGAAATACGAAGAGGATGAGGTAGGGTTCTGTGAATGGGTAACTGAATCAAGTGAAGATATAGATGAATGTGCAATGCATATGGAATACATGCAAGAAAATCCGATTCAGTACATTTGGGAGTCGTTCGAGACGCTCGGTCTGCTACTCATAAGTACTAGCGGTGGTCAAGTAGTACTGACTATAACACTATTCATCACGACTTTGATAGCGTATCACCTATATCAGAACACGGGTCGTCGTGGACGAGGTATAGACCCGTCAGAAATCGAGGTGGATTCGGATGACTTCTGAGTTGATGTTTTTCGTTCAGTGGATAGGTTTCCTTAGTATAATAGGGTTAGCACTCGGTGTGTTAGCAGGGTTAACTCTCAGCGTATACATGCTCCTCGATACAGAGTTCAGTGGTGCAAGTGTTGTAACCTCTGTGTCTGTAATTGGGGTGCTTACAGTTAGTGGTGCTATTGTTGGCGTTCTACTCCCTGTTCTCGTCGGATACAAACTGTATACTGACCCTGAGATTCTCTTCACAACCCCATAAATCACATATTGCTATACAGATTTTTCACAACTGAATAACAACGGAGGGAATGTGTGGTGATGTTCCACTTTCACTTCCACTAAGGGCTTGGCTCACAATGATATAGACTGACGTTAAGATACATTTATGGAGCTGTCGCCCAGCGACAATCCTCTCCAGCAGGCGGTTGTCTTCTGTCCGTTATGCGGAGCTGCTCTCAACTACACTCGATTCAACTACGGGATGACGCTAGCGTACTGTGTGAAGTGTGGCTCGCTGCTCGCTGCTCGTGTAGAGCTGTTGCCACCGAAGTTCGAGTTCTTCGATTACATCGTCTGGAGAAATGAATAAGAATTAGACTTTAGGTATTTCAGGCACTTCAGCGTCTTCGCCATACATCTCCTTCGTCGTCAGATACGTAATCGGTGTCGTAGTATCTCTGACCTCCACTTTGTCTTTGAGGTTGTCCTCGATTTCTTCTTTCGTCGCATTTTCAAGGTCAAAGTCTTTCGGGAGGAACACTTCTGGGTGAAGGAAGTAGTACGAATGGGAACTTCCACACACTTGCTGGAGACAGGTGCATTCGATTTGCTCGCCTTCGTACGCTGGCGCGTCAGCCATGATGTATCGAAGGAGGGAGTCTTCTTCCAGTTCTTCCTCTGTCTTCCCTTGGTAGTCAACTATGAGCGTGTGGAGTAGATAGTTGATGTCGATGACGAATTCCCCTGTTTGTTCCAGAGCGTCTGTGATTAACTCTTCGTCGTTGATTCGGAGTTCAGAAACCATGGTCATCACCTTCGTTATTGAGTGTTTCCTCTGTTATTTCTCGTTCATCTATCTCTTCACTTCCACACTCGCTGCACGAGTCTTGGGTGACATCTCCTACGGTTTCGAGATAGCCGTCGTAGTAGCGTTTTAGGTATAGTTGGTGTTCGCAGTCAGTACAGTATACTTCTTCTGTGCGGATGTAGCCAGACGTGTCGCGCCCAGCATCCGTGTATATATCTCGTGGCATCTATTTCTCTATTATGATAGCTACCATAAATAAGTACCGACTCAGAATTTCTAATTAGAAACTACAGGGTTTCTAAATTAGAAAAACGGCACTTTAGGTTCGTAGGTTACGAAGTGACAATATAGAATAATGTGGTATGGTTATCTAATCGCAATAGGTTTAATACATATGCTATTAGTTAAATTAATATGGTTGATGGACTTTCAAAATCACTTGGACCGTATATTAAAATGTTATCAGAATTCGGGGGACTTGTTGCATCATCGGCGATTCTCGTTATATTTGGTGTGAGTTCAGCTCCATTATCTGGAGGTATGTCACTACTCGTATCGGCATTAGGTGTTGTTATGTTCATTGTCGGTATACTTGTGATGGCTAACAAAGGAACTAGTGGGTATATTAGAGAATATCACTCGTGAACAAGTGGTGTGGTCAACCTACTGTCAATACTTATTTACCGTTTGAGATATGAGTGTACGGTAGGGCAGGGATGTCGTCATACTCGGTGTTGGATTCCATTCGCCTTGCCCGCACCTTGGTTAAATCACGAGGACGCTCCTGAACGCTTGTTCGGGACACCACCTCTTTACATAAGAAATTATTACAGAGCGGTGCGTTTGTACATGTATGTCACACAGTGAATTTCGAGTCGTGACCTGCCACCGTTGTACGAATAAGACTACTACTGTTCGAGAGCGTCGGATTCGAACTGAGAGAGATAGAACCTCGTGGCTCTGTACGGATTGCTACGATAAGATTCTCCCCTTCATCGACCGTTTGGAGTGGCATCCGATTCCATTTGATACAGATGGTTAAGGTCTGTGTGCGCCAACGAGAAGAATAATCACGACCCATGGTGTATAGAGGATAATCGCAGCGAGTAGTATCCAGAACACCGCGTCTGTTGCTTCGAACACTATTGTTGTGTCAGAATGCTACCTACTTAAACGTGTAGTGTACAAATCGGAATGTTTAATACAAAAGCGGACGGATTTACGTCCGTAAATGAGTCTGACTACAGAACACAAACCTGAATTCACACAAGTGATTGAAAAGCTATTGTGCGATTATACGGAGCATACAGTAGTTGCAGCGAATGATTCGAATCGTGACGTGCTGCGAGTCGTTATCGAGAATGATGGACGGATTCACGTCCGTGAATTGTACAATTCTATCGATGCGGATGAACGGCACGTGCGTCGGCTCGTGAACCGAATAAGCGTGCTTGAACGGGATGGTCGATATGTTACCGTCCGTGAAGGAGAAGGGTGGTTAACGAAACAAGCGGTGTTGAATGTCGATGCAATCAAGGGTGAGAACGATGGCGAGTAGAAAGTATTCAGGACCGTCGTTAGATATGACTGAACAGCATATCACCGAACGACCTGAAATCGTCTCAGAGTGGGCGTGTCCACACTGTGAGTACACCGCTACGGACGAGCGGGACGTACGAAGGCATATCACTACCGAAGATGATGCAGCGCATGAGGGGCGACATGGTCAGGATATGACGGCTGCTGTCATTGCGTTAGATGCAAATGGTGACGAGATGCGTGAATACAGACCGAATGCAGAGGCTCTCGGTGGAGAGGTGGGAAAAATGTCTACAGTGAAAATCAACGAACTAAACATGATTAAACTCAAGGAACTGTACGAGGCAGAACAGGAGTATAAGCAGATGAATAAACGGCAGCGAGAGGCTGTTGATATGATTGCGGAGGCTCCACTAGAGAAAATTAGTGCTATGGATGAAGATAGCACCTATCTCTATAATATTAAGAGTCAGAAAAAGCAAGTAATCCAATATAGAATTATAGTCATCCATGGAAAGGAACGCCGTGTAGTCGATAATGCGGATAAGCGGTCGTATGAATCACTTCGAGAACGGGCGCAGGATGTTGCTGATGAGATTGCACGGAATCCGCTGTACAGCAACTCTGACGAGTTAGATGTCGATGAGAATAGCGGGTATATTGGTAATGCGAAAAATAGTTATATTAACGCAATCTATGACCGAATGCATCAGATTTACAGTGATGTTCTGGTCAACACTGATTTTGACACAGAATCTATAGGAGAGAATCAAACCGAAGATGAATCTATAGAATCTTGGCGTGATGAAGAGACGTTGAAGCGATTATACCACGATGAAGGATTGACATTGTATGAAATAGGTGAACGGTTAGGTTGCACAGACACGACTGTAGCAACATGGATGGAAAAATACGGAATTGAACGTAGAGGTCGAGGTGAATCACATACCGAGTGTAAAGACAAACTATGGAGGGATGAAGAGACGCTTCAGGAGATGTATGTTGCAAAAGGGATGACGTTAGAGGAGGTTGCGAATGAGTTAGGGTGTTCACGGAAGACGGTGACAAATTGGTTGCACAAGCACGATATTCCAATTGAAACTGGGTGTCCTGAATTGAAGAACGCTGAACTGCTCCATGATATGTACCATCGTCAAGATATGAGTTTAGGAGAAATAGCTGATGAGGTTGGTGTAGTTGACCATACTACGGTTATGAGGGCAATGGATAAACACGGTATCGACCGTCAATGCGATTCGAATGATTCGGATATACCGAACCCATCACCTGCAATCGCAGATGGTGGTGATGTGAAAACGATTCCTGTTAGAGAGATTGAACACCTGCGGGAGAAAATCGAATTGGTGGAAGAATTCACTGAGGAAGATGCGTCGGGCGTGGCAGCTCGTATCGGGTCGATGGTAGATGAGTTGCTCGAAGGTGAGTGAACTACCCCACCCTACTCGTTCGTCCTAACGGACTCACTCGTTGAGGATGGGGCTTCTAGCGAAGTTTCCTGCAGAGTCTGACTATCTTCCAAGTCAGAGGGGCTTATTCGCTGTGGGGCGTCCACAGCCCGCTCTAAACCCTCCTCAGAACGGAACCGTTCTGAATTGAGCTTACCTGAATGGTTCAAACCTCTCTCACTGTCTGTTGAGAGATATTGGAGTGT
>LFCJ01003737.1_pt1 | contig 11153 bp, 4 predicted proteins | sample 643141 | NCBI WGS metagenome assembly LFCJ01 (sample SAMN03766243, study PRJNA286221) | soda lake metagenome | biome: soda lake; feature: Kulunda steppe; material: water; isolation source: sample B1-Br-g2 brine of Lake Bitter-1 | place: Russia: Kulunda steppe | collected 2010-07 | reverse complement strand
TCCATTTCACTCTTTAACTCTCCTCTGTGTGTGTGTGTGTGTGTGTGTGTGTGTGTGTGTGCGAGCGCGTGCGCACACGTGCACGTGTTCATTCTTACGTGCATGCAAACGTTTTGCACAATATGGGCACCAAAGAGATGCATCTCATGAGTAACATTTCAGTGTGTATGAAGAGAATGATCGCACCAGGAGCGTTTGCATGTAATGTGGGGACCACCGAGTGATCAAGCCTGTGCGCTCACGCATATCTGTGCATTAAGTGCTCACGGCAAATAGTATGCACTAATCTGTGCACTGAGATGCATCAGGTCACACACGCCATCTGCCTTATCATGCGAGCTTCTATTGATCTGCTGGGCATGAAGCGCATGGTCGCACTGATGCTCACTTGGCGAAGCCTTCACCCACCCACCTTAGCGTGTACTTGTTGTGCTTGGAGCTGTACTTTGCTGGGTGAGAAGCAGAATCAAAGCAGTACCCTGAGGATGCGAGGAGAGACCAGCTTTTTGAGATATTTGGAAGGTGCGCCGGAAGATGTGGGCACATGTCTAAAGATTCACCTCAACATGATGTCAAGGATTGCAGAATACACATTTGAAAGTACTCATTTCGGGGCGGATGGATCAAAAGAAAGCTGGGAAAAGGTCCATGTGCACTTGCCTTCAGGCAAGATAATCTGCCTGCTCTTTCCTCCGCCCTTCTCCTCAAAGCAGATGCGTACAGATCCTGCTCGCCTCTCTGCCGAAAGCTCCAAGTCCTCGCTGCAGCAAGAAGAAGGAGGAGAAGGGTTGCTTGCATGCCCGCGGGTCATCGTCAAGTATCACGGGCAGAAAGGCACAGAAGCAGGGCAAGGAGGGTGAAGAAATTTCTCCCCCAGCACGCACGCACGATGAAACTCCGGTAGGTAAGTACGCGATCAAGGTAGCCTCTTTGGAGGAGTCGACAATCTGATAGCCGATGTCACCGGCCTTTTGCATTTCTAAAATGAATCAAATGGATCGAGCTGCCCATTCGACGCTGATCATGGATCAGGAACTGTCAACAACTTCAGGATGACATAATTTCTCATGCTATTCATGTTTATAACTAAGAGTTTTCTTTAAACGCCAAAAACCCTTTTTACACGCTGGTAGACTTGATAGCTTAATCAACGCTACTCCTGGGCTTCTGCTTTGTCCGTAGCTGCCCTGTGCCGCAAACCAGAATCTGCTAGCAAGCTATCCCCATCTCCAAGCGTGCTGAAGTCTCTAGCCTCTGCCTTTGATCCACATCTGTTTTGATCCTCTGCATGGATCTCGGTGCTCACAGATGGATGGATCTCCCCCTAAGGACAGTTACATCATGGGCAAACACAGGGAGTGTCATGCGCCTTGCAGGTCCAGTGCATGTCATATACTGCCACCAGGTGCAAGTGCAGTCAGGCAGTCAACCACGAGACAAATGATGCATGTTGCAGGGCTTGCCAGGCTAGCATAACTGAATATCTGCACATCCATGAACTACCTGCCACGAATCGTTACGGTAAATTGGTAACCAAAAAGCGGTAGATGTACTCGTTACCCCCCAGCATCCCAGGCTTGCAATAACTTAGGGGGCATGCCAGTCGGATCCCCACACCCACTCGACGTATCGGCCCCTGGTCAGCCAACCAACTCGCCTACTGACAAGGCAGCCGTATCACCAACAAAGAATCAGTGCAATGATTGAATCCCCAACTCCACTCACCAGGCCTTGAGGAGCTTGCTGAGGGTTGGTCACATGTATGCAGCTGACCAAATCCTGAGCTGGTTCTTTCTCTTTGAATGGCTGGTGTTGACTTGTGCAAGCAGGGGTTGTGGTGCTTGGAGCTGCAGCAGGGTTGTTCCTGTTTTGCCACCTGAAACAAAAATTCAATAATGTAACGATGGGCAAGCCTGCGTATCACCTACAGCTGCGACACAGGAGCACTTCAATACATTCAGCTCTATCAGGTGCTCGCTGGTCACATCTTGATGCCTCACATGTTTGGTGCATATTGCAAACGAGGGTGTCCAAAAGCACAGAGGTCACTTGATACTGGACGTGTCATGGGGGTACCCCAGCCATGGCACAGCAAGTTGTGCCACTGAGACTCTGGACAACACATTTGCTGTTGCACAAAGAAAAACTTGAGGGCACGCACCTATCTCTCCAGTATCTCCAGGTCAGCCTGGCAGGGTTAGGAAGGTGTAGGGGTGCGTTAGTCTAGGCCAAGATCGCAGACCTATTCATAAACATGCATCTTTGAGCTAATCTTTGCAATGTCACTTGTGCAAGACACGCAAACAGGTTCCTGTTCTCATAGGAACCTCAGCACCGTGGATGGCAGCCAGGCGACGCGCACCACACTCAACACACACCAGAGTCAAAGTAGCATGCTTTCAACTCACCACTCCGTCTTTATCCACGTAAACCAGCCTGCGCAGGGTAGAGCATAAATGTTCTCATGAGAAGCTCTGATCAGAGCCTTACTTTGCGCGTACCAAGCCAGAAAGTAGTTCGAACTTACCATACTTGTGGAGTATACTGAGCAAGAAGGCCAAAAGTAAGTGGGCAGGTACACAAACCTGCACGTTCAGTGCAGGGCAAACACATGTGACATGCTCATTTTTTGAGGCACTTACACATACACGAACGAGCTTTCCCACTCAAAACAAAGCCTTGGGCATGCTAAAAAATCATTAGGGGAGAGAGAGGGGAGGGGCGCACTCACCGGGCCAAGGCAGATAATCATCGCACTGATGTGGCAGTTCTTTCTTAACGATATTACTAGAACAATCAGCAAAATACGCTTTCAAAATTCTAAATATTTGAAATTCCGCTTCCTGAAGCTCTTTGTATTACTCTGACTTTGTATAACTCTTACTAGATGATAACGTAACCCAATGTATATGGAAATGTCGTGAACATCGTGTCCATCTGAAGTTAGATCGTCTGTCGTCAGTCATGTGTGACCGTGCCAAATTTGAAATTACGGCGCGTGCACACACACACACACACACACACACACACACACACACACACACACACACGGTGCACGCATGCTGTTTCGACACCATATCAATATCAGCCTTCGTGCCAACACATAAGCAACTCTCTGAGGCCAATGTATCCTTGGAACGCGAACAAGTCTTCAAAGCTTTCTTTCCATTATGTCCCCAGTGCACTCTTGCCAACACAAGTTCCAGCCTCAGGGAAGTTGTGCTGCTGTAGGCATAACTTAGTCGTGCTGGGTTGTCCTGCTCATTGCTTGAGCCGTCCTCTAATCCTCAGGTTCTCAAGCACTCGGCCTGGCCCAAAGTTCTCTTTTGACCATGCAACCTGTCATACAACACGAGAACCAGTGTGAGCATAGCTGCAGATATGCTTTAAGAATCGTACCTGCCATGCAGGTGGTACAAAGGTAGCATGTACGAAACGTTAGCAATAGCGTGCATCTGTTTGATACTCTTTTTCCATGGTGCATATGCGGCACTACCCGGTGGGAGCTGTACCTCAATGCAAGCTTGGCCTTGTGGCCCTTGATGGATGTTGCCATTGCCAATTGCCACTGCAATTGGTGTGCAATCCTGGGGGCCGATGAAGGGAGATGATACCCTCAGCTTCCCCCGTGGGGGCCTTTCCCCAATTTTCCTTTGATCCACAATTTCTTAGGGTTGCTACATGCACAGCAGATCTGCTGAATTCTTTGCCGATTTACCAAAATACAAATGGGACATTTGCACGGCTTTCAGCAAACCTACAAATCTTCTTACCACTCATGGGGAGCAGCACTACAAGTTGCTACCCACCATGCAGCTTTTAATGCAACTCCAATTCAGTGATATGATATCACTGATATCTGTCTTAGGGGAGAGTAATCAGGCTGGCGGGAGGGAGAGCAGAATGTTCCTCACCGCCGATGGGTAGGGCACATGATGGGGCAAGCGGATGCGCGCCACAGGCCCAGCTGTCAGCTTTGCAGCATCGAGTACGACGAGCTCTGCTTTGGCTGTTCTGGCATCGTGGATTAAGCACAAGAGCCTGCATGTTAAGCATGCACAAGCACATCAACTGGAGGAGCACATTCCAGCCATGCACATGCAGATCTGGAAGCATTCCGCAAGTCACATGTTTGCAGCTCATGCATGTAACATGAAGGCCACATTCAGCTATCTCTGATTTAGCACATTAGCCCAAACGTAGCTTGCTATTGGAAACATATGCGACTAAAACGATACAGAACTGTCTGCAACTTTGGTGACATTAGAGGCATCAACCATTGTAGCCTTGTGTGCCTGAACTGATCATCATCGTCGTCGTCGTCATTAACACCATCATCAAGTGCATTGGCAGGAGCAGGAGCAGCACCAGCCGCAAGCACCAGAGGCTACACACCATGCATCGTCCTCTCTTGCTTCTGTCTGGGCAGCCGAGGGAAGAGCCTTGGGCAGCAGCATGAGGGGCCCCGGGAAGCAACGATCACCCGGATACCAGACCTGCATTGTATAAGTGATAGTCAGCAACGGGGACCTTTTTCTTTTTAATCACCTATCAGAGCCATGCTCAACAGGTGCTGCACACCACGTACGACAGGCCTGTTACATGCATGCTAAACATTATAAGTTGACAAGCTCAACCAGTATGCATGCTAGATGAAAAAACCAACGCTATATAGTTCAGGCTTTGCGTGCATTTTGTTTAGAGCCAGGGCTTTGCCAACTGCCGGCACGTGAAAAAAAGCGAAAGACATGCATCTCAGGGCAGTGTTGTGTGTTCGTGTTTGTTTGGGGTGGGGGGGGATTGTCACATGCACTTTGATTTTATCATGCTTTCTTGCTCTAACGGACCGCAAAAAGGCAAGCTACACTCGTATTGCATGGAAGGCACATGGGTACAGTAATGAGTTTCAGGCGCAGTATACGAGCACACCTCACAGGGGCTGCAGGCCTGCCTCTGCCCTTGCTCGTCAGAGGCACTGGCTTCTGAGGGGTTGACCATCAATTTTGTGACGACCTGCACATAATAATGAGCAGCACGAGGCACCTATGATAACGAGGAGCACGAGGCACTTGATAATGAGGAGCACGAGGCACCTATACAAAGTGCTGCGTGCAAAACCTGCCTTTACAATTTTTCATTCCAATACCTACAAGGGATTGTGTCTAATGCACTTCTGCCAGCTGCTGCATCGCTTGCTTGTTTGACCAGAGCTTCTGGCTTAGCAAGCAAGCAATGCTGCAACGCTACTACCATGCACACTGTGCCTGACAAGTGGCCTCGAGTTTACATTGGTTAGCGAGGCTTGTCCATCACCTGGTGAGGGCAGGACAACAGCTGCTGGTGCAGGTGCTGCACCTGGCATGCACCTCTAAAACTTTGAAAGCATCTGCCGGGAGCATTCCACACCCAAACCAGCCCTGAGGGTCGCCAAGCACATCTCACATGCACCATGCCTGAGGTAGGCAAGCCTAAGGGTCGTCAAGCGTGTGCTGGGTGCGTGCCACACCTGGGGAGGGCCTCCTGCAGCAGCACTCTCCACAGCGGCGGCAGCACTGAAAATGAAGGAGTGCGGCTTGCTCAAGCGGCCTGGAGCCACAGTAGCATGCTGCGCTGACCTGCGATGATCAATGGGAGAGCAGAGGGCAGTTCGTGATCGTGTGTGTGTGCGTGTGTGTGTGTGTGTGCGTGTGTGTGTGTGTACACGCACCACTTGAGTTTGTTTTGTCAGAGACACTCCATTTTCGCGCATCGCTCCAGAAGTGCCGCCACCACACTTGTGGTGCATGAGCCACGACGCCACTTGCCTGTGCGAAAGCACCCTGGTACTGCGCAGGCACGGCTGCTGCGTGTCAACGATGAATCGCATGATCTCTGGCTTTGCGCCGGCGGCGTAATACCCTGTGCAGCGATGACAGCGTTCACATTGCACACACCCTTTGGACTGTGCAGCGATGATAGTGTTCACATTGCACACACCCTTTGGGCTGCGCAGCGATGACAGTGTTCACATTGCACACACCCTTTGGGCTGTGCAGCGATGACAGTGTTCACATTGCACACACCCTTTGGGCTGTGCAGCGATGACAGTTTTCACGTTGCATACACCCTTTGGGCTGCACAGCCAGGTGAGCACATGGGGCTCCCATGCTGACAGATACCTGTGTCCTTATCCTGTGTCCTTATCCTGTGTCCTTATCCTGTGTCCCTATCCTGTGTCCTTATCCTGTGTCCTTATCCTGTGTCCTTATCCTGTGTCCCTATCCTGTGTCCTTATCCTGTGTGTGCTGCCTTCAAGCTAGCTCTACTGCCAGGCAACCTTCGAACAGCTGTACTTGTAAGCAAATTTAACACTCTTGGGTGGCCCGCGACTGCCCTTGACTCTTGGGTGGCCTGTGACTCTGGTGACTCTGGTGACTGCGACTCATTGGTGGCCTGCGACTGCCCTTGACTCTTGGGTGGCCTGTGACTCTGGTGACTCTGGTGAGTGCGACTCATTGGTGGCCTGCGACTGCCCTTGACATGCCCAGTGCTCATGCCTGGTGCCTGACACGGCCGTCAGCCTCATCATCCTAAGCGCCCCTTGCCCATGCGCAGTCTCGGCTTTGCTCATGCATGCATGGCACCATGCCTTACACCTCTCACACACAATACTGCACCTAACAATGCAGGGCACTGCACCTTGCACCCCACATGCACGCGTGATGCCATGGCTTACACCTCACACGCACGTCACTGCACTTAGCAAGGCATGGCACTGCACCTTGTACTGCTCGCACATGTGTGACAGCATGGCTTACACCTAACACGCACGTCACTGCACTTAGCAAGGCATGGCACTGCACCTTGTACTGCTCACACATGTGTGACACCATGCTTTACACCCACCACGCATGACACTGCATTTCGCACATGTGTGACACCATGCTTTGCGCCCACCACGCATGACGCTGCAATTCACAATGCAGGGCGCTGCACCCTGCACCACGCACCTGTGGCGCAGCGCTCTGCAGCGCTCACACAAGCCCCCACTGCATCAACAGCGCCCTACCTCGTCTGCACATTGCAGAGCACATGTGGTATCACTCCTGCTGGTGCACGCACCTGGCACCAAGTGCGCAGCATCCTTCCAGTGGCCCAGATCGCGCTCACAGATAGCATCCATGACCAGCGTCCTGCATCCATCGTCAGCGCATGCTGCTTGAGGCCTTTGTCCATGTATGCTGTCAAGCTCTCTATGCAAGGCTCCGTGCTCACTATACATGGCTCCATTCTCTGCATGGCACTTTGCTCTGTGCGGCATCATACGGATAATGCTGTGCCATGCCCTGTGTGGCATCATACGGATAATGCTGTGCCATGCCCTGTGAAGCATCATGGATAATGGTGTGCCATGCCCTGTGGAGCATCATGCCCTTTTTAGCAATTGCGTCGTCTTGATGGCATTGCTTTGGTGCCACTGACTGTCACAAAGTATCTTTGTAGCAATTGCGTCGTCTTGATAGCATTGCTTTGGTGCCACTGACTATCACAAAGTATCCGCATCGAGTAGAGAAGTGAAAACTTGAGGCAGCACACGCAGACACACAAACACACATCTGCAGGCTCCTATTTGCTCTGTGCTCTGAAGGGCGTGGGATTGCATGCAAGTCAGCCAAACATCCAGCCAGAACATTCAACTCCCACGCCCTACTCATCTGCTCTTATGTCTAGCTATGGAAACTCGTGCTCAAAACTATAAGCCTAGATGCCTAGCAGAATAAGCCAAATATGGGTCCTGTTCCTGAAGGTACCCAGCGAGCTTGCAACGCGATGTATTCTGTTTGAATGACCACTTGATAACCTACCTGAAGGTATCCAGTAAGCCTGCAGCATGAAACCTACCTTCCTTGGTCGCACTCAAAACTGTTGATGGTGCTGCTTGTTAGTAAAGGAGGTCCATTCAGCACGATGGGCTCTGCAACATGAAAGGGAGCTTGACACAATAAATGGGCTTGCACCACACTGCTGTCCACAATTGTGCTTAACTTGAGGAAGAGGTGGGCAGGAGCTGTATGTCTGAAAGGAAAAAAGGGCTGCTGGTGGCTTTCTAAAACGGGCCCTATGGTTTAGACCTGGCATCGGCAAGCAGCCGAGCACACACCTCGTCTCTTTGGTTTGACCAGCTGATCAGGCTGTTGCAAAGAATGAGGCAGCGCTTGTACAGAACGAACGCCGCCGCCGCTGCTGCTGCCATTACTGTGATAGCTTGCAGGAGGAGCATTGACCGGCTGCAAAAGAGTCGTGGCGCGCATGCCCGGCTTCCTCATCTCTTCATGCTCTGGTGCCTTGGAGACCTGTGACAGCAATTCAAAGGGCAGGTCTTTGAGGAATGTTGCCCAGGAGTTCATGGCAGGAATTAGGAACCGATGCTGCCAGCACGTTTGACGCAGGCTGGACTCAGGACCTGGAGGGCGCTTTTTGCATGACGTTTGTAAATGATCACACAAAATAATGGAAGGGGGACTGTGCAAGTAAGTATTCATGCCTAGGAAAGGAGGCCCAAGGATGAGCGCAATGGTTTCCGCAACATAAGGAAGATGAGAACTATGCTTACCCCATAGAAGCTTGTCCAGCAAAGTAAAATCACCCGGGGGCAAAGATAATAAGACACACTGGGAAGTAATTGTTGCCAGGGGGGGTCACATGGGGTCGCATGTCAGGCAAAAGGCAAGCACTACAAGCTGATTGTCACGGCCTTTCTTTACTTTGTCCATCTGCTCACATTTGTGTATCCTGCATTTGTAATCCTTGCCTGCCTAGAATTCCTCGGCCACAGAGACATACCTTCGGCTGTCCCCGAGGAATCAAATAGATCTTGGAAGGCCTCGTGGCATCAAAGTCTAAGCATTCCGCAAAGCCCACGTCCCCAAGCATGTACGAGGTTGCAAAGCGCTGGGCGTTGAATTCTACGGGAGGGGCCACAAGTACGTACCTGTGGATTAGGATTTTAAAACATGTGTGCACACGTAAGCAGCGCGGCAATTTCAGACTGCTGTGTGGTGCACCTCTCGTAATGTTGTGGATGGTTGATAGTTCAGTTGCTTGTCTTAAAGCTGTTTGGCAGCAAGACACAGTAGGTTATCAGGACCACTGAGCTCAAAGATCTACTTCACCATCTTTTCCTTGGCAAAATTTGCTGTGGACTGGGCTTGGTACATGAAAGTATTTCACAAATGCTTCATTTTGTCTTTGCTCAAAACCACCAAAAGATTAAAAACGACTGGTATGCATTATGAAACTCACAGGTAATTCCGCTTAAGCTTAAGCCCATCCTTTGGATGCACCATCAAGCAGAATCACATGCTGGTGGTTGACATTGGTTCCAAGATCACAATATAGCATATTCATAAGTTTGGTATTCTGGAAGAAGCTGCAGTCACCACGGCACTCACCAGTTGTCTGTCACTGCAAAGTCAGTTATGGACACTGCCAGAGCGCCAGGAATCCTGCAAGTAGTTGAGGCAGGCTTTTATTGCAATGCACTGTCACGCCATATTGTGTCTTTGCCGAATTGGTGTCTGAGATGACAGCACTTTTGCAATTTATGAGCTGATATTAAGATGAACATTGTATCCCTTCCAGCAAACAATCAATATGGCAATTTGCACTTATGCACCTGTGTATTGCAATATTTTGGTCTTCTTTAAAACCTACATACGGCACATGAACACCTTTGCAGATCTCACCCCCCTGTGCATTCCAGTCGACCCTCAAATAGGTGCTTTGTGTGAACAACTGGCAGGGACATAAGTGCTATAGTTTGTTTGGTGTTTTGCTTGGAACAGTGCATGGACGAGCCAGAAGTTGATTTCGTTGTGCATATCTACAGACATGCTTGCGTGGCACAAATTGATAAGCGGATTTGCAGCTCACCTAGAGCTCCTCAGACGCCTGTGCAGCCTTACAGTGATTCACTGAGCCTGTGCTAAGCCTGCCCCGGTGCCAACACCAGCACACAGCTTACCTATGCTGGACCTCCGCCACTTTCTTGCCAGACTCGTCCAGCTCCATGAAGGTCACAGTCGTGCACAGTGTCATCACATCCATCATGCTTTGAGCAACGCTCAGAAGAACGAGCCGCTGGCCCCTGCCTGCAGCAAGGCAACAGAACTGAGCAGTGTCATCTAGTGTGCCTTTAAGAATTTACACCTAGGAGCAAGCAGGCCTTCTCTTCAGGTAAACGCTGTAACAAAGACTTCATGCAGGGAAACCGCAACTCCGATGACATTCGTTAGTGGTTGATCAGAAGGTGTGCCTCATCAAGAGGCTCAAACCAAAACCCTTGCCAACCAGAGATCTGGCAGCATACAGAAAGGAGAAGTCCAAGTGTACAGCAGCTTCAGTGTAGCTGCTAGCATACTAGAGAAGTGTGTGTGACAGGCATGCTTCTTGCTCAGGACCAGTGCACAAGCATCTGGTTTGCAGGGGGCTGCGCATTAAACGGGCTTGTGGCTGGGGGGAGGAAGGCTTAGCCGGCAGCTGTGCGGATATAGTATTGCAGCTACACTATCTAGCTGCTAGCATTCTACTCAGGTTCCCACCGCATGAGGGCAAGCAACAGCAGTGATTCTGTGACAAGGTCCAGCTTCATGCTTCATGCTTCATGCTTGGCCACAGGATCACAGTAAGTAAATGTGTGCAAGCACACAGACGCGCACACACACGCATACATGCATATGGGCACACATGCGAGGGCACGCGCATGCTTGCGTGTTCACACAGTGTATCAGTACATAGCCCTTGTTTTCATGAGTCATCTGACCACGTGCGCAGACAAGGTTAGCCACAAGCACTTGTTTCTGAGTGCCTCCAAACCACTCAGCGGAATCAGAAACGGGCATAATAATGGCACTTGAGGCATCGGTGCACGACAATCGCTTCACCTCCCTACAGGGCTGAGCGGCAGGCTTGCACTGCGCACCCACCAAGAGTACCTTGCATCGGCTGGGCAGCTCTTTGGTGGTGCTTTGCACTGCGCACCCACCAAGAGTACCTCACATCGGCTGGGCAGCTCTTTGGTGGTGCTTTGCACTGCGCACCCACCAAGAGTACCTTGCATCGGTTGGGCAGCTCTTTGGTGGTGCTTTGCACTGCGCACCCACCAAGAGTACCTT
>LFCJ01003735.1_pt1 | contig 11154 bp, 8 predicted proteins | sample 643141 | NCBI WGS metagenome assembly LFCJ01 (sample SAMN03766243, study PRJNA286221) | soda lake metagenome | biome: soda lake; feature: Kulunda steppe; material: water; isolation source: sample B1-Br-g2 brine of Lake Bitter-1 | place: Russia: Kulunda steppe | collected 2010-07 | reverse complement strand
CTTCGTGGAAGAGGTTGTAGAAGTACACGTCAGGGTCGGGACCTCCGGTCCAGCCGAGGATGTACATCTCGTAGTCGTCTGCGTCACCCGAAATGTAGGTGTCCGTCAGCGTCGCGAAGTCGAGACTTTGGACCTCGGCGTCGTAGCCCAGTTCGTCGAGCCGGGAGGCGATCAACTCGCCGAGTGCGATCCGGACGTCGTCCGGCGGCACGATGATCGTCGGGTTCCAGTCGTCGGGATCGTCGAGCCCCTCCTCCAGCAATGCTTCGGCCTCGTCCGGATCGTAGCCCGGTCTTCCCTCCTCCCACTCGTCCATCGGGAAGTCCCAGCCGAGTTCGTCGACGATCGGCGGGATCGGTGCGTCCATCGGCGTGGCGCTCTCCCCGAGATTCGCGTCGACGAATTCACTCATCGAGAACGAGCGGGCGATCCCTCGACGAACGTCCGGGTCGGTCGTCTCCCCGTCGGTACAGTTGAACGCGACGTACTGGTATGATGGGCTTTCGGTTCGGTAGACCTCGATCCCGTCTTCCTCATCCAGTTGATCCCAGTCTTCCGGGGGGACGGTCGCGATCGCGTCCGTGTCACCTGCGAGTATCTGGGAGACGCGGCCGGCGTCGTCTTCTGCGGCTTCGAATCGGACTGATTCGAGTTCGGGCTGTGGCTCTCCCCAGTAGTCGTCCCAGCGCTCGAGTTCGACGAACTCGTCGGAGGTCCAGTCTTCGAACGTAAACGGCCCGGAGCCGATCGGGTTCGTGTTGTAGCCGTCGGGATCGTCGGTCCGGGCGGACTCCGAGACGATCGACGTGGCGACGGTGAGCGTGGTGAACGCCCCGTAAGGATGCTCGAGTTCGAACTGGACGGTCTGTTCGTCGATCGCTTCGGTGCCATCGACGTCGATGAAGTCGAACTCCGGTCGGTTGTCGGTATCCTCTTCGATCGGCGCGGTAAACGAGTGGACAACGTCCTCGGCGGTGACCGGATCCCCGTTGTGGAACTCGGCGTCGTCGACGATTTCGACGATGTACCGCTCGCCATCGTCTTCCTCTTCGGGCTCGCCCGCGGCGAGTTTCGGCTCGAGTTCGAGATCGTAGTTGTACTCGTAGAGTCCGTCGTACACCAGGTTGATGATCTGGGCGCTGTAGGCGTCGTTCGACACCACCGGGTCGAAGTCGCCTTCTGGATTCACCTCCTGGGTGTAGAGGAGGTGTCCCTCCTCGGCGTCCGGTCCCTCCTCCCCACCGATACAGCCAGCAACCACGGCTGCACCAGCTGCTGCACCTGTTGCAAGAAGCTGCCGCCGGGTGGCGACGATCTGGTCTGATACCATCTCGGTACACATTATCACGCACCTCACTTTGGTATCAAGGGGATACGATCTCCAAATCACGTCTTACCACGGGTACAGCCACTCGATACCGAATCGAACGATCGCCGTATCTGTACACTGATCGCCGCGATCGTTCACGCGTGGGCATTCACGCGGTATCGCGCTGTTGAGACGGAGACAGTATCGCGCTGTTGAGACGAAGACAGTATCGTGCTCGACCGGACGTTACTGCCGGCCAGAACTACTGTGAGGTGTCGCCAACTGCTCCCGGCGACGCCTCTTCGTCGACTGCTGTCCGACAGTATTATTCTCCCCGGGCACACAGATGGCCGGTATGAACTATCGGGCGGTCGAGACCGAGTCGGAGTACGTCGCCCGTCTCGAAACGGGGGCTGACTGGCGCGCAGAGATCGAGTCACTCGCCGACGCAGTCGACGCCGACGCGGCCTGGTTTACGGCCCTCGGCGCGGTACAGGACGCAGAACTCTGGTTCTACGATCAGACCGACTGTGAGTACTATCCGATCGAGTTCGACGAGCCACTCGAAGTGGCGAGCTGTGTCGGGAACGTTTCGCTACTGGATGGCGATCGCTTTGCACACACCCACGTCGTCCTCTCGGGCCCCGACGGAGAGGCCGTCGCGGGTCATCTAAACGAGGCGACGGTCTGGGCTGGCGAGGTGCACATGCGGGTGTTCGAGGAGGGACTAGAGCGGGAGTACGACGACACTACAGAACTGGATCTCTGGCTCTAACATGCGCGAGGTAGACACGCAGTACTTCCAGCGACTCGAATCACAGCTCGATGAGGCGTTCGACGTCGCTGAGCGAGCGAAACAGGGGAGTGGCGACCCCGAACCCGAGGTCGAGATCCCCGTCGCAAAGGACATGGCCGATCGGGTCGAGAACATTCTCGGGATCGAGGGTGTCGCCGACCGCGTCCGCGAACTCGAAGGCGAGATGAGCCGCGAGGAAGCGGCACTGGAGCTCGCAGCCGACTTCGCCGAAGGGCGCGTGGGTGACTACGACACGAAAGCGGGCAAGGTCGAAGGCGCGGTCAGGACCGCTGTCGCCCTCCTCACGGAGGGTGTCGTGGCAGCTCCGATCGAGGGGATCGATCGGGTCGAAATTCTCACCAACGACGACGGGACGGAGTTCGTCAACGTCTACTACGCCGGGCCGATCCGGTCTGCAGGTGGGACCGCACAGGCTCTCTCCGTCCTGGTCGCAGATTACACGCGTGCGCTCGTGGGTATCGAACAGTACAACGCCCGAACGGAGGAGGTCGAACGCTACGCCGAGGAGCTCGGCCTCTACGATAAGGAGACTGGCCTTCAGTACAGCCCAAAGGCAAAAGAGGCGAAGTTCATCGCGAAACACCTCCCGATCATGCTCGACGGGGAGGCGACCGGTGACGAAGAGGTTTCGGGCTTTCGTGATCTCGAACGGGTCGACACCAACAGCGCTCGTGGCGGAATGTGTCTCGTCATGGCTGAAGGGATCGCACTCAAAGCGCCGAAGATCCAGCGCTACACCCGAAACTTAGACGAGATCGACTGGCCGTGGCTGCAGGATCTGATCGACGGGAACTACGAGGATGCCGACGACAAGGATGCTGAGGCCGAGTCCGCCGACGGTGACGAGGCTGTAACCGATGAGAGCGACACAGCCGACGAGGCTGCGGCCGACGATGCCGACAGCGATACTGACGATGGCGACGCAGCTGCGGACTCTGAGGGCCCACCACGGGTCGACGAATCGAAGAAGTTCCTCCGGGACCTGATCGCCGGCCGTCCGGTCTTCTCTCACCCCTGCTCGAAGGGGGGATTCCGACTGCGCTATGGCCGCGCACGCAATCACGGCTTTGCGACTGCCGGCGTCCACCCTGCCGCGATGCACCTCGTCGACGACTTTCTTGCGACAGGGACCCAGATCAAGACCGAGCGGCCGGGGAAAGCCGCCGGCGTCGTCCCTGTCGATTCGATCGAGGGGCCGACGGTCAAACTGGCAAACGGTGACGTCCGACGGATCGACGACCCCGAGGAGGCCTTAGCGATCAGAAACGGCGTCGAAGCGATCCTCGACCTCGGCGAGTATCTCGTCAACTACGGCGAGTTCGTCGAGAACAACCACCCGCTTGCCCCCGCGTCTTACACCTACGAGTGGTGGGTCCAGGACCTCGAGGCGGCTGGTGCGGACGTCCAGGCGCTCGCCGACGACCCCCACGTCGACCTCGAGTTTCCGACGATCGATCGCGCTCTCGAGTGGGCGACCGAGTACGACGCACCGCTTCACCCCGAGTACACCTATCTCTGGCACGACCTCTCCGTCGAGAAGTTCTGCGAACTGACGGCGACCGTCGCAGACGGCCACGTCACGGACGACGGCGACATGCTCGTGCTCGATCGGACGGACGCCGCTCGTGACGCTCTCGAGACGATCGTCATCGAACACCGCCAGCGGGAGGACCGCATCGAGATCGACGACTGGCGACCGTTCGTCAGGACGCTTGGCTGTGAGATCCGCCAGACGGTGACCGACGGAGCCAGCCTTCAGGGCCGCGATCACGAAGACGAAGTCCAGACCGTCGAACTCGATCGACCCTGGAGTGACGACGACCTCTCCGAACGGGCCCGCCGCTGGGGCCACGACGAAGCCGGCGAGAACGCGATCGAGGCCGTCAACGAGGTTGCCCCGTTCACCGTCCGTGAACGAGCCCCGACCCGCGTCGGGAACCGAATGGGCCGCCCCGAGAAATCCGAGAGCCGTGATCTGAGTCCGGCGGTCCACACGCTGTTCCCGATCGGGGAGGCCGGTGGCGCACAACGAGACATCTCGAAGGCCGCAAAACACGCCGAGACGATGTCGGATACGCCCGGCGTCGTCGAGGTCCAGGTCGGCCGCAACCGCTGTGAAAACTGTGGGACGGAGACGTTCAAAAACCGCTGTCCCGACTGTGGCTCCCGGACCGTCCCCGATTACCGCTGTCCCGACTGTGACACACAGATCGATCCTGATGAGGCGGGCCGCGTCGAGTGTGGTCACTGCGAGGTCGAGGCCACCTGTGTCGAGGCCCACGAGGTCGACGTCCACGAGGAGTACCGCGACGCCCTCGAATCGGTCGGCGAACGCGAGAACGCATTCGAGATCCTGAAAGGCGTCAAAGGGCTCACCTCGACGACCAAGGTTCCGGAACCGATCGAGAAGGGGATCTTGCGCGCCAAACACGACGTCTCGTCGTTCAAAGACGGCACAGTTCGATACGACATGACCGACCTGCCCGTGACCTCGGTCCGGGCAAGCGAACTTGACGTCGATGTCGGCCAACTGCAGGCACTGGGCTACGAGGAAGACATCCACGGCGAGCCGCTGACCCACGAAGACCAGCTGGTCGAACTGAAGGTTCAGGACGTCGTTCTCTCGGATGGCGCGGCCGAACACATGCTTCAGACGGCCGATTTCATCGACGATCTGCTCAGCCAGTACTACGGACTAGAGCCGTTTTACGAGCTGGACGATCGGAGCGAACTCGTCGGCGAACTCGTTTTCGGGATGGCTCCCCACACGAGTGCCGCAACTGTCGGACGAGTGATTGGGTTTACCAGCGCTGCGGTCGGATATGCGCATCCGTACTTTCACGCGGCTAAACGGCGCAATTGTTTCCATCCTGAGACGACGATCCGCTACGAAGACGAGTCCGGAGTCGAACAGCAAAAGTCGATCGAGATGTTCGTCGAATCCCGACTAACTGATCCGCGTAAAGACGACTTCGGGACGCTCATACAGGATCTCGAAAATCCCGTCACCGTTCCATCGATCGACAATGCTGGAAGAGCAACAAAACGGCCAGTCGAGACCGTCTCCAAACATCCAGCACCCGACCATCTTGTCCAGATCGAGACACGCAGCGGTCGCTCACTGACGGTTACACCGGACCATACGATGGTTGTCTGGCATAATGGCGTCGAACGAATCGCTGCGAGCGAAATCGAACCAGACGATGAGATTCCAGTGCCAGCCCAGACCGCTTCGAGTGGCACCCCGAACGCACAGCCAACAGGTGTTACTGATGGCGGCCGCCCGGAGGTTGATATCGTAGAACGGACCCGGATTGTCTCATCCGATGTCGAGCACACCTATTGTCTTACGGTCCCGGAGACACACACTCTTGTTGCAAATAGTCTATATGTCGCTCAGTGTGACGGTGACGAGGACTGCGTAATGCTCCTCATGGACGGGCTCCTGAACTTCAGTCGAAGCTTCTTACCAAATCAACGCGGCGGGAAGATGGACGCGCCCCTCGTCATGTCCTCCCGGATCGATCCCTCTGAGATCGACGACGAGGCCCATAACATGGACATTGTCACGCAGTACCCTCGCGAGTTCTATCTCGCCACGCGCGAGCAGGCCGACCCCGAAGACGTCGATATCCGGATCGCTGAGGACACGTTGGACACCGACGAGGAGTACACCGGGTTCGATCACACCCACGACACCACCGACATCGCGATGGGCCCCGATCTCTCGGCGTACAAGACGCTCGGCTCGATGATGGACAAGATGGACGCCCAACTGGAACTCTCGCGAAAACTCGCTGCCGTCGACGAGACCGACGTCGCCGAACGAGTGATCGAGGGCCACTTCCTGCCGGATCTGATCGGCAACCTCAGAGCGTTCTCCCGCCAGGAGACACGCTGTCTCGACTGCGGCGAGAAGTTCCGACGGATGCCCCTGACCGGCGACTGCAGAGAGTGTGGCGGCCGGGTCAACCTCACCGTCCACCAGGGATCGGTCAACAAGTACATGCAGACCGCGATCGAGGTCGCCGACGAGTACGACTGCCGGGATTATACGAAACAGCGCCTGGAGGTGCTCGAACGATCGCTGGAAAGCATCTTCGAGAACGACAAAAACAAGCAGTCGGGGATCGAGGACTTCATGTGAGTTTCTGCTGGGAACGCACGCACCGATTGCGATCGATCACAGCGCCCGCGAGCCATCGAGTGCAACGAGGAGTGCGTTCGCCCGATTCGTGGCCCGGTACTTTCGCCACTTGCCGTCTTTTCGGCGATCGACGAGTCCGGCGTCGGTGAGCTGGGAGAGGGCGTGACTGATCGCGCTGTCACTGACGTCGAGAAACGGGGCGAACTCACAGACACAGAGTTCGTCGTCGGCGACGTGGAGGATGCGAACGATTTTGTACCGGGTTTCGTTGGCCAGCGCCGAGAGGAGCGTGACGTCCGCTTCGAGTTCGGCACCGCCGGTTGCGGCGTCCAACTTCTCGAGTTCGGCCAGCCGCGTCGCCACCGCTTCGTCTCCACAGCCGCCCTGTTCGTCGGCAAGATATCGCTGTAATCGTTCAGTCGAGGACATAGGTGTCAATTGCAGAGATACTGGATTAAGCGTTGCGGGACTCTCCGTTCAAACCCGCTCACCGATGGAGCGCAACAATTTAGTATTCGCTAAGACGTAGTCGCTGTATGGATCGAACGGACGCGAACCGAGAGCAGCCAGCGTTGCCGAGTCCGAGGAGCGAACGCCGAGTGGCTTCCAGGCACCGTGGTCAGTGGAGGTGTTCGTGCTGATGGCCGCCTACAAGCAGGTCAACTACACCGATATCGAGCCGATCTCCGGAGCGATGCACACGCTCAGTGACTCACTCGACAGCGAGCAGGTCGGCGTTTCGATGGCCCGCTGTGAACCCGGCTGGCGAAACAAACCACACGACCACGAGGCGAACGATCACGAGGAGATCTACATCCTCATCGAGGGGCAGGCAACGGTCGTCATCGACGATGACGCGATCGAGATGGGAAGCGGTGATGCGGTCTGGATTCCGCCGGAGTCGACGCGGCAGATCCGAAACGGCGACACCGAAAGCGCGTTCGTGCTCATCAGCGCGCCGACGTCGTGCTGTTTGGCTGCGAACTGTCCGGACGAAGAGGGTGAGTGGCCAACCGAGGGATTCGTCGGCTAAACGCTGTTTCTGTGGCGATACCAGGCGTTTTCGATCGCTGGAACACGCTGTTCGACCGATCGAAGCGCTTATCCCTTTGTTTGAGTAAATGCTCAAGTGAAGACGGATCGAAACTGAGTGAAAGACGATCATCTGCTACCGACGTGATGAACAGACGATTGAACATACTACCTACCAACCCGATTATCAAATGACCGAACTCGCCCTATACGAAGAAGCAATGTGTTGTTCCACCGGCGTCTGTGGACCGGACCCGGACGACGAACTCGTCGAAGTCAGTGCTGCTCTCGACCAGCTCGAATCGGCGTTCGACGACGTCGACGTCTCACGAGCGAACATGCAACACAACATCGACGAATTCCTCGAGACCGAGCAGATCTACGATCTGGTCCAGGAGAACGGCCCGTCGATTCTCCCGATTATCACGATCGACGGCGAAATCGTCGCCAAAGCGGAGTACCCCGACTACAACGACTTCGAAGCACTGCTCGAAGAACACATGCAGCCACAGGAGGCCCACTAAATGACAGCAACACCCCCAGCCCGAGAGATCGTCGAACCGAGCGGCGACGACACCGAATTCGTCTTCTTCAGCGGCAAAGGCGGCGTCGGCAAGAGCACGGTCAGCTGTGCCACGGCGACGTGGCTCGCGAACAACGACTACAACACGCTGTTGGTCACGACCGATCCCGCGCCGAACCTCTCGGATATTTTCGGTCAGGAGATCGGCCACGATGTCACCGCGATCGACGACATCGAGAACCTCTCGGCGATCGAGATCGATCCCGATCAGGCCGCCGAAGACTACCGCCAGGAGACGATCGAGCCGATGCGCGAACTGCTCGACGACGAGCAGATCAGCGCGGTCGAAGAACAGCTCAACAGCCCGTGTGTCGAGGAGATCGCGGCGTTTGACAACTTCGTCGACTTCATGGACTCTCCGGAGTACGACGTCGTCGTCTTCGACACCGCCCCAACCGGCCACACGATCCGGCTGATGGAGCTCCCATCGGACTGGAACGCCGAACTCGAAAAGGGTGGCTCGACGTGTATCGGTCCCGCGGCTTCGATGGAGGACAAGAAGAAAGACTACGAGCGAGCGATCGACACGCTCCAGGACGGTGAAAAGACCGCCTTTGCCTTCGTCGGCAAACCGGAGGACTCCTCGATCGACGAGATCCAACGGAGTGCCTCGGACCTCTCCGAACTCGGCATCGAGTCACAGCTGCTCATCATCAACGGCTATCTCCCCGAATCGGTCTGTGAAGATCCCTTCTTCAACGGCAAGCGCGAGGACGAACAGGCAGTCATCGAACGCGCCGAGGGCGAGTTCGACGCCGATGCGATGGCAACCTATCCGCTTCAGCCCGGCGAGATCGCCGGTCTCGATCTGCTGGCAGACGTCGGTGGCGTGCTCTACGACGGCAACGACGCGACTGTCGATGTCGGATCCGCGACCAACGTGGACACGGACCAGGAGATCGACGTCGACTCACTGACCGATTCGGATGCCGTTGCCGAGCAGCTAACGCCGGTCGACGGAACCCGGTATCTCTTCTTTACCGGCAAAGGTGGCGTCGGCAAGAGTACGATCGCCGCAACGTCGGCGACCAAACTCGCCGAGGCGGGCTACGAGACGCTCGTCGTAACGACCGACCCGGCGGCCCACTTAGAAGACATATTTGGCGAGCCCGTCGGCCACGAGCCGACCTCGGTAAGCCAGGACAACCTCGATGCGGCCCGCATCGACCAGGAACAGGCCCTAGAAGAGTACCGCGAGCAGGTCCTCACCCACGTCACCGAGATGTACGAGGACAAAGCGGACACCGAGATCGACGTCGATGCTGCGATCGCCAACGTCGAAGAGGAGCTCGAATCGCCGTGTGCCGAGGAAATGGCTGCGCTCGAAAAGTTCGTGGCCTACTTCGAGGAGGATGGCTACGACATCGTCGTCTTCGATACCGCCCCAACCGGTCACACGCTCCGACTGCTCGAACTCCCATCCGACTGGAAGGGCTTTATGGATCTCGGCTCGCTGACCAAGGGTGCCGCGCCCGCAAAGGGTGGCAAGTACGACATGGTCATCGAGACGATGCAGAATCCGGACAAAAGCTCGTTTGCCTTCGTCATGTACCCCGAGTTCACGCCGATGATGGAGGCCCACCGCGCGGCCGAAGACCTGAAAGACCAGGTCGGCATCGAGACCGCGTTCGTCGTCGCCAACTACCTGCTGCCGGAAGAGTACGGCGACAACGCCTTCTTCGCCAATCGTCGGGCCCAACAGCAGCAGTATCTCGGCGAAATCAAAGATCGATTCGAGACGCCGATGATGCGTGCACCGCTTCGAGCAGACGAGCCGATCGGTCTGGACGAACTGCGTGCGTTCGGCGACGAGATCACCGGCCTCGCCGACCTCAGTGGCGATCACAAAGCGATGGTGACACAGTCATGAGTAACACAGCCCAAGAGACAGACGTCAACACGAAACTGCAGACGTTCATCGACACGATAACCGAGTCGGCGACCTACCAGGAGTTCGTTGAGGCGAGCGAACAGCTCGAAAACGACGCCGAAGCACAGGCGTTGCTCAACGAGTATCGCCAGAAACAGCGACAGATGCAACGGAACTTCGATCAGTCGATCATGAGTGAACTCCAGGAGCTCCAGACTGAGCTGTCGGAAAACGAGACGATCCAGCACCACCAGGCCGCACAGGAAGCGCTCATCGAGTTGCTCAACGAGACCAACGACGTGATTAGTGAACAGATCGGACGCGAGTTCGCCCAATCAACCGGAGGTGGGTGCTGTTGAGCACTACTGACGAAGAGGTTGTCGCAGCCGCCGAAGCGTTCGCCGAGGAACTCGCAGCCGTCCAGTCGGAGTCGACGGCGTTTCAGTTCAACTCGACGCTGATGCAGTGTAACGAGGCGATCAGCCAGCAGATCGGCATCCAGTACGGTAGTGCCTGCGGTGCCGGCGGGAGCTGCTGAAACGGACACGTAGTCACGACGTTCATCCCTCTCCGAGACGGTATCCACCCTCAAACGCCCCGTCGGATCAGAGCCGATTCCGTTCCGATATCTCACTACCGTCTGTGAGATCCGGATCGATTCCCCAGTCCAATACAATGACCAGTAGCCTCCCCCGATCGCGCGACACCGCGTCCCGACGCGATCGGCTCGTCGAGACGACACTCGAGTTGCTCGCGTTCGATACGCAGAACCCGCCGGGAGAGACTCGAGCGCTATTTCGCTGGCTGCAAACGTAGATCGAAGATCTCGGTTGCTCCGTCCAGTGGATCGCCGCCGACGACGCCCGGCCCAATCTCGTCGTTACGGTCCCTGGCGATCGAGACTGGACGTTGCTGTATCAGGGTCACGTCGACACCGTTCCGTTCGATCGCGACAACTGGACGTTCGACCCGCTGGGTGAACGCGTCGACGATCGGCTCTACGGTCGCGGCGCAACCGATATGAAGGGGTCGATCGCGGCGATGCTCGAAACGCTACGGATCTTTGCAACGGCCGATCGGACCCCACCAGTAACGCTCCAGTTTGCCTTCGTCAGCGACGAGGAAACGGGTGGGGATGTCGGAATCGATCGCGTCCTGGAGACTGCTGCGATCACCGCCGACGCAGCAGTTGTCGGCGAGACGACGTCGACAGCGGATCGGTACTCGGTGGCAGTCGCAGACAAGGGCCGCATCTGGCTGACGGTCGAAGCAACTGGCCAGGCCGCCCACGGCTCCCGACCGATGTGTGGTCACAACGCCGTCGATCGGCTCTACGACGTCATCTCGGACTGTCGCGAGTCGATCGCTGCCAGCCGGCTGACCTATCCCGAACCGG
>LFCJ01003734.1_pt1 | contig 11162 bp, 10 predicted proteins | sample 643141 | NCBI WGS metagenome assembly LFCJ01 (sample SAMN03766243, study PRJNA286221) | soda lake metagenome | biome: soda lake; feature: Kulunda steppe; material: water; isolation source: sample B1-Br-g2 brine of Lake Bitter-1 | place: Russia: Kulunda steppe | collected 2010-07 | reverse complement strand
TTGCCCTTGCGCGCTTGTGAACTGCCTTCAAACTTCTTCCGGTTTTCAGTCTTGCTATTCACCAAAACATCTGGCTTCCAGACACTACCTTTCACCTGATTTGAGCGCTTTAGTTTTGGTTTAGGGTCGCAGGCCTTTTAGGCTTCAGCTAAGCTGCCCTCGTTCGGCGGATACAGCTATGTAACCTAACCTAACCTACCTTTCACCTGATTTGAGCACTTCAGTTTTGGTTTAGAGTTGCAGGCCTTTTAGGCTTCAGCTAAGCTGCCCTCGTTCGGCGGATACAGCTATACAACCTAACCTAACCTAACCTTGAAAACCTATAAGTTGATGGTGTAAACCTTTGGCAGGGGTTGCCTGGTGCTTGCACCAACTGTGGACCCTTCCCTCCGTCTACGCCAGCAGGGGTATCCCTGCTGGTGTATCTCTTGTGAAAGGATAGATCCGAGTTTAGAGCTATGGGCGCAATCTCCTTGGCATCGATGGTAAATTCTACCTATTATCCTATCTCCTAGTAGTCAATGGAAGTATGGAAATGGTCAAAAACATGAAAAGTGCGCGATGACTGCCACGCAAGAGGTTCACAAATTGGTCCAAAACCTAGGTAGCCAAAAGCGAGAGCTTGGTAGCAGGCTTTCACGCCTCGTCACACCCTATGCTACGCGCACATACCCACGCCTGATGCCGCACACATTGATGTTGATGAAATATCACTGGGTCAAGCAGCAATGAAGTGTCTTGCAAAAAAAATGCTCCCTCATATGCATGTTGCTGCTTCATCGCACCCCAATTATTAGTGAACAAAACGTGGCAGTTGCTCATTATAAGCCTAAAACACATATACTTGGGTGCTACAAGCACACCATGCAATGCCAACCCTAGACAAGGGAGTATGGCCAGCGCACTGACCGCGATGCGTGCTAACTAAGCAACAGGGGTAAACGCGCTGGGCCAAAAAGCTATAGGCTACTATATGCCTGAATACACATGCAGTGGCTGTCCAGGACAGTCCGAGAGCGGGCATGACCCTTCCTGTCCCCACGCACAACCATTCGAAGCCTGTAACCTCCCCCTATGCAAGCACACAGTGACACTGCTCTCAACATCCTGCACCCTGTGGCACTGCCCTCCAGGCCCCGTGCTCCAGACAAAAAAGCCCCTCCCACATCCACAGTGAAGCCACCCCACCATTTACCACTTCCCGGATCCTTTGGCAGGCCCTGCCCCTGGTGCAGCCGAAGACCTGGGCTCCCTGCTTCTCCCTCCTTCCCGGTCCTTGTCACCTCCAGGTTCACGTTCCCTACCCCCACTGCGCGCAGGCGGGGCCTCCTTGCGCCCCCACCTGTCCTCTCTGCTGCTGCCTGTTGCGCTGCCCCATTTCTCCGCCGCCGGGCCCGACTGCATACAGGAGCGCACGAGCAGGCATGCTGCGGTTTGGCGGTCGGCCAAGGCAGGGGGCATGTATGCTTGCAGGAGCTGCAGCCTGACACGGCAAAGCTCCTCATGCATGCCAGGAACGTTCTCATAAAGGGCTACCTGGTTTGCCTTCCCCCTCATGCGTTCAGACACACGCCCCTTGTCCAACGCTCGCTTGACCGAATGCATGCATGCAGTGACGATCTGTTGGCGCACCTGGTGTAGTAAGGCCTGTGCTATCTATTACGCGATAGATCCACAGCACAGGCCTTACTACACCAGATGCGCCAACAGGACATCGCAGCCTTGCACCAGACTCTCAGACACATGCGCTGCACATTTCTTACGAGGCGCAGCGTGCACCAAGGGAGCCAAAGCAGGCTGGCCACTTTCAACCAGCTGAGGCCCAACGACCAAAGCACATTGAAGCCTTCAATCAATCAGACAAGCGTGTGTGAAGGGTGGAGAGGCTGGCACCTTCCTGAGGTGCAATGCCCTCAGGAGCCGCGGGTGCACCACACACTCGAGAGACAATCAATCCATCACGCGTATGCACGTTCATGCCTTGCCACGTGCCACCTCCCGCCTCACCTCCTGGGAGGGGGATGTGGAAGCACCCCCATCCTGCCCAGCTGCCTCCCCAGTTTTGCTCTGCGCTGCCGCCGCCGCTGCCTCGCCCTCCTTCTTGCGGGCATAGCGCACTTTGTCATCTAGCTCAACCTGCAGTCAGGTCATGCGGGCATGGATGGTGCTTCAAGACCAACAGTTGCACGCAAATACGTTTCCACAGCTCAACAAACCAGTGACCCATGGGCACTGTACTGGAGGCAGCACCTGCTCTTTGTGCGCACGCATCTAGCGAGGGAGGCACTTTGCCTTGTGCAGCGACAAATGGTGGCGTGGGGAGATGCACCTACTTGCCAGTGCGGCTGCACCTGCCCTGAGTCAGGGAAGGACAACAGCACAGTCACGCACTTAATCGGACACGCATCTGTACAGAGGTCCACTTGCATATACACAGGGGCACCACCGTACCTTCAATTTCAGCAGAGCCGTTTCCTTCGCGTCCAACTCTTTTTGCGCGGTCACCGCTCCATCAGACTCATCCTCTCCAGCGACCTGCAGTACACAGCAGTGCAGCACAGCAGGTGAGTGGCGCCCTGCACCGTGCTACGTGTCTGGACCATGCAGCAATGCTCACACATGTTCGGAGGGAATGGAGGGAATGGAGGGAATGGAGGGAATGAGGGTTTGAGGGTTAAGAAAACTCGACGACACAAAGGACGTGCCACCATGAATGGGCCAAAAATTCACGTATCTACGATATGTCTAGGGGTGATCCCAATGCGGTGAAGATTCCTGTTAAGAGGCCCTTGCACAGCAGGATCAACCAACCTACAGTCAATGAGTCTGTGCTTTTAGTGCCTTGAATTACCCGTATGGGACCTTGTGTCAGGAAGGGTCATACTGAGCTCAGCTATTCCAAGGATGAAGGACAGCCTACCGCCAACATGCTTCTCATGTGTACATTTAGCGCTGTGGGGCAACCAGAAGGCTTCCGTGGGCCTTTAGCTTGAGGATGCCAGGCAAGGGCCACCATCGTTGTGAATAAGCAGCTTCATGCGGCTGATGCAGGGAAGATTCCTTACAGTTGACTTGCACTGATCACCTCGCGTGCGACTGCATGTGTGTGGTGCAGTTCTTCTGCACAGCGCACAGCCCAACCACAAAACTTGCCTTAAAGGCCTCCAGCTCTGTGCGCAGCTGTTGGATCTCTTTTTGCAGCTCTTTTTCTTCAGGTGTTTCATCCCTGCGAGTGGAAGGGAGCAGGATAGGAGTGCATGGGTGCATCTTTATTGCCAGCTCGTAATGTTCTCATCGGGTGACGTGTGGCGCTCATGTTGATCAATCTAGGTAACAATGAAACCAAACCAGACGTTCTCTCAATATGTCTCTGCCCCCAAACCAGATCAGAACACAGCCGTTCACCACAATTTCACGTGCGCGCTCGACCATGCAGACAACTACAGGAGCCTGGCAAGGTCAGGATGATTGCCAGCCGCGTCTCCAACAGCACCGCAATCTTGTTCATGGGGCAAGGTTTGCAGGTAGGTACCATTGGGGCATAGGTAGCGTGAACTCAGGCAATATCTGCCAATCGCCCACCTGCCCCATATTATCAAGATACACTGTTTAAGGATCAAATCCGACCCATAAAAATCTCCAATAGCATTCTTTTCCTTCTCTGTTTCACCCATCCATCCAATCACCTTATCACCTCCCCTTGCTCCAAGCGCAGCACCTCCTTCACCGGGTCTGCCTCCACCCCCTTCTCCTTTAACACTTCCTCGCGGGGCTTGGCTGCCCCAAACGGGTTGCTGCGCTCCTTTTTGGGCTGTGGCTGTGCAGCTGCATCAGAGCCAGCGCCTTGGGGCTTTTCCTCCACAGGCGCAGTGCGGGGGGCAAGCTTCAGGCGTGGGCGCTCCACAGGGGCAGTGCTGGCAGGGGCAGCTGGTGCACTCCCATTGGCTGCCAAGAAAAGGGTGCACGTGCATGTGTGCGTGTTAGCATGTGTGTGTGTGTCAGGTTTGGGTCAAGTGTCCATTTGCTTGTACCAAAGCACATATGAAACAAACAATGTGTGTATTCAATATCAATTTGTCCACGTTGGTCAAAATGAGATTCGGGTCAAAAGTTGGGGGGTTTGGGGGGGCCTATGGAACCTCATCTGACTCCTCAGCTACCTTTTAACCCTACTCCACGTAACATGTGCACATGTACATGCAATGAGTGCAAAGGTTGTGAGCAGAGCTGGAGTGCTCTCCTTCATGAACAGTGACAGCCAGAAAAGCTTGACCTCATCGCATGCAAGCTGGTGCAACTGCGCAGCAACCTGTGCTTGGCTGAGAGCATCCAGGCCCTGGAGCAGGGGGATCAGGAACCAGCATGGGAGGTCCAGCTACAAGGAAAGCCAGGAAAGTGATACAGAGAACAGCAACGGCAACAGCTGCAGTTGAGGACTGCTGATTTTCAACTCCCTTGTCATGTCATTTTCATTTGTTATGCTTCAGTGAAATTAGACAGAAATGAGCGGGAACATGGGGGAACTCAGGGAGGGGGGGATTACATGTGAGCAAGAGCACATGCGCATGCAATGGCTAAATTTATGACATGGGGAACAAGAACCGACAGTGTGTAAAAAGCTGTCATTGTGTGCTTGTGTGTCTTTCAAGATACAGCAAGCTCTGCTTGGTATGAACAAGCGCGTTTGACTTGGCTGTGGTTTTGGGGGGCTGCCACAAAAAGCTGAGGTCTCAGGCACTTGCCAGAAATCATGGGTGTGGAGGCATGCTAGCAGATGCACCTGCTCCTTCATCTCATTCCAATGAGCTCCAAAGCACTGAGTACTTGCCTACCTTCTGGCAATGGGGCTTTCCTGCTCCATCTGTCCTCTGCGTCAGGGTTGCGTGTTGGGTCACCAGAGAACCCGAACCCTGTTTCCGCACATAGATGAGGAGAGGCATCGTCAGCCTAAATTAGGGGCATGTGCAATGTGCTGGACACCTGGCTGGGGCATGCTTGTCACAAGACACAGTGACCTTAACTATTACAAGGAACCTAAGACAAGCGAAGGCCCGCCAAACCTGCTGGCGTCCTTGTTATGAGACTGAAGCACCCCAAACACTGCAAAGCTGGACAAGACATCCATACCCCTAACTTTCATCCAAAAAGCATCAAGCATGGCCACAGTTGCGCGTACAAACAGCAGAGAGGCCGGCGGCTCATCTGCGGATCATGGCGCTGTCAACCTGATTCGCGCAACACCACTCACCACTCCTCTCCCTGCCCCGGCTCTTTTCTCGGCCCTCTGGCACAGGCAGGGGCCCTTTCTTGCTCCACTGCTCCTCCTCGTCTGCTTTGCTACTGGGCTCAAACATGGGGCCCCTCCTGGGGCCATCCCTAAACCCCCCTTCCCTGCCACCCCCCACACTGGGCTCAAACTTCTTGTTGCCTCCCCAGTCTGCTGCTTCATCCGCCATGGAGACCGGACGGTGGTCCCGGTCCCGGCTGTCCCCGCGGCCAAAGCCCCCGCCAAAGCCCCTTCCCCTTTCGAGCTCTGTCGAAGGCTGGAATTTGCGCGTGGATCCCCAGTCGCGGACTTCGTCCGCTCGTGAAGGAATAAACTCGTCTCCCCCGTCTTCACCGCCTCCTCGACGCCCGCGCCGCTCTGGTGAGGAGACAATTCCATGCGTGCAGGGGAGGGGAGGGTTAGGAGGGGAGGGCGCACACAGCGTGTTCAGGGGGTCTTCGACCGGACGTGGAACATCGCCAGCTCATTTCACATGGCTCCTTCCTGCATCCCTTGCAAGCACGCATCATCTGGCAGGCAGCAAGGGGTGGGAGGCTGAGGAACAGGCTGCCTCCGGGGAGGAGAGACAGCTGCCTGTGCCACAAGTGCGGAGCGCGCATCACAGCCAGCATGCCAAGACAGGTTTTTAAAACCAAGAGGGCAATGGTTGTAGTCCATTGCAATGCAGCGTTTCTACCACGCTGCCCTCAGTGCAGCTATGCTGTGCCTGAATGGCAGAAGCTGAGTGTGTCTGTGTGTGCACCAACTACCCCTTGTCAACGACCACCAAGGACCAAGTCGCCACCCACCTCCGCGATCGCCTCCGTACTCCCTGAACGCGCCCCCCAAGCCGGGAGGCCCGGCCTCCTCCTCACCCTCCACCTTGCCACGCGAGCCTGTCGGCAGCGACAGCAAGATCTCCTTCTCGCTCATGGGCGCCCCACGTCCCCCGGGGGCAACGAAGCGTCCGCCAGGCGCTGGGCCGGGCGCCTGCTGCATGAACGTGCGGATATCCATCTTCTGGCCCTTTTTCTTCTTGCCGCCTCCAGGGGCCTGCTTCACGGCCTCGCTCAACGACGGGAAGTCCTTCTGGCTCGTCTCGGCTGGAGGCTGGTCCAACTTTCCCCCCGCCTCTTTCTCTTCTGTGTCCACATCATCCGCCCAGCTCTCCTTTTTGGCGGCAGCTGCGCCTGTGCCCCATGCCATTAGGGTGTCTCGGGAACGAGGAACACTGGAGCCGCCCGCTGGAGCTCTCCCGTTCTACTTAACAATGATATGTCCACTTTAACTATAGTTAAATGGTAACGCTAGTGAACATGTTCAAAATACGCGTCGCCATCAAACGCAGTTTGGTTTCAGAACACCACCTTGCTTCTGCTGCCTTCGCTTTCTTATTGTGTTTGGCCTTTTACCAAGGACTTGGGGTGAGAAACAATGCCCATCAGGATCTATTCAGTCTTTACTATCACGTCAGCAATCACGGTAGTGGTGCCCTGCAAACCAGATGCCAAATCAGGATCACTCCTGCCGCTGACGCTGCTGCCAGCACCCAACTTGACCACCAGCTCCATGGCCAAGATCTGGTGGTCCTCTCTGCACCAAAGTGAGCCAGCAAGCGCCCAAACCTCTAAACAGCACACGCTGTCCAGCATGTCAGCACAGCCAGCAGCACCAGCGCCACGCATCAGGGCTTCAGTCCTTGCAGTGCGGGCCCACAGCACGCACACATCCACGCAAGCACACCACGCTACATGTAACTGCGGGAGACCATGTGGCCTTTCTGCCGTGCCCATGCGCCTGCAGGGTGGGCATGCATGTGGCAAGGGTGCATGTGTGCTTCTTCCTTGCGCGGGACAGCAGGACGCCCACATACTCAGAAGAGCGCGAGGGGCTGATCTTGGCTATCAGCAGCCGGCTATCCTCAGGCAGGCTCTTTGGACACGACATGAGGAGGCTGGCATGCTGCTTGCATCTCGCATGAATGTGGGCCAACAACGTGAGCAGCAGGGGCCGGGCATATGGGCACCACAAGGTGTGTGCGTGCGAGGGTGCTGCAGCAGGCCCCGCTTGTTCCTCACACGCAGCGGCGGCAGCAGTGGCCGCCCCACACCTTACAGCTCATCTGCAGGTACGCACATTTCAGGAATGCGAGGCGCGGCTTTGCGCTTGCTTAAATGCAATAGCAAAGCTGCACGGGCCTCTCCCTGTTCTGGGTGGATGCATGTAGGGCTTGGGAAGGGAGGGGGGCAGAGAATCACTGGCAGGGTTCTAAATTGGACGGTCATCTTCGCAGTGCAGGGCAATCAATTGAGCATGCTGAGGCAAGGAGCAGAAGACTCCAGTCGAATTTGCAGGCAAGCAGAAAACCTGCAATCCTGGTCGGAGCTCGTATTACATGGGCAGTTTGATGAGGGCGAAACGCCTGCTGAACCAAGTGAGTGCGTGAGGAGAGCACAGGCAACAGTGGGCAGCCCATATACACTGGCGGCCAACACCAATGAGACAAATTGAGCCTTGAGCAATAACATGTGAGGGCACGAAGTGCTGCGCAGGCGCAGCCCAAAGTGACAGTGTGCAGGATGCCGGCACAGACAGCGTGCTACGCAGCTTGATCCCAGAGCTGGTAAGCCCTTCAGACAATGGCGCTGAGCTGGCCAAGCCTTCCTCCCTTGCCCGGCTGCGTTGGCGATAATATGGGCCAGTTAGCTCAAGGCTGCTTGTCCCAGGCAAGCATGCTATCTGGGTGCATTGATGGGATGCGGCACATCCCCTTCCTTTCTACTTGTAGACATGCTACGACCCTAGCACAACCACTCATAACCACGCCTGCTGCATGATGCATTGCCCACCTGAAGGCTCATGCTGCTGGCCTGGTTTAGGGATCCGGAAGCGCCCCCGCATCTGCACTTGCACCCCTGATGATGCTGCCACAGGTGGCAGCCCCTGCAGCTTCCCATCCGCCTCCTGCATGTATGCACGTCCACAGACGTACCTCAGCAGGTGACGGTGTGTGTGTGTGTCTGACCCACGTGTCACATTAGAATGCAGGCACCAGCTTGGAGGTGCACAGGCCATTTGCACAAGGTCAACATCAGCCAGGGAGAAGACGCGGAAAGTGGACAAGGCATGGACATGTGGAGAGCGCATGAGAGGGGCAGTGATGATGGACAGCAACATGTGGAGAGCGCATGAGAGGGGCAGTGATGATGGACAGCAACATGTGGAGAGCGCATGAGAGGGGCAGTGATGATGGACAGCAACACGTGGAGAGCGCATGAGAGGGGCAGTGATGATGGACAGCAACATGTGCATGGACACACACGCATCCCCAGCCCTAACCCGCCTACCCATGCACACGTGCACACATGACACGCGGATGCAACAACACACATGCTTTCGCACGCCCATGCAAGCTTGCTGGTCCCAGTACTCACATGCTTAGCGCGCTGCTGCTGCAGCAAAAGCGTGGCATGCTTGTGGAGCTCAATGTCAGCCGCATTGCGGGCCTTGATGCCTTCTATGATACTCTCAGGGATGGCTGAGCGCGCCTCTCGACTAAACAGAACAAACCTACGCATACACACGCACATACAGGCAGCTCGGCATCTTGGAGGAGGGAGGAGAGTACATCTTTGTCAGACTACCTGCAATTGGCTTTCAAAAATCAAGGACAGGCCTGCGCGAATGAGCGTGCTCATTGATGCACCTAACTGTTCTCCTCACACCAATCGCAAACCTGTCACACCCAGTGATGGTTGCCAAGGCGCACTAGTTGCCGAGGAGCAATGGTAGCTAAACTACTTAGCGTCGAGCTGGTGCAAGCGGGCTTCATGGGCAGGGCTCTCTTCAAAGCTGAGGCAAAACACGCATTAAGCTGCAAATGGTACATCACTTTTGAGGCCAGCCTTGAGGGGACATCAGCATGCCTAGCGCCACCCCCAGAACCACTCGTGCTGACTGGCCATGCTATCAATTTCAAAGCACTGGCAGCTCACATCATATTCACAGTCACGCTTTGCTGGCACTGCCAATCAAACGCAAGGTATGCCCTCAGAATTCAACGGGCCATGCTAAATATCTGCTTGCGGGTGAGATGCGCTTGCGCACGGGATGCAGCACCCACCTGCCATCCGGCATGGACAGCTGCGAGAGTGAGTTCACACGCCTCTGGGAGTTCCGGTCCTGCGCGCGCTTGGCGCAGCGCTGGTACTCCGTGCCCAGGGGCATGGCTGCAGCAAAAGCAAGCACGGCAGCCAGCTCTGGCACATGAGGACAGATTGCACGTTAGGGGGTCCTTGGGACCAAGTGAGCACACAGGGCAGAAGCTACAGAGTCATGTTGACGGCTGTTGGTTGCCTTGCCTGAACTGACCCAGAGCCACAGGGAGTGAGGCGCACCTCCGGCCACTCAAGCAAGGCAGGCAAAATCGATGCAGGGTCTGCAGGGGCTTGGCTGCTGGGTGCCCATCCAAAAACCTCCCGAACACGAGCAGCAAAAAACACATCCAGCAAAGGGGGCAAACAGGCTAGACCCCCCCCAGAGGCCTTTCACACTGAGCGCCACTGCGTCCAGCATCCACCCGCCCTGCCACCCCCTTTGAGCCTTTCCAGCTGGCCCACTTTGCAGCCAACCCACGACCTGTCTGTCCTGCGCGTACCGCCCGCGCTCCTCACGGCACCAAGTCCCCCCGCCACCACCGCCGCTTCCACAACGCACCAGCTGCAGCTCAAAGCAGATCCGTGCACCCACCTAGCTTGCGCACTGGAGGGCCTTGCCCCCCCTCCTGCTCCAGCTTCCTAGCACCACCACTGCTGCTGCTGCTGCTGCTGCTGTCCTCAGAGTCCTCCTCGTCTGAGTCCTTGCCGGAATCTTGCGACTGGCGCACTTGGGCCTGCGTGCAGGCAGGGGCGAGAAGCGAGTGTCTACGGCTGCCAGCCTACGCCCGACGCATGCGTAGTGGCAGGTGCTTGCCTGGTGGTTTGCAGCCCGGGAGGAGCCAACCAAGGGGCCTTCTATTATGGAGCAACAGGAGTCCTCTTTCGTGAGCAAATAGAGGAAAGGCGCCTTATCCCCTGCCAATAGGCCCTCCCAGTCTGTGAGCTCACAAAGCAAGAGTTCCTTCATCACACAAGTGGATGAGTGATGCACAGAGGCCCTGCAGCTCACTGACCTCCATTTGGCGAAGCTCAGTCTGCAGCTGCTGCATGCGCTCGTGCAGGGGGCTAGGGCTTTCGGAAGCTGGCTGCAGCTCCTGTGAGCGCGAGTCGGAAAAGTGCGCCCATTAATGTGTGTGTGTGCGTGTGTGTCCATGCTTGTGTTCACATGCCTGCACATTTGTTGATGTTCACGCAGCCAAAAGAGAGCCACTGGGAGCACATGTCAGCCAAGTTAGATCCAACCTCGATATCAACCTGATGCATGCGCTGTGTTCCACAACACACAGCTCATTCACGCCATGTGAATTGCCCTTAGCCACTTCTGCTCGTTGCATCACACACATAGCAATCATGCTTGAGCATACGTTCTTATGTAAGAAGCCTTCATTGCTGCCTGGCCTGTCAAAGTGTTAACGACTAAAAAGACTGAAGCATACACACACGCACCACACACATGCCACAGGTGAAAGCATGCGTGTTCCAGCGCGCATCCTCACCCACCTGCAGCTGCGCCTGCGCTGCCTGCAGCTCTCGCCGTGCAACAACTAGCCGGGCCGCTGCGCTGCCCGCTGGTACGCTCCCCCTCCTCACGCCTGCTTCCCCCTCGTCCTCCCCCCAGTATGCATCCCCCTCATCCTCATACAGCCCCCCCTCCCCCTCTTCCTCGTACTCCTCTAGCAGCTGCCGCTGCTGACCTAGCCCCCAAAATCCCTTGTTTACGCCCCTTACCATCTTTCCCC
>LFCJ01003733.1_pt1 | contig 11164 bp, 11 predicted proteins | sample 643141 | NCBI WGS metagenome assembly LFCJ01 (sample SAMN03766243, study PRJNA286221) | soda lake metagenome | biome: soda lake; feature: Kulunda steppe; material: water; isolation source: sample B1-Br-g2 brine of Lake Bitter-1 | place: Russia: Kulunda steppe | collected 2010-07 | reverse complement strand
GGGGGGGGGGGGGGGGCCGCTTCAGCGCGCCATGCTTAGCGTGTCTTGCACGCACACAGGCACGGCTTGGGTGCCTCAATTTGCATGCAGCACAATGCAGGGTCATTTCAGAGAGGGGTCTCCGTGCGGTCCGTAAACATGGGTGCTCCTCACCACGTTCCTCTCAGTACGAGGCCAGCCAGTGCCTCCCTGGTGAAGTCAGGGCTGGCTTGGTCGATGACCTGCTGCTGCTCAAGGCGAGAGAAGCGAACAGGCACCCCACCTGTGACAATGGCGTGCCTGCTCGGTGCGCACCACACGCAGACAAAGGCGCCGCACTGGGATGCCTTGGAGGCCCTGGAGGAGAGAGACCTGCCAGCGCCGGCCAGTGTGTGGGAGTGGGCAGGCTTCGGGGCCGCGTGGCCGACTCCGATTGAGTGCGGGCTGGAGGGGAGGGTGGTGGGGGTTGCCCTGGGAGGCTGGCACTGTTTGGCCCTCGTGCAGTGACCTGCTCCTTGGCTGCTGGTTTTTGTACTTTTATCTGCTGGCAGGGCATCGACTTGATGCCTTTTGGGGCACTCTGTGAGGCCTTTGTGTTGGCGGTTGGTAGTTGGCCCAGGGCCTGCAAGCAGGGCCTTTGCTTTCTTTTGTCTTCTACCTATCTTCCATGCGCTGGGCCTGCTGTGTATCAACATCTGTATTTCTGTGTACCGTCACTCGGTGGGACACAAGATACCTGCTAGGCAAGCAGATAGCTGGAGTCTTGCTTGCCTGTCTAAGCTCAATCTTGTCACAATCCCCTCCAAGCTTTTAATTCAGACTTTAGGTGCCTCCTGGCCAACTGTTATCTTAGGTACTTTTCTCTGTCTTATTGGAGATCACAGGCACATCAAGATGCCTTAAAGATGTCATGTCACACAACTGACACGGTGTCAGTCCGGTCCTGTGCACCCAATGCCAGGTATGCATCCGTGCTCTTGCTTGGCCCCGACCGCGCTTGTTAGGCTTCTCTTGCTATATAACCAGCTTAGGATAGTAGAGGCTAGCTTACATAGCTGTATCCACCGAACGAGGGTAGCTGAGCTGAAGCCTAAAAGGCGCAACCAGAACTGAATCTATGAAGGCGCTTATATCAGAAGAAAGGTAGTGTCTGAAAGCTACAGGCTACAGGTTTTGATGAAGAGCGAAGTGTCAAACTAGAAGGCGCTCATAGTACAGGGAAAAACAGGCTCCTCAAGCAAGGCAAGTCTAAGGGCACACAAGAGCATGAACGGGCCAAAGACTCCTTGGATCGGATGAAACCTCTGCAAGAGGTATCGTCTGTATATCTACTAGACGTATGTTGTACAGCTTTGGATAGCGGAGGACTGTCTGGTGCTTGCTCCAGATGCATGCTTCCCCTTCACTTATGCCACTAGATAACTTATCTTGAAGGTAAGGTTTTCAAGGCTGTAACCACCGAACGAGGGCACTAGGGTTGTCCTAGGAACATAGTCTGTCTGTTTTTCTTTTTTCCAGCAGTTCACGCCCAAGGGCCCCTGGTAGGTCGGGCCTACCAGCACTTTCACATTAGGACATAAATTTGCGCTTTTTGCACCCTTACAGCTGACTGCTGTAGCTTCCACCAGTGCCGCTCATGCTGTTCGTGCTCTGTTTCAAAGTTCCAAGTTGGCCCATCATTTTGGTTTCACAGCCACTGCCTCTCCTTGTGTACAGCAACTTGAAACTAGACGCGCTATTGAAAATTTCAGTTGCTTTTAAGGTCTTGGTCTGGAGCACTCTGCCCTGAGGGGAAGGCATGTCAACCTCCAGATCCTCACCAGGTCTTCCTTTTCCCTGGCAAAGGAGACTCACGACTCCTCGGGCCAATGTGTCTCCATATCCTTTATCGATGTAGGGAGTGGTTTCGCTGCCTACATAGTTTTGTTTTTTTAGATGTTGGTGATTTAGATTCACGCTGCAGGCCTGGTAGCCTTCAGCTAAGCAGTCCTTGCTTAGCGGATACAGCTACCTAAACCTTACCGTACTTGACCTTACAGTACATATCTACAGACAATCCCCCCAAGGACAAAGGGGGCCTTCAGTACAGAGCAGTGCCAGATTCAATTTGAATTGTGTGTCGAATAACAAGTTTGGATGACGATCTCTAGAGAGGAAAAAGACTCGAGAGATGACTTGATGATGGATGGTATGGACGTATGAGAAGGACATGCACACAAAGCAACGTGACTATGGCCATCATGCTGGCCAAGACCATGCCCCTTCAAGTAGTGTGTTACACTGGCACACTTGAGAACATGAAGAATCATGAAGCGTGTGCTCCAATGAATGGATAAGGCGTGAGCCTCAATGCACGGAGTATCTGAGCCATTGCTAATTTTGCACAGCGATTCTTGCAAGTGGCCACTTGCTTCCCCTGCCTCAGAATATGTGGCAAAGGTTGAAGCTGATCATCCAAAAAAGTATGTAGGTTAACAAGGTCGTTGATGTAAGCACGCCTCCCAGCAGGAAGTTGCTCCTGCATGCGTTGCAGAGCAAGCACACAAGAACTTGCCCGTGGAGCAGCTTGATGCTGCATGACGCTCTATAAGAGTAATGCGTGCACATGGCATTGGAAGCAGCACACATGTGCAATCATACTGGCAGGTAGGACAGACACACGTTCTTACATGCATCTCACTCAAAATGCAACTGCAATGAATACCCCTGGCTTTGACAGCCGGGCACCTGTTAGATTCATCCCAAAGGACTTCCTAACCATTCTGCGTGCCCTGTTTGCATACATGCCTGACAACTTGGTGCAAGAACACAGCCCTGGCTACGCACCAGGAGTTGAAGTACTTCTCTGGGGATGTAGCCCCCTTGAGGATCATAGCTGGTGCGCACTGCACAGGGTGCAAAGGAAATGCGTAGCAGCAGCTCAGTGTCACGGTGGCCAAGAGCGCATGCAGGAACAAACTTATGAGCATAGAGCATGGAAGACAGCTGTGTAGCTTTTGTGGCTGATTTAAGTCGCTTACCAAGAACTGGGTGCCCAGCATGGGCAAGAACCCCCACCAGCCTTCAACACCCAGGATGCCCACCACGATGCCAGTAATGATGGCCACAAATGTCCGGCTGCAAGTGTGTAAAAATGACACGAAGGATGAACAGAGAAGGGATTGCATCATGCAGTCTTGCACGCAATTCCATGCTCGCATACACAACAGATCATGCTGTAGGGGAAGAGTACTCACAAGAATGACAACACGCCAATGTTATGTCTTAAGTTTCCAGCATTGATGTTGAGCACGGGCTTGCTCTCTTTTTTAGGGGCTTTCTGAACCCTGGGTGGCATGGTGTGGGCCTCTGAACGTCTTATGTGCACTAGCTACTCAGCCTAAACATGACAAGATTGGACGGGAGACTGGGCAGATGGTAATACTTTTAACGGACTTTTCGGTAAATTCTGAATTTTTAATTCTGGGCATCAAATGTAAAAATAGCATCGGCCTCACCTTAGCAGGCATGCAATTGTACTTGCATGAGCAGTAGGTGTTGCCCTGGTGCACCAGTGCACACAGTCCAAATGAATTTGAAGCACCTCAGCGAGATGAAGAGGGGGTAATGCTGTAATTGTGAAGGGAGGGGACACGGAAGGGAATGAAGGTGAAAGCTCGGTCAAAGCACTGGGCTACTTGCATGCCTCCCAGATGCATTGGCAGCAAAGACAGCTCGGAGAATTAGCAGCAAAGCAAAGTTTTTTGTGCTCTGTGAGCCTCAATTTCATCACAAATACTTCAAACCCAAGGTTTTACGAGTACCCGGCAAGATATTCAATAATCGCGTTTTTCGTCAGCAGGATCGAAAGAACTCATTATCACAGGTCTCTGGAGCTTATTGGACTATACACTTGTCAAGTGCCTGCTACCAGTATGCATATGCCCATCCTTCATTATATTTACCAGACACAGGGGCATTTCACGAAACCCTTGTTTGCATGAATTGAGGAAGAGGTCTACATATGGTGCAAGCACCAGGCAACCCTCCACCATCAAACTAGGAAAAGGGTTGTAAGTGGGGGTCATAAGGGTTCTTGAAAGAGCCATGTGCTCCTCTTTTGTGTTTCAGTGCACACTCAAAATAGTCGATGGTTGCCACATTTGAAGCAGAAAGCCCAGTTCCTTATCATTACTGTTCTACCCTCTAGAGGTTTTAGATCTCTACTGGCCCTAGTTCATCAACCAAATAGACACCAAAGGATGAGTTTCTTTGTACATGAGTGCTGGATTGCTGTGCCCCAGGTTCAAATACCACCTTTTCTTGTCCATGCCCTTTTGTGTTTGTTTTGCAGGCCTGGTCGGCTTCAGCTAAGCTGCCATTGTTCAGCAGGTACAGCTACGTAAACAAAAAATAAAACGATTCTTTTTCCTTTTTCTTGTGGCACAAGTTGAGGGAAAGTTGTGTTCCATTCTATAAATGAAATTACTCCTCCTGGTGTTGAGTGGCACGTGTCTTTTTGGTTCGCTATGTAACCTAACCTAACCTAACCTTTTGGTTCACTGAGTAGGGTGGCTGTGAAGGATGCTAGTGAATCTCTGGATTTAGTGTGACCAAGGTCAAGTCTACATCACAGTGCTTCAGCATCACTCAAACTCTAACCCTGGCAAACCTTCAAAATCCAGTAAAAACCTTGTACCCCAGCTGTTTGTTTGGCTGTTTTTCTCCAACTTAGGGAGTTGTGCACAGCTATCAATCACTGATCAATGATTCTACCTTGCTTATATAAGTGCCCCTAAGATCTTTCTACCGACTGCTCACAGTGAGCTTCAATGCAGGGTATGCATGTTCAGCATGGGAGCTGTGTTACAGACCACAAATGAAGTCACCATTGCAACTGATGCGCAATGTAGGTGGGTTGGGTTTGATGCTTGCTGCTGAGTGCCTCCAGTGCTTGCATGTTGATCCCTATGCCACCCTGCCACACTTCAGCTTGATGAATTCCGCCCGCAATGAACAAGCTGTCTATGCCGGCAGCTGATGCCCCTGCTATGTCATGCTCGAGTGAGTCTCCAACTGCAAACAAATAGCATCGTAAGCGGCACATCACTCCATCACCATTGTGCGTACCAAGGGCCCATCAATAAGCCTCCTGGCTCGGTATGCTGTCTAAGAAACTACAGGCTCACGAGGACACAGCTCAACGGGAACCTAGGCCAAAACACAAGGTCCTAGGCTAACAGTGCTGTTTTTGGCTCCATGGCTGAGGGATAAGCACTTCTTGCCTACCTGCAAGGACTTGAGAAGGGTCAAGCGTCAGAGCGTCCTGGCATGCATTGTAAATGATCGGGTCTGGCTTCCCACACAGGCGCACTTGGCACCTTGCATTAAGGGAAGCGTACTTCTTTGCTAGTGTGCCCGGCCTGCGAGGGAGCAGGTGTGTCTGTGTCATTTATTCAATCCCCATGTCTATCTGAGAGGAACACAACACGAGCCTGGCAACAGCTTGGCGCACATTGGAATCAGGTCCTTGCCAGAGGTTGTCACCATGTCCTGCAAGTGTTTCCCAGCACGCCCTTGAGTAATAAGTAAAGTGATATCAGTCGAGTGATGTTGTCAATGTGTGCGCATGTGTATGTGCGCGTGCGTGTGCTGTGTGCGCGTGCGTGCCTTCATACGTGCGTTCGGAGGGAACTCACATGAATGGCACTTTCATTGCAGTGAAATGGGATGTATACCAAGTGCATGATCTAGACCTGCTCAGCTGGAGTTCTGTGTTAGTGGTCCTGAACCAGTGATCAACTCACCGGATTGGCAACAACCATAGGGGGTGGATGAGGCAGGCGCGCACATGCCTCCAGCATCTCAAATAGCTGCTCCAAGGATCTATCTTCTACTGCCACTCCACCATTGCTGGAAGGCACTGAGATGGCCTCAGTGCCGTGGGCCAGGATGAAGGAAGCCTGCTCTGGCTCACTAACAATCTGCGTGCATGTGAAAGCGGTACAGCGCCCGCAAATGCTTTTGATGCAATGCAGTAGAGATGAGGGCAAAACTTGACTCTGTCCGCATTTGTTTGTTCACCTCGAGGGTTAAGAACAGAAACTCCAAGATCAATCCGCGCCTTAGTCAGTCTCTTTCACCTCTAAATCTAGGCCCTCTAAATTGATGCTTCCTCTGCTGCTCCACGTTGTGTGCAAGCAACGATGTCCAAGGCCTTGCCACCAACTATCTGGCCTGCTGCCCAGTTGCCTGTGGGCGAGCTCGCCACTCGTGATGGCCCCTGCAGTTGGAAAGTGCACGCCACCTATCATGCCACCCAGCAAGCCTGCCAGCTTAGGCAATCACGCTTATTATCAAACCTACACCTAGCCACAGGAAGCCAGGGTTTCCATGGGCCTAAATTCTTAGCAGATGGTGCACTGTTTTGCGCTGACACTGCATGGTACAAAGATGTCCTTGATGCTCTTTCTGGCCAAATTGCAGGCAGGGGTGCTAATACTAGTCAGAGACGGGCTTGCTAGGCCACCTGCACAATCACATTTGTAAAACTTCACAGTGCCCTTCAAGCCCCCCTCCCTCACCTGCAAAATGGCTGCTGTCAAAGCCCATCTTTGAAAGCTTTGAGATGGTGCCTGAAGCCCTGCGTGAGCTGTTTGATATAACGAAGAGCTGCAAACCTTGGGCATGTGCTGCAGCACATGCAGCAATTGCCCCCGAGTATGGTTTTTTGCCATCGTGCAGCACACCTGCACAAAGAAATAATTCATGAATGGGGTGTACTCAAGACAAAACTCCAGGTAATGGGCCTTGGGCAAGCCCTCACCATACTGGTCCAAAAGGAGTGCTTTATAGCGGCTTCCCGGTCCAAGAACTTCACTCAATCCTTGGAGGAGCTTTGGTGCACCTGGACTGCTGTGTGCAGCTGCAGCTGTGCATGAGGTGCAAAACCTGACAGGCTGCATGGCTCTAGAAGAGAGCAGAGACTTGTTATGCAGCATATTCAAACTAATTGTGAGTGTGGCGGGTACGACGAGTTCATGGCATCACATATATATATTATGCAGTTTATCATACTAGAGGCAAATTGAAATTTAATTATAATTAGCTATGACAAGCAATGTTGACACAGCCATTCTTCACGCCAGGTTACAGGCCAAAGCAAATGTGAAGCCCAAAGACCTGAGACCTAGTGCGGTGAGACAAAAGTAGATGGGCTGCTTGCTTTCTGAGAGAATCAGTAAAATGGGAGGGCACATGCAAAAAGTGTCAATGCCACCTTGCTTCTTACAGTGCCTAGGGTACACGCTCAGACACTCACGTTCTCTCAACAACAGGAGGCAGTGACGAGAGCTTTCACTCAGACATCCCGGGATGGCAGCGGGTAAGTGCATGTGTTTCTGTATAAGATGGAGAGGATCATTAAACTGTTGTACAATCTTACTTCTGTACTGTACAGCTCATGACTCACTTGACTGTCTCGCCTAACATGTCTGCAGACTTCTGCGGACTAATGAGCTCCAGGTTTATAAAGCCCTTCCTATTGAATTGCTGTGGAAGCATTTTGGTAAATGGTTATTGCTGACGCCAGTCTCGTGTGTAATTTAGGTTGCAATGAGGAGCCTTGGTTTTGACTTGAGCAAAGACCGTGCGTCCTTTCTGGTCCAAAACAGCCAGAATTGCAAAGTGAGTGATCGGCGAGTATCCAGCAGGGCTGACAGTTTTTCATGCAAACAGAGTGGTCAAACTGTGTTCTGCCTTGATGGCTTTTTGCACAACCTATCTCACCCACAAGCGCAGGAAGGCGGAGCAGGTGGCATTCCTTTCCAGCAATTCATTCTCCTCGTCGATGCAGCCGCCACAGTAAATGCTGCTCACAAGGTCCGTTCCTGACCTGCTTCTCCAGTCACTCACAAATTGTGCAACGGAATGCTCTGCCAATCGTCCTTGAAAAGCGTTCCACTTTGATCCATTACTTCCAGGATCTTACTAACATGTTCCAGCTTTTTAAGGAAGACAAGCAGCTGTTTGCATCGTCGAGGATATCCCTCCAAGACTTGCTCAGGGTCAGAGATCAAACAGCTCCACAAGTGACAGATCAGCAGGTAGGAAGGGGACACAAACCACATTTCAAACACCAGCAGACTTGGCAGGTAAGGTTGGACCCTCTGGACGTGGGTTGATTCTCTTGCCTAATTTTTGTGCAGGTGATGGATATGTACACGGTGGCCAAAACTGATGGTATTGTCGGAATTGACATGGACGAGTTTCGCGCTGTTTTAAGTAACAAGGGCTACTTTACAGGGATCGAGGCTGAATGATGTAAATTTGCTAAGAAACAATGAGTTGATGAGTCGTAAGGTGTAAGCTGGGGGCTTGTGATCAGTCAGCCGCCTAGGTGTATTCTTATTGCCACACGTTATGTCAAGCCCTGATGTGAAATGACCTGAACAGGACGATGTACTCCTTACTGTGCTTACTGGATGTGAAGATCTTCCCTGCTCTTGCAAATAAAAACTCGGGCGGCTGATGGGTGTTGCTTTAAAGCAAGATTATGCATGCATTGTCAGGTAATGTGCTAATTGCCACCCCAGATTGTCTTGGTCAGGGTATGATACCAAGTTTGCAAGTGAAGAGCTCGTTTACCAGGACATGTTAGCTTGCTATATCTAGTCCTTGCACCTTGTCCACATGTACATACATGCATAACCCGCCCTCCTCTGGTTCCTTTCTGCCTGTGTCGACGTCTATCAATGACTGATTTTACCTGGTGTAAATCACTGCAAATTTCTCTTTTCCCTGTATCACTTACCATTTTGCTCTACAGACACACCCTTTTTCATTGCAGTGTTTTGGCGAAGCTGCCCTCATTAAACAGGTGCAGCTATGCCCCACCTTACAAGGTCAGGGTTGCAGTCGTACGGGTTGATGAGCGTTAGTTTCTTGGTTTACTAGTTGAGCCAACACTGCACTGATGGTGTTGAAAGTGGTTATTCAATTACAGTTGTTGATTAGGCCAGACATGCAGTCCATCTCTATGTGAGCACAAAACTCAATGAGCACATACACTGATAATAAGCTGCCTGCCCTTATTGTAGCAAGCTAGCAAGTCAAAGTGACAGTAGGCCTTTGTGCTTTGTGTGTGTCCCTATTTAGATGTTTGGGGTCTAGGATATTTTGAATTTGGCATCGATTCCCATGCTTGAACAAAATAGCACAAGAACCTAACCTAGAACAAGTCAAGCATGACAAGCGCACGCGCCTTAATCTTATCAGGGACTATGATGAGGATTTCATTGGTGTTTTCAGAGCAAATTAGTCTAATTTGCCCTGATGCCATTTTAGTGACTCCAAAGAAAACATGCAATACTAATTCCCAAAATCAGTAGAACCATCCCAATGACCAAGGCCTTACTTTAAGGAGTGGAAGGAGGGTGGTTTTGGGTAGGGGGCAGGGGTCTTTAGTGGCAGCCACCGCAGCTGGAGGCAGGGCCCCATCACCAGCCACAGCTTACTGGCCTAGACAGACTAGCCCCGAGAAACTCCCTTGGCAGTGTCGTACCACCTATCTCATTGAGATCAAGTACTGTGAAGACGCTCGCCCTGAGCAGCAGCTCCAAGCTGCCCATGCTCAGCATGGTCACCTTAGACGCAGCATTGCAGGAGACCATGTTCTTCATGTCAAACTCTTTGGTGGAGGGCTTGTTAGTTACATTCCTCACACTTTGGTTCCTCAGAAGAGTCTCGGCCTTGTTCACAAAGAGTCAAGAAACTTGCACTCAAGCTTCATGCTCATTCTGTGCACTATGCTCATAAGCTTGTTCAGACCAGACGTTCTCTTGAGCATTCTCCTCACCTTCAAACCAATCAGGAGAGGTCTGCTGGCTTGTCTGCCCGCAACGCTCCTGATCCTCACTGATTGCTTTCTTCTTTTTCTGGTGAAGGGGCTTTTCATCCCAAGTGGCCCCTTTTCCTTAATTGATGTGAGGAGCTTTTTGCTGCTTGCGTAGTTTTTCTTTTCTTTTCTTCTAGTCGTGATGCTCCAGAAGGGATAAGGGAAAGCTGGTAGATGATGAGTCAACTGGATAATGCTTGATTCAGCTGCTGCTCATTTGTAGGGGTCACTGAACCAGTTTGCCTTGAATAGGCAGCAGTGTCTGTAGTAGCCTGCATGTGCGCCCGTCCAGCTTACTGGAATGATTTACTAAGCAGGTCAATTTGAATTGGACTCTCAATCCCATACAGTGAAGGTACTGCTTGGTCTCCTTCGGAATGCCATTTGAAGCCTTTGCTCAGACTTAAGAACAATAATTTAAGTTTACAAGTTTGATCCGAAGCTAGAGTTGTCGTCAGTCTGGCCATAAGTTTACAAGTTAGGGTTAACCGCCAGCCTTGTCGTCAGGCTGATTAGTCTGCCAGACCAATGAACAGTGTTGCTGGTCTTTGCCAGCCAAATAAAGGTTTATAGTGTCCGAGATGAAATGGCAGAGTTCAACTCAAAGTTAATTGTGCCTTTGAGAAAGAAAATCAAATCAGAGACAGAGGATTCCATCACGAGAGTGCGTGCGACGAACAATGCTTAGGGAGATCAAGGTACAGATAGCAGGGCTGCATCAGGGAGGCACGCCCATTTTGTACATGAGTGCGTGAATCAGCTTGAAGATCCAGGTCATTAGGCTGATTGATTTCAATGATCATTTCTTGCGTTGGCATTAAGGATCTGCTCTGGTGTATCTATAACCGGATCTTGCATTTGCTTGAAATTTCAATTTAAAGTTAAAAGTTATTTTAAGTTTAAACTTTCAATTGAAGGCAAAAGCTCCATGAGGTCCGGTTTGCTGATCCTCTTCCTTCTAACCACACTATTAATCCATTTTCATAGTCATCTCTTTTGACTTGTGCATATGCTTTTGAATGGTATTCCGATTGCTATTCATGAACAATTTCTGTGGGCCTCAGGAGCTCAATAAGCTCTGGGAGTCCTCATGAGCTCTGATCAGATAGCTAGCTTCTAAATAATGCAGCATGCCTGATGCCTCTTGCTTTCAGAAAATGATTTGGTGAGGGTACAAGAAATATCTTAGGCTGGGGTCACACTGGGCCAATTCACCCCCCCAATATTCAACTTTTCGAAAATTGTCCAGGTATCTGTTTTCATGCAACAAGGTTGCAGGGCAATCAAGGAAGCTTGCTGTTTTTTCTTCGT
>LFCJ01003731.1_pt1 | contig 11170 bp, 8 predicted proteins | sample 643141 | NCBI WGS metagenome assembly LFCJ01 (sample SAMN03766243, study PRJNA286221) | soda lake metagenome | biome: soda lake; feature: Kulunda steppe; material: water; isolation source: sample B1-Br-g2 brine of Lake Bitter-1 | place: Russia: Kulunda steppe | collected 2010-07 | reverse complement strand
TCAGTTGCATGTCAGCTTGTAAAATCTTTCTAGCAGTGGAGCTTTTGTTTGAGTCAAATAATCCTTAAGGCTCCGGACCACATTCACGTATGACAGACCATGAAGGGGTCATGTCCCTGACAATCATGATCCTCTTCAGCACCGTCAGAAGCCATTTTTGTGTAGGGTTGTCCATTCCTTGACCCTGTCATAGGAAAGGAGTGGCCCAAACCTGATTTGCATACATATTGGCAGGAGTCCCATACTTTTTATGGAACCACATGTAGACGTGTAACCTATTTGTGAGGTCATGCTGCCGTATATACAGTTTGATGCAGAAAAAAAGAAAAACTACGCACGCTGTGAAACATCCCCTACAGAGAGTACCAGCTGTGAATGTACATGGCGCTGTACCAGGCCTGTTTTAGCTCCGGATACTCAAGCAGGCGGCGCTGCATCAGGCCTGTTTTAGCTCCGGATACTCGAGCAGGTGGCGGGGCATGATCATCATCATCGGCTCAGAAAACATCATGATGCATAAGTAAATTTTTTCGAAAACTACCAAGCTTACCTTCAAGCTTAACGCTCATTTGGTTCAGTATGCTTATAAACTTGTTGGTACCAGATGCGCTCTTGAGAAAACTTTTGCCAACTCTCATCAACATGTTCAGGGGTGGGGCACTGCTAATTGCCCTTTTGGTTTCCATTGACTTCATTTCTATTCTTTGATGGAGGGTTCACATGGTGTCTTGACCCTTAGTGACCCCTTTCTCTCAATTGATGGAGTGTTTTTAATGCCTACTAGGTAGTACAAGGTGGTATGCAGTTTTTCATTTAAGCAAGGCCCGATCCCATGCTGGTGCACACCTAAGCAATGATGCAAGTGCGTGCACTTAAATGTACAGACTGATCTAACTGCACTGTGTCAGCAAGCACCCCAGCACAGACTGTAATGTGTTAGTATGCACCCCAGCACTGACTACACTGTGTTAGTATGCACCCCAGCACTGACTGCAAGCGCTCCTTTGTGACAGGGTCCAGTGCTGCGCTGATGATGTCAATTGCAGAGGTGCACGCACAGCACTAGGGCTGCAATGTAAGCACGGTGTGAAACAGGCTGCAAAACTGTCCGGCAGTAGGAGCATAGGCCATGGTGGAAGGAAAAGAAGTGTTATTTGGTGCCGCAATCCCCCTGCCTGGTGGGGCGTTGCGTTAGTGAGAGCGTTGTGTGCAAGCTCAGATCAGTGCGCACGCTCCACTCCCCATTTGCCATGCCCGTGCTTGCCCCTGCCTGCTGCATGCTGGCTGCCTAATTGCTTCAAACATCTGAGAGTTCATTACATTCACTGGAATATCAGAACACACTCACAGTGTATGGGCAAAATACGGAAAGAGTCTATTTGGAACAGACAGGGATATAACTTTATGTGCTGTTTACATTTCGCCAGAGAATCGGGGTGATAGGAGTGAGACAGAGAATATGTTTGCACACTTTGGAGATGAGGTTCACCAAGCTCTGACATACTCCCCACATCTCATAGTGTGCGGGAATTTTAATGCACACATTGGAGTCCTTGATGAATGAATGAATTTTCGGACACACACCTGGATGTTTTAACTGCCCACCCGCAGTTGGTAGAGAGACGCGCAACACAGTGCACTCAAACAATCCACGCTGGCAGATTTTTAGTGGACATTGCTTCCAATCTGGATTGCATCTTAACAACGGGCAGAACCCCTAGGGACACTGGACAGCCAACATTTGTGGGATATGTCAAGAAGTCTAGCAGCAGGCCAGACCACGTAATGGCATCAAAAACGCTTTTTACGCGAGTCCACCATACTGAAATTTAGAAAGCCCACTGGCTTGACCACTGCTTCCAGACAATCACCTTTGCAACTGACGCTCACAATTATGATGTGGACATGCCCTTCCACCATACTCTGCATGGGCCCGAAGGCCAGTTTCTAAGGTGGAGACCAGACAAAGCTGCGGACTATGTTGCTCACTTGGAGCAGGACACACCTGCCAGACAGAAGCTGTACAGGGCCATTCATAATGAGAATGTGGAACAAGCATGGTCATGCTCTAGATCATGGATCCTTGAAGTAGCTTTACATACTGGCATGACCTCTGGTACACATGCGCCCAAACGCCCAGCCCAGAGAGAAAGGGCAGCCTGGTTTGATGAAGAGTGCCGAAAGAAGAAGCAGATGTTGCTCAATCTTGTGATGAAAGGGAGGGCCCCACACATACGTGACCAGCTTCTGAGAGAGTATAGAGCCCAGACTCAAAGGTGCCAAAGACGTTTTATCAACTCGAAACATTTCTGAAAGAAGAATTGACAAAGACCCGTCTGTTCAAAAGATGCGTAAGAAACCAGCTGCCAAGCATGTGACCCCTGTCTCAGAGAGCTCTTGGTGCAGCCATTTACACGATGTGTTCAGGCAGGAACCAGTGAGCCAACCTGCCGCTCAAACTGAACAGCACAGACATGTGAGATGATGGACAGGCACTGAATCAGCCATGGATAGTTTGATCCAACTGGGGTGCAGGCACAACAATGCACAACCTCTAGGCCCACACCCTTTTACCATGCCAGAAGATGATGAGCTGCGCACTTTGGTTGCCACACATATCTCTGGAATTAACATTTCATCTTTGCCTGGGTTTGATACAATTACACCATCCATAAAATGTGCTTGCAAGCGCGTGCCCAAACACAAAGAGAGAAGTTGGGAGAATGTCAACGTGCTAGTTCCTCACATTGCTGCTCTCTCCAAGCTACTCATCGCAAAAGCCAACATCCCCAGATCTTGGAAAGAAGCAAAGCTCACTCCCATACACAAGAAGGGGCCAGTTACACAGCCAGGGAACTCCAGAATGATTGCGATAAGTGGCACGTTGTATAGACTCTACCCTGATCTGCTACGCTCCATGATTTAGGACCGATGCATCCAACACAACAAGATTCCGGACACGCAATACGGGTTTCACCCAGGCAGAAGCACCTTGCAACCCCTATTCATTCTGAGACACATAAAGCATGCTGCACAGAGAATGCAAAGCGGGTCATCACGGTTGTATGCTGCATTTATTGACTTCAAACAAGCTTATGATTGTATTCCAAGACATAAGCTTTGGGGCCATTTACGCAATTGCCGGATGCCTGACCATATCCTATCCATCCTGAAAGACTTGTACCATGCTGATGATATACATTATTGGATGAGGATAAGACAGCTTCTGTTCAGCCATCTTTCGGTGTTGAACGAGGACGTCCCCTCTCCCCTCTGCTGTCCGCTATCTACTTGAATGACATTGATAGCATTGCAGACGGGATGATAGGCGCACACCGGTACTCCTAATTTTTTGGTGACCCACATGCTGTTCACAGATGACCTCTGCTTCGTGTCCAACGACCCTAATCACATGCAGACCATGTTGAACAAACTGCGAGCGTATGCACAAAGAAAGTCTCTCACTGTCAATACACAAAAGTCTGAGGTGCTGTGCTTCAACTCTTACACCAGCAATCTGCCCCCTCTCTTTTTATGATGGGGCGCATCTCCCCTTCACAGACTCCTTCAAATATCTGGGCATGGTTTATGACAGACATATCAACTTGAATACTGCAGCTGATGCCGCGCTACGTCCATTCACAGCTGGTACTTTCCGCATCAAACAGTTCATACGGGAACATGACCTTACAAACAGGTTACACATCTACATGTGGCTCCTCAGGCTTAAAACCTACGCAAGGCTTAAAACGTACGCAATTCCTGCTGGTATGTATGCAAGCCAAGTTTGGCCACCCCATTCTTACGACAGGGCAAAGAAATGGACAATCCTTTACAAAAATGGCTGATGACAGTGCTCAAGAGGATTCTGATGGTCAAGGACTCAACCCCTTCATGGTGCGTCATGCGCAAGTGTGGTCTAGAGCCTCTACAGTTCAACTGATTCCAGGCAGCAGTGCGGCTATACAACGCTAATCCGAAAGCAATAGCTCCACAGCGAGAAAGATCTAACAAGCGGACATGCAACTGAGCTCACGGTGCAATGATTGTTGGTCATCCCACATCCTATCTGGTGTGAATGGTCTCACACATTCCTACTTGTTCAAGGAAAGGCCACTGAAGTGTGAGCCCATTAATATTGGTCATTTTGTTGTGGACCTCAGGGAGAGGCACTTGGATTATTGAACACCTTATTCTGACATACATCCACGAGAGCGCAACAGTAAACGCTCCACTTACCATCAGTGGTGTGCCCTCCCTACCAGGAGGGCCCTGGTCACACATTTCAAATCAAGTTGCCATACCTTCTTTCTAGATACATGCTTCTTGATCTTCCTCGTGACGTCATTCACAAAGTGGCTCGCTTCAGACTTTGTGCTCACACCCTATGAATTGAAACTATGACCTGGACTCACAGTACCTCCCCTTCTTGTGACTTGTGTAATGCTTATGATGTGCAAGATGAGCAACACATCCTTTTTCACTGCACCGATCCACACATGGTCTCTCGCCGAAGGACTTATGCGTCCCTATTTCTTCCCGCAGGCTTCAACAATGTGTCTGTTTTTCTGGGCCAGGAAAAGAACAAGCTTTCATTTCTTCCTGCATGCACTGATAGTTTTTTATGAGCAGGCTAGCAGTCACACTTCTTAACTGAAGGCCTTTTTCTTGTACCCTTGTAACCCTAATTGCTTGGTGGTGGGGCACCTGTGATGGGAAGTCGGCTGCCCGCCCTCGTAAACTGTGGGAAGAAAGAAAGACTGCGTAGGCAGTCCAGCTCAGGATACTCGAGCAGGCAGCGGGGCACCTGAGATGGAAAGTCGTTTATCCACCCTCGCAACCTGTGGGTTTGGGGTTCGAACCTCACTGGAGGCCACAACCGGCTAAGCTGCCCTCGTTCGGCGGATACAGCCTTGAACCCTTAACCCTTAACCCGACACTGCTCTAGCACCCTCCATAGGGCATGCAGCCAATATCCAACCTGCTTGGCGTATGCTCTCACTCTCCGCAGCCAGTTCACATATCATAATTGCTCTAAGTACTCGGTTTTCCTGTTGCTTGCAGGCCTGATAGGCTTCACCTTCTCTGCCCTCTCAGTAGATGCAATTAGCCTTGCCTCTTACCCTGCTAAGCCTTCTATCCTGGAACTGAGGTCACTACTGGTAGTAACGACCTGACCAGCCTGGGGAAGGTACTCAGTACTACTGAGTAGTACCATCAGGTGCTCCTCAACATTTGGGGGAGTCAGGAAATAATGTCATACTACCATGTATGAGAGAGAGAGTGTGTGTGTGAGTCCACTGTCTTGATCCTCTAGGGAATGAGAGGCCAGCCACATGGCCATGCTGCTCAATCCAGCCGGGAGGCTGCCATGGCAGTAGGACCCGGGCCCTGTTCAATGTCTGCATTGGCATCACGATGAGATATCCTGCCTGCCCTTGTCGCCCCAAGCCCACTCTTACTCCTCCCAGCCTTTCCTTTCCCGATTGGCGCATCCCCCCTCAGCTTTTTCACAGGTGCTCGCGGCGGATGCCTGATGCCACCAATGGACCCCCCGCCTCCGTCCGTATCACCATCTGAGTCCCAATCCCCTCCATCCTGCCAACTGTGACCATTATGCCTATCCACACCCCCCGCATTTCTCAAGCTCCCCAGCTCATTTTCCATGCTCCCTCCTGTGCTGCTCTTGCGGTGGTGATGGCCCTCTCCTGCTGCGGCTAGAGTGCCAGGTTCAGCAACATCGTCTTCGCCCCTGGTGTGCAGGGGAAGCGAGCGATCAGCAAAGGAAGAGGTGTGTTGATGAGCGCAATCACAAGCTTGGACGCTGCGCACAAGTGCATGCTTGCTCCTTAAGAGCTCCAGTCAATGCCCTGCTTGGTACAAATGCGTGGCAACTGCCAGCACACACAACGCCACATGCGGCTGCCCACCTTGTCGCTGCACATGGTCTGAGAAGCCTTCGTGTAACATCCGGTGCGCTTTCTCATGAGCACCATTGATAAAGCATGAGCACTTTTTGGTGCAACATTGATTCGCTTCCTGCCCGAGCTATCACCTACTGCTGCTCAAAAGGCATCCATAGCCAAGGGGCAGTACAGATCCCACCGACATGTGCAAAATGTTGCAGGAGTTTCAAGCGTACGTGGCAACAGCGCTCCACCAGACAGGAGCAAAGGGCAAATGCTTTAATCAACCAATAAGATACCAACCCCAGCATTAACCTTTATAAGCAGCTCATAGTTCATGCAGGCAATTGCAGCTTGCGCATCCTCTGGCAGCGCACTCACTCCGTGGGTAACTGAGGGGCTGGTGACGCCAGCGCAATCAAGTTAATGCCCACAAAGCCAACCAGTATGCTTGCTGTCCCCACAAGTGCCAGAAAGATGCTGCAGCAGCAAATTCAATGTCGAAGGACAGCATGTGGCGAAGGATGGCATTGGTTGGCAGCATGTGTGCGCAAATGCATGTATACGTGCAAATGCTTGTAATCTCCATGCCCTTGCACACTTAATTGTCCTGCAGGGCCAGAAGCTCGAAGGTGAACGCTGGCAGATGCATGGTAATCTCAGGGATCATGCCAAATTGTACAAGCTAACAAGATATTGAACTAAGAAAGGTTGCCAGGAGAGGGGATGCCATGAAAGGGCATTAGCAGGCCTGTGCGCATTGAATTATGCAAAACTTGAGTCCTTAGTGTTGCAACAAGGATAAATTGTTTGTGGGTTGCAAACTAGCATGAGCATGGATGCCGTACACAGCTGGAGAGGCAACACGCAACTCAGGTGACAGCCTATCCAGTAGATGCATATATAAAGCGGACCACAGGAGAGACAAACACGGGCCAGGCAACCAGTGAATTTAGCCAATGCATAATATGTTATGGAGCACCAAGTCAGTCATTGAATATCAAGCCTTGACGCTGATGCTGTGCATCATCTGCTTTTCACAGGAGCGTCCTTTTTAATTTGAGAATTTCAGGTTACATTACAATATCAAAATCAACAGGGTTGGGTCATGCGTATTATACCGCATTTTACGCATTGAAAATAATGGCTGAAATTCGCGAATTGAAAAACCCCGGTTTCAGATGCGGGTTCCAATGCGGCCCCCCCCGCCGGCCTTTCCTTTGTTCCTGCTCATTTCCTCTCTCGGTGACTTCACTAAGCGAAAGCAAATTGAGAGAAATAAAAAAGTTTTAAGCAGTCTGTTTTCTTATCTACTCCCTCGCTGCTACTGTTGTCTGCATCACTGCCCTGGCACTCCTCATCGTCGCTGAAGACTTCCCATGCTGGTGCCTGAGGCCCCTGCTCCAGGGACTGGGTGCGCTCAGCCAAGCGCAGGTTGCTGTAATGCCACACCAGCTTGCATGCGCGCGATGTGGTCAAGCAGTTCCGGCGTCTGCTGCTTCTTTGCAGGTGCCGAGGAGGTGCTCGCATTTGCTGCTGTACTCCTGTCGAGCTGGCGCTAAATTGCTGCTGCTCATGCTGCTGCCTTGTTCTGAGCATCGATGGCCCTCATCTCAATCAGGACAGGCTGCAAGACTGCCTCATCTGCTGTACACTTTGCTACCCTGCAAGCTGGATTAATGTGCAGGAAGTGCTCCCTGATGCGGGAAGCACCACCTACAAAGACATGCTTGCAGTACTTCCACCTAGTGCTGGTGCGACTTGTCTTTCAGCTCAATGATTGTGACATGATCCCACACCTTCCCCTCTTTCTTTAGGCATTTTGAGAATATATATGCATGTAAGATTGTATAGGGGTGCTTTTAGGTAGCTGGGGGCAGTTGGGGACCCACAGGCCCCCCTCTAGCCCCCCTTAACCACAACCTTCAATAATGACCCCTACATGCGGACACATTGACGTTAAATACGCGAACTGTTCATTTCATACGCGCATTGGTCTGGGCAAATGGACGCATGACCCAACCCTGAAAATCAATAGGGCCAATGACAAGCTATTCCATTTCCTTCCACCCTGTTCTTCCCCTTTTTGTCCACTTCAGGATCCAGACTTAATCTCCAGAGAAGTCCTTGTTTCAGCAGATGTTTCAATAGCTGTAAAGCAGCTTCTATGTGCGCTCAAAAGCCTTGGGGTGCTAGGAATACAGCTGCAGTGCTTGGAATTTAGACGCCAAACTAGCCAGCTTGCTTGCTGGCACAAGCTGTGAATTGCAGGCACATCAGCCGCACCGTGCCAAGGGTGCCATGGTAAGGGCAGAGAAGCAGTGCTTGCCTGCCCACAGGCCAGAGTTCAAATGGCAGGACAGCTGCTCTCCCTTTCACCTTCTATCTTTGAAGACATTTTTGAAGACAACATCAGCAGAGGTGCTGGCTCCCTGGCAGGATAATTGCCCATCATCCTGTCAGTCATGTCCAAGCTCATCATGGCGCCCCACACTATGTCCCTCACTTTAAATGTTTGTTGGTTTATTTGCAACATTTAAGGGACGTCCAGGGGCTTGTTGGCTCATATCTGCAGATTTCCGGCATTTCTGATATCAAAAAGGTAACTCTTGTCACCAATAAGGGTCCCCATCCCCCAGAAAGACTCGCCAAGGCTCAGCGAGTCTTGTTGTTGGCAAGTCTTAGCAAGACCTCTGACCAACCTTGTCCACGGCCTGTAATTTACTTCGTCGACTTCATGAAGAGGCACTGCAACTCAGGACAATTGCTTAGATGCAAAGCGCAGCGCCTGCTGGCTTGCATCTGAATGAATCAGTAGGCCTCTGCCAAGACACTTTGCTTGCTGCAAAGGGCCCTTCTTGCTGTATGAGATAACCAGCCCCAAAGCTTCCTGTCACTGTCTTTGAAGGAAGGACCCACTGGAACCAGCTTCGCATAAGGCGTGTGCGGCATGCGTCGTTCTTGCTCATGAGGGCAAGCAGCACATCACTTATGGAAGAATGGCCGCACGCACGCCCGGCAGCGTCCAAGTTGCACACTGCCTGCAGGCCTTGCAGGCAGGTTAAAGCCCATCAAGGCACACTGCCTACAGGCCAATGCTCGTAAGCACACTGCCTGCAGGCCGACGCTCATGACAGCCCACTGCCTACAGGTTTCACAGGCAGGCTGACGCACATGATGTGGTGGAAGCAATGTTGCTGCGGCGACACTGCTGGCGATGTCTGTCTTGCAACAGACAGCCATGCCATGCTTCAAGCCGCCAGCAGCGATGTGTCAGCTAGTCGGTGTACCAGCATGTTGTTACCAGACAGCGGACAGCGGCACACAGCTGCACAGGTGCTGGCAGCTCGTGGGTGCACCAGCATATTGACAGCGGACAGCGGCACACAGCTGCGCAGTTGCTTGCGGCTCGTGGGTGCAGCAGCATATTGACAGCGGAAGGCAGCACAAGGATGCCCAGCCGCTTGCAGTGGCACCTGGACAAGCAGGTTTCTTGCGCACATGCCTACAGGGCCAATGCCTGCTGGGCCCCGATGGTGTAGGACTGGCAGCTCATGGGTGCAATGCACCTACCATGTGTGCGCAGCATTGTTTTGGGCGTGCGTGCGCCTGCCAAATGAGCTCGCAACTAGTTACCTGGAGGAGGAGGACAGCCACTGGATTTTGTTCGTGCCCACGAGCAGCTCAGCCACAGCCGCGATGGGGATCTGGATGGACAGGCCCAGCGTCGCCTGGGGGAAGTATGTGTGTAAGTATATGAAAGTCTGCATGCGCGCGCCTCTGTGTGTGGACGCACAAAAATTTTGCATGCGCACGCACCTCTGTGTGTACGCATATCAAATTTTGCATGCATGCATGCCTCTGTGTGTGTGTGTGTGTGTGTGTGTGTGTGTGTGTGTAAGCGCATATGCGCTTGTGTTTCTGAACTGTGATAGTGGAGCTCACACGCCCAGTGGATCTTACACAGGGCAGAGGGTGGGTGCTGCGCACACACTCCTGCGGCCTCTGCCAGCCTGGACAAGGTAGATTCAAAGCACTCCCTTCCATGGCCTGCCTGGGCATGCAAGTGGGGCTCGCGCCAGCCAGACCTACCACAGTGGGCCCGATGAGCAGGACCGCCCTTGCCCACAGGTAATCCGACAGCACATAGTCCAGGAGACCTGCGCAGGTGCCGCCGCAGCGCGCGACACGGGTCTAGGTAGGCGTATGATGAGCAAGGTCAGCCAGAGGTGGCCCACCTGCCGCAGGGTGGGGCACCAAACTTGCGTATGCAGGTCCTACCAGGAGGGGTCTTTGAGGAGGTATTGGGATTGAAGGGCACAAGCCTGCAAGTGCGCAAGCATGGCCAGACTGCTTCTGCCACTGCTGCTGCTGCTGCCTAACTTGATAGGGCTGAGCTGTCGTCTGAATGCGTACACATGCGCGCATGCATACACACATGCAAACACGCACATGTACACATGGCGCGCGTGCGCCACATAGCATGGTCAGGCAGCATCAGTGCGCAGGCTGCTTTAGAGCGCGACCCTTGCAACAAGCAGGCTCCTTTGACAGAGAGCATGGCTTTAGAACGCGACACCATGCAACACCTTGCAATGAGCAGGCTCCTTTGACAGAGAGCATGACACCTAGCAGCCAGAGCCCGTGAGGAGGCAGCCACGTGTGAAGCACTCAGAGCTTGAGGAGATGTGGCTGCCATGCGAGCAGCAGCCAGGGCTTGGAGGTAGCGCGTCTGGTGGCAGCCACGCGTGCTGCAGCCAGAGCTCAAAGAACGGAAGCGGCCATGCGCGCTGCTGCTGGCTCACCTTCCAGCAGGATGATGAGGTAGACCTGCCTGGGGATGGCTGACAGGCTCACAGTGCTTGACGCCACCATCACCAGCACCACGGGCGCGAGGGCCACCGTCGTCAGCAGGCCGACGTAACTGGCGTCAGGCGCGCACACACACACACACATCTGGGTGTTGCTTGACTGTGGTTTTGCATGTGTCCCGTGTGTTTTCTTTGCGTGTTGCGTGCGTGCGTGAGGCTATCCAATGCGCGCGCTAATCTCTCAGGTGAATCTCTTGGATGCACACACACACACACGCATATACACGCACGCACACGAGCCCCCTTGGCAGCTGACCCACAATTTCCAGTGTCTCATGTCTCAGCCAGACAGGCTACAAGGGAACCAAGCTAGGGGGAGGGGTACCGGGGTGACGCAAAGAAGTTGGTGTTGCATGGACCATGCAGGCGTGCACCCTCTCTTCCCCCCCCCCC
>LFCJ01003730.1_pt1 | contig 11170 bp, 4 predicted proteins | sample 643141 | NCBI WGS metagenome assembly LFCJ01 (sample SAMN03766243, study PRJNA286221) | soda lake metagenome | biome: soda lake; feature: Kulunda steppe; material: water; isolation source: sample B1-Br-g2 brine of Lake Bitter-1 | place: Russia: Kulunda steppe | collected 2010-07 | reverse complement strand
TGCAATAAGTGTCTAGTGCATCGTGCACCGAGTTGTGCAAATTTTTTTGTTTGGCTATTCGCCTGAAAACGAGGGTTACAGAGCTTGAGACTTGAAGTTACAGAAGAACGCTTGTGCGATTGAAGCATTGCATTCAACTACGGGGATATTGGCCCAGGAGGCGGGTTACAGAAGAACGCTTGTGCGATTGAAGCGTCGAACATCAACCGGGCCGCATGCTCTTTGTCTGCGTTACAGAAGAACGCTTGTGCGATTGAAGCCGGTTGCACGCATCCGTTTCCGGGCCAGCTCAGCCTGTTACAGAAGAACGCTTGTGCGATTGAAGCACATCCTCGGTATAGTCGCGCAGCGAATCGTAATCGGTTACAGAAGAACGCTTGTGCGATTGAAGCGCATCAGGATCGGATCTCCCTCAGTCTCGCGCGTTACAGAAGAACGCTTGTGCGATTGAAGCCATCGATGGCCTCGAAGACAAACCCGAGTTCCGTGGTTACAGAAGAACGCTTGTGCGATTGAAGCATCGGACGGGATTTGATACGTGCCACGTCGAAGATGCGTTACAGAAGAACGCTTGTGCGATTGAAGCAGTCACGGTGCTTTCAGGCGGCTATCTTGATGGTGGTTACAGAAGAACGCTTGTGCGATTGAAGCGATGTACGCGTCGCGGTCGAAAAATGGTTGTAGTGAGTTACAGAAGAACGCTTGTGCGATTGAAGCTGTTTTCGGGATTGAAACACGCCAGCGGCCTTTGCCATCCGGTTACAGAAGAACGCTTGTGCGATTGAAGCTCTGCCACAGAGTACTATAGGAACTATGGATACATAGTTACAGAAGAACGCTTGTGCGATTGAAGCGGAGCTCGATCCGCCCAAAGACAGTGCTGTCAAGCCGTTACAGAAGAACGCTTGTGCGATTGAAGCGGAACAGTTGGTGCGCAAGCTGTTGAAGCAGACCGCGTTACAGAAGAACGCTTGTGCGATTGAAGCCAAAACGCGTCCCCTCGGTACGGGTGGGGATCGGAGTTACAGAAGAACGCTTGTGCGATTGAAGCATCTCGATCACCGAGGATTTTGATACTGGCTCGGCGAGTTACAGAAGAACGCTTGTGCGATTGAAGCGTCGTCGTTCCGTCGCCTTCATCGAACATCAATCGCGTTACAGAAGAACGCTTGTGCGATTGAAGCGGTTTGACTGCCCTCGAGCTCATCAGACAAACCTAGTTACAGAAGAACGCTTGTGCGATTGAAGCCTCCAAATGGAGTTAGTGAGGCGGCAATAGAAGCAAGTTACAGAAGAACGCTTGTGCGATTGAAGCATTATCTGTGTTGCTGTCTACCCGTGTCATTGGTCTGGTTACAGAAGAACGCTTGTGCGATTGAAGCGTCCTCCTCGCGATCGCCCAGCTCGATGACTGTGACGGTTACAGAAGAACGCTTGTGCGATTGAAGCATCATCGATCGATCACTCCCATATTTGATAGCTAACTGTTACAGAAGAACGCTTGTGCGATTGAAGCGTTTCTTTCGCTCATTATCTCCACACCCCAACCTGTTACAGAAGAACGCTTGTGCGATTGAAGCGCTTTCTGAACTTGCGAAACCCGATTTTTGCCTGTTGATACGGTTACAGAAGAACGCTTGTGCGATTGAAGCTTCATCACTGCTGTTCAACTGCCACTCCACTCCGAGTTACAGAAGAACGCTTGTGCGATTGAAGCAACAGCATGTCAACCCCCCCAATGCGCGAGCGCGCGCGTTACAGAAGAACGCTTGTGCGATTGAAGCTCTGAGCCGACGCATCACCTCCTCGCTCATAGCGTCGGGTTACAGAAGAACGCTTGTGCGATTGAAGCCAACTGCTGACTGACGAGCAAGCGCAGGCATTCGAAGGTTACAGAAGAACGCTTGTGCGATTGAAGCTTTTTGCCGTCAATCGAATCAACGAAGCGATCGAAAAGTTACAGAAGAACGCTTGTGCGATTGAAGCGAATCGCCGTCAAGCGCAATGCCGATGCCTGTTGTCGCACTGGTTACAGAAGAACGCTTGTGCGATTGAAGCTTGTGATTTGTTCCTAATTCGCGATATCTGCGATCGTTACAGAAGAACGCTTGTGCGATTGAAGCTCTCAAACATGGTCATCCTCGCATCCGTTGGACGACTGGTTACAGAAGAACGCTTGTGCGATTGAAGCCACATTCTCCGACACAAAACCGTTAGAAAAGGGCTTGTTACAGAAGAACGCTTGTGCGATTGAAGCGAAGTCGAATCCTGCTTGTGTGGTGTCGAACTCGGTGTTACAGAAGAACGCTTGTGCGATTGAAGCAGAGCTAAATTTGATGTTGAGCTAGACCATCCGCGTTACAGAAGAACGCTTGTGCGATTGAAGCATCGACTCACCAGCGCAGTTCAGAGCTAAATTTGATGGTTACAGAAGAACGCTTGTGCGATTGAAGCATAGTCTGTTCCTTCGACAAGCTCAGGCCCTTCGACTGTTACAGAAGAACGCTTGTGCGATTGAAGCTTCGGTTAGTCCGAGTGGCCGCCAGCCGAACAAATAGCGTTACAGAAGAACGCTTGTGCGATTGAAGCTTCGGTAAGCATCTTGACAGTTACGCACTGTAAGAGGTTACAGAAGAACGCTTGTGCGATTGAAGCGCCAGTCTCTAAGCGGACAATCACGCCATTCCAGGCGGTTACAGAAGAACGCTTGTGCGATTGAAGCCAGGCGCTCATCTGTGCGAGTATCCACAAGCCGCGGTTACAGAAGAACGCTTGTGCGATTGAAGCGCAAAGTACGTTGTTCGTGCCCGTCACGACTAGTTACAGAAGAACGCTTGTGCGATTGAAGCAGTCATCTGTTGGATATACTCAGGATCGAGATCGTGTTACAGAAGAACGCTTGTGCGATTGAAGCCCTGTGCTGAGTGGCCGCGCGGTCCCATCCCCTAATTGTTACAGAAGAACGCTTGTGCGATTGAAGCGTAACACAATCAGTAATCCAAATATGTGTTAAATAGTTACAGAAGAACGCTTGTGCGATTGAAGCTGAAATATCATGCGCGGTTTGCGCTTTCGATCCCAGAGTTACAGAAGAACGCTTGTGCGATTGAAGCTCCTTCGCCGCCAACATAGACATTGAGTGCTTCGGTTACAGAAGAACGCTTGTGCGATTGAAGCCTCCATCTGAGTGAAGTCAAGTCGCTCGATCGTGTTACAGAAGAACGCTTGTGCGATTGAAGCCGCTATGGAATTCGTTCCGATCATCCTTCTCGTGGTTACAGAAGAACGCTTGTGCGATTGAAGCAGTCTCGGAACGGTTCGCCGTGTGTCATTGTGTTGTTACAGAAGAACGCTTGTGCGATTGAAGCGAGGCGGGCATTGACCCATCGACTATTGATACGGGTTACAGAAGAACGCTTGTGCGATTGAAGCTTGGCGTTTGTTATTGCGATTCGTTGAGTCCAGCGAGTTACAGAAGAACGCTTGTGCGATTGAAGCTGTATTCTCTGTTCGCTCATTGGTCCGCCTCTCCGGGTTACAGAAGAACGCTTGTGCGATTGAAGCGTCGTACGTCTTGTCGTCGAACCCGACCGTTTCGTCGTTACAGAAGAACGCTTGTGCGATTGAAGCCCTGTGCTGAGTGGCCGCGCGGTCCCATCCCCTAATTGTTACAGAAGAACGCTTGTGCGATTGAAGCAAAGACGTTCTGTGTTGTGGTGGTCTCTCGTGAGGTCGTTACAGAAGAACGCTTGTGCGATTGAAGCATCCGAACGCGCTCGTGGGATGAACTCGTTTTCCAGAGTTACAGAAGAACGCTTGTGCGATTGAAGCGACGTTCGGCGTATTGCCCCACTTGAAAAACGCAGGTTGTTACAGAAGAACGCTTGTGCGATTGAAGCGTTTGGCGTCTTGAGTGAGTTGTTTAGGTCGTCACGGGTTACAGAAGAACGCTTGTGCGATTGAAGCCAGAACGTCGCTTGCGGACCTTTGATCCACGACGGCGTTACAGAAGAACGCTTGTGCGATTGAAGCCTTTGACGTTGATTAGTTGTGAGTGTCGGCGTCTCCCGTTACAGAAGAACGCTTGTGCGATTGAAGCAAGCAGTGTCCGGCGGATACGCTCTTTGACCGTTTGTTACAGAAGAACGCTTGTGCGATTGAAGCGCCCGTCGACTTGGCGGTGGCCGTACACTGGTTGTCGTTACAGAAGAACGCTTGTGCGATTGAAGCCGAATAACAAGATAGTCGCCGTCTCTCCCGATCGGGGTTACAGAAGAACGCTTGTGCGATTGAAGCATCCGAACGCGCTCGTGGGATGAACTCGTTTTCCAGACGGGTTACAGAAGAACGCTTGTGCGATTGAAGCTCAGTCGGTACAAACTCCACCGCGCCAGTGTCAATAGTTACAGAAGAACGCTTGTGCGATTGAAGCAATACCATAGCGTTCTGCAATCATTGCGTAGCCACGGTTACAGAAGAACGCTTGTGCGATTGAAGCAAGATAGACATACGCAACCGTGTGTGTGCTTGTGGGCGTTACAGAAGAACGCTTGTGCGATTGAAGCTCTGCATGGAACACACCGCTGCAATAGTCACACTCAGTTACAGAAGAACGCTTGTGCGATTGAAGCCCCGGAGGCATTAAGCGACATATCAATGCGCAACTCGTTACAGAAGAACGCTTGTGCGATTGAAGCTTCGCTCTGAGGTGCCAGTATGCATACAGCGGTGAGTTACAGAAGAACGCTTGTGCGATTGAAGCCGATCGAAAAATACCCACGAGCCAACCTCTCTGTTGTTACAGAAGAACGCTTGTGCGATTGAAGCTCTCGAAGCAGACGGAGTCAATATCCTCGGCCGTTACAGAAGAACGCTTGTGCGATTGAAGCTTTATCTGTTTGTGAGGGTTCTTCGGCGAATATGGTTACAGAAGAACGCTTGTGCGATTGAAGCCCCTGCTCCCGTGAGTAGCTGGCGGTTTTGGGGGGTTACAGAAGAACGCTTGTGCGATTGAAGCACGAACTTCTTAATCCCGATCATGATGTTTGCAAGCGTTACAGAAGAACGCTTGTGCGATTGAAGCGGATATTGAGTATCAATCCCGTGCTGATATTGCAGGTTACAGAAGAACGCTTGTGCGATTGAAGCAGACTATCGCCGCTCGATCCTGATGTGTCGATCGCGGTTACAGAAGAACGCTTGTGCGATTGAAGCACCGTGTCTTCGGGCATGCTCATACCACCCAGTAGTTACAGAAGAACGCTTGTGCGATTGAAGCAGAGTTGACAGTCCCGTTACGGAGAACGTAAACCGTTACAGAAGAACGCTTGTGCGATTGAAGCCGACATCGGATGCCTATGTCCACATCTCTAATTGCAGTTACAGAAGAACGCTTGTGCGATTGAAGCTCTTTCCGCTGGCTAAAGAGCAATCAGATACAATCCGTGTTACAGAAGAACGCTTGTGCGATTGAAGCTCTTAGACACTCGAATGTCGCAGATCATCATATCTAAGTTACAGAAGAACGCTTGTGCGATTGAAGCGTGCAGAACGATCGGGACATGTTCGAGTCTATGGCAGTTACAGAAGAACGCTTGTGCGATTGAAGCAGCATTTTTCAAACCAGTTTTAAAAATGAACTCAGTGTTACAGAAGAACGCTTGTGCGATTGAAGCTCCGGTCGGTGAGGCTGATGCTTTGCCGCCTATCGTAGTTACAGAAGAACGCTTGTGCGATTGAAGCGATTGTCCGAGCATCGGAAAATGATGCATTTCCCAAAGTTACAGAAGAACGCTTGTGCGATTGAAGCACCGTCGTCAAACCACACCTCAACCTCGTTGATTGTTGTTACAGAAGAACGCTTGTGCGATTGAAGCGGTCGTCAATTTCTTGTGTGCCTCCGGTCCACACTTCGTTACAGAAGAACGCTTGTGCGATTGAAGCAATGATGGCTTGTCGTGTGACATAACCATCAGCTTGGACGGTTACAGAAGAACGCTTGTGCGATTGAAGCCCCCCTAATTCGTGTGCCATTTCCGAGGTCGTCATGTGTTACAGAAGAACGCTTGTGCGATTGAAGCCGGTGATGAAATGTGCGTCTCCCGAGACAGTCGAAAGTTACAGAAGAACGCTTGTGCGATTGAAGCGCTGATCGGGAGTTTATGCTGTCTGCCTCCGCGGGCGGTTACAGAAGAACGCTTGTGCGATTGAAGCGTTCATACATTGAATCACCCAGTTGTCGGAGCTGGTTACAGAAGAACGCTTGTGCGATTGAAGCATCCTACGATCGACTCCGCGTAGGCGACCGTATGGGTTACAGAAGAACGCTTGTGCGATTGAAGCTGAGGACAGGACCTTTACAGATAGGTTGGAATTAAGTTACAGAAGAACGCTTGTGCGATTGAAGCGCCCTCCCATAAATTTGAGTCCTGTTGAGTTTATCAGTTACAGAAGAACGCTTGTGCGATTGAAGCGCTGACTGCATCGGTTGTTTGACTAATTCGGTTCGTTACAGAAGAACGCTTGTGCGATTGAAGCTCCTGTCTCACTATCTTGTACCCTTATGTCTGCATCGTTACAGAAGAACGCTTGTGCGATTGAAGCGAGATCTAAGCATCTGCCAGCCTTGAGACAGGTTCACGGTTACAGAAGAACGCTTGTGCGATTGAAGCAATCAAAGACAACAAGGTTCGAAGCGGGGGTATGGAAGTTACAGAAGAACGCTTGTGCGATTGAAGCTTTGCGGATATTGAGCTTGTTAGCGATCGTGCTCTCGTTACAGAAGAACGCTTGTGCGATTGAAGCAATTTCCTAAGTTCAAACCGCGATCGTGATATTGCAGTTACAGAAGAACGCTTGTGCGATTGAAGCAAATGATAATAGGTTTTTTCGATGCCTCGCTGAACGCGTTACAGAAGAACGCTTGTGCGATTGAAGCTATGCTGGCCCCGCGTATTCAATCGGAGTGATCGTTACAGAAGAACGCTTGTGCGATTGAAGCGTAGCAAACTGTGAGGATTGCGACGAACTGAACGCGTTACAGAAGAACGCTTGTGCGATTGAAGCCCATATTCGGAAGCGTCCTTGTCGCCCAGATCGTTTGTTACAGAAGAACGCTTGTGCGATTGAAGCTCTCGCATTGCGTGAGGCGGATCAAACACGACGAGATGGTTACAGAAGAACGCTTGTGCGATTGAAGCGGATATTGAGTATCAATCCCGTGCTGATATTGCAGAGTTACAGAAGAACGCTTGTGCGATTGAAGCTTTTTGCCGGATAGTCGGGCTGAAACTCGGGTCAGTTACAGAAGAACGCTTGTGCGATTGAAGCTGCTGCTCGATCGGATCTCCGAAATAGGACTGCATCGTTACAGAAGAACGCTTGTGCGATTGAAGCTCTGGATTGTTGTGTATATACACAATATCACCCATAGGTTACAGAAGAACGCTTGTGCGATTGAAGCCGTCTGCAAAACTCCGTGAGTTTGTAGCTGGAGAGAGTTACAGAAGAACGCTTGTGCGATTGAAGCGACAGAAGATTGGTCGTTGGTGGAGACGTTGACGGAGTTACAGAAGAACGCTTGTGCGATTGAAGCGACAGAAGATTGGTCGTTGGTGGAGACGTTGACGGAGGTTACAGAAGAACGCTTGTGCGATTGAAGCCTCAATCTCCACGATCTCGCTCACAAACCGCTCCTCGTTACAGAAGAACGCTTGTGCGATTGAAGCTTGGATCCTCCTCGGAAGCTCAACCTCACCGATCACGTTACAGAAGAACGCTTGTGCGATTGAAGCCCGAATTTAAGGAGATTTGGGAAAATAGGTAGCGAGTTACAGAAGAACGCTTGTGCGATTGAAGCACTGATTGCCCTCGGGCCGACATCAAGACACACCGAGTTACAGAAGAACGCTTGTGCGATTGAAGCACTGGATTATTTGGTATGGGGCCTGAATTATTCTGGTTACAGAAGAACGCTTGTGCGATTGAAGCGCGTTTTGATGTACTGCTGACGGACTTACACCGCGGTTACAGAAGAACGCTTGTGCGATTGAAGCCGGCCCCTTCGGTGCGTCCGATGTACAACTGGCTGGAGTTACAGAAGAACGCTTGTGCGATTGAAGCATTCGCAGCGTCATTCGAGCCTCGTGTTTATCGTTGTTACAGAAGAACGCTTGTGCGATTGAAGCGCTCCCGCAGGGTGCGAGCCGTGGGCTTGGGCTATTGTTACAGAAGAACGCTTGTGCGATTGAAGCTTTCAGCCCGTCTGCCTCTCCCGGCATTTCCTCACGTTACAGAAGAACGCTTGTGCGATTGAAGCAACGCTTGGGTGCGTTGAACAGGTTTCTGTGGTTGTTACAGAAGAACGCTTGTGCGATTGAAGCGTTGTGTTGTCGAACTGCAAACTGATCCTTAGTGGTTACAGAAGAACGCTTGTGCGATTGAAGCCGCCACTGTCAGATTGGTTGATCGGCAGGTCGGAGTTACAGAAGAACGCTTGTGCGATTGAAGCTGTCCGTGATGGCCTTATCACGTGGGTTGATGGAGTGTTACAAAAGAACGCTTGTGCGATTGAAGCTGATCGACCTCCGTCTGCGATCGATGCAACTGCTCCGTGTTACAGAAGAACGCTTGTGCGATTGAAGCTTCTTCTACATCACTGATGTAAATCAGTTACCTGACAGTTACAGAAGAACGCTTGTGCGATTGAAGCTCTCCTGCCTCGTAACCTGCTTTACCACGTCCTGTTACAGAAGAACGCTTGTGCGATTGAAGCACAGACTTATCCTCATCCCAAGATTCCTCGCCGGTTACAGAAGAACGCTTGTGCGATTGAAGCGAGATGGTCCTCAATGTTATCGTTCATCTCGGGCGGGTTACAGAAGAACGCTTGTGCGATTGAAGCAGACTATCGCCGCTCGATCCTGATGTGTCGATCGCGTGTTACAGAAGAACGCTTGTGCGATTGAAGCAGGGAGCAAATAGTCAGACTGGGATTGGGAAGACAAGTTACAGAAGAACGCTTGTGCGATTGAAGCCAATCACGTCATCAATCATTTCATTGATAACGTCGGGTTACAGAAGAACGCTTGTGCGATTGAAGCATAATGGCCGGATTAGTCCCATCTCCCGCCTCTGTCGTTACAGAAGAACGCTTGTGCGATTGAAGCAAACGTCCATCGCGAAAGCATACGTGCCGATCCGTCGTTACAGAAGAACGCTTGTGCGATTGAAGCGTCGATTTCGCCGTGCTCACCCTTGCGAGAGTTAAAAGTTACAGAAGAACGCTTGTGCGATTGAAGCACCAAGAGCGTACCCCAAGATCGTCGCAGATCGTGGGGTTACAGAAGAACGCTTGTGCGATTGAAGCTTTCTGCGGCGGCTCTTGTTGGGACGATCTTCACCAGTTACAGAAGAACGCTTGTGCGATTGAAGCCGAACTTGTTTCGTTTGAGCCACGGATCAGTACCAGTTACAGAAGAACGCTTGTGCGATTGAAGCTAACATGAAGTTAGCGTTTCGCCGGCACGACGGACCGTTACAGAAGAACGCTTGTGCGATTGAAGCGACTTGAAAATCGTCGATAATCTCGGTTATATCCTGGTTACAGAAGAACGCTTGTGCGATTGAAGCCTCGCCTGCGACTCCGTTAGTTAGTCCGCCTGCTTGTTACAGAAGAACGCTTGTGCGATTGAAGCTCTTTTTTGTCGTGCTGTCGTTCAGACAGGCCTCAGTTACAGAAGAACGCTTGTGCGATTGAAGCGGACTCATCCAGTTTGCAGCAAGCCTGAATCCTGTTGTTACAGAAGAACGCTTGTGCGATTGAAGCCGCCAGCAGATAGGTCACTCTGTCTCTCCAACTCCCGTTACAGAAGAACGCTTGTGCGATTGAAGCGAGCACCCAGTCTTTGCTCAGCATATTGCTTAGCGTTACAGAAGAACGCTTGTGCGATTGAAGCCTCGACGAAACCGGCGAGTACCAACTCTCGGGCAATGTTACAGAAGAACGCTTGTGCGATTGAAGCAGATGCAGATACAAGTGCCTCATCAGAAACCACGGTTACAGAAGAACGCTTGTGCGATTGAAGCACACACGAATTTACTGAATTAGCATATTTCGCCCTGTTACAGAAGAACGCTTGTGCGATTGAAGCTTTCGCCGATTTTAATGTTCTAGTATATACCATAGGTTACAGAAGAACGCTTGTGCGATTGAAGCGAACTGGCTGAGCGGGATTACTACGGCATCGGGTGGGGTTACAGAAGAACGCTTGTGCGATTGAAGCCGATATCATAGTCGGTGTAGAATCCACGATCGCGTGTTACAGAAGAACGCTTGTGCGATTGAAGCGCGGAATCGGCCACGGATGAAATACTGAATCTCATCGTTACAGAAGAACGCTTGTGCGATTGAAGCATCCGTGGCCGATTCCGCGAAGTGACAGGAGAGAGGTTACAGAAGAACGCTTGTGCGATTGAAGCTCGATGTCGTCGACGGTGTCCTCTACGGCTTCGTGTTACAGAAGAACGCTTGTGCGATTGAAGCGAAGAGGCACGGGATGTGATCGACTCGGAGGCCGAAGGTTACAGAAGAACGCTTGTGCGATTGAAGCCCCACGTCTAACAGTTGCACTTTGTTTAATGTATAGTTACAGAAGAACGCTTGTGCGATTGAAGCGAAGAGTTAGAGGAGCTTTTCGATCTGCTGGATACGGTTACAGAAGAACGCTTGTGCGATTGAAGCGTCCGCCTTTTCGCTGCCTTCGGCCTGTTGAGTGTCGTTACAGAAGAACGCTTGTGCGATTGAAGCCCAATCAGGAGCATGCGCTCCAGCAATTGTTTTGTTTGTTACAGAAGAACGCTTGTGCGATTGAAGCAGCTGCATGTAGTCGGAGAACATGGAATTATGAGCCAGTTACAGAAGAACGCTTGTGCGATTGAAGCTTCGCTAGTGCTTTGATCACTGCATCAGGATCGAGAGTTACAGAAGAACGCTTGTGCGATTGAAGCACTTTTGCCGGTCTTCCAGTCAATGACTCTATCTGGGTTACAGAAGAACGCTTGTGCGATTGAAGCTCCGAATTTGCACGCACCGCTATGGAAAACGAGATCGTTACAGAAGAACGCTTGTGCGATTGAAGCAGGTTGCGTGGGTCGAGATCAGCTTCGGAAT
>LFCJ01003729.1_pt1 | contig 11170 bp, 19 predicted proteins | sample 643141 | NCBI WGS metagenome assembly LFCJ01 (sample SAMN03766243, study PRJNA286221) | soda lake metagenome | biome: soda lake; feature: Kulunda steppe; material: water; isolation source: sample B1-Br-g2 brine of Lake Bitter-1 | place: Russia: Kulunda steppe | collected 2010-07 | reverse complement strand
ACGTTGAGGATGCTGTGCGATGGTTTGCCTGCAAGGGGGCGGCAGGCTAGCAGCACAGCATAGGGGCAGGATTGCCCTTGTGTTGCTTTGGTTCAATCAAGGGGGAAGGGGCATGAGGTTGCAGTCAGGCGCAGTCAGGAGCTGGATCTGTAAGTGCCAGAGGTGGTGCATGAGCAAAATACACGCAGGAGGAGGTGGTTCTAGTTGAAATGCCAGAGGTGGTGCATGAGCAAATCCCACAAGGTTGTCAACCCAGGATGGCCCATGCCCACTGAGCCTGGCACTTTACCACAGCGCATTAAGGATCCTTGGCAGGTGAAATAGCTTGCCTTGGGCGTGGCTCTGGCAGGCGCGTCAACCTGCTGCAGGCGCAGCCCAGTGGGCATAGTCTTCCTTTCTTTCTCTTGGCATATGCCCGAGGCGCTGCTCCTCGTGGGCACACCGGCTCGCCTGAGGTATGCCTTTGACGTGTTACTGCAAATCATCTATAATGCACCCCTGAACCGGGCAGCACCTTGCCTAGAAAAGGGCACAGCGGCTTGCCTGAGGTGCGCTTGGTCCTTGCTGGTCAGGGCGGTCACCGCGGCTTCGTGCAGCAGGCGGGAGGGGTACTGGCCCTGCGGCACGCCCGAATGCTGGATGCGCCTCCCTGGGGCGGGCCCCGCCGGCGCCTCAGCCCCCGGTGGTTGCGCAGCAGGGGGCATGGTGCGCATGTAGTGCGGTGAGCCCTGTGGGGATTGGGACAGGTAGGAGGAGAGGCGCAGCAGGGCCGGCCGCAGGGCTTGCGCGGAAAACGGCGACAGGCCGGTCCTTGCGTTAGGGCTTGTCGGGGACATGAAGCACGCAATCTGGTCGTTGGTCCAAATGAGCGCCTGCTGCACGGTGCCTGCGCACGCGTCCACCTGCGCGCAGAGGTAGCGGTGGCGCGCGTTGGCTTGCAATGGCTCGCGCTGGCGCGCGCTGGGCCGGGCACCGGCACATAGGTGGCGCTGGGCCAGGCACCGGCACACAGGTGGCGCTGGGCCAGGCACCGGCACACAGGTGGCGGGGGCGCCAGGCTGGGCACTCCAGGGGGATTGCAGCAGGGGTGCAATTGTGGGGCTGGGCCACAGGTGCCCTGCGTGCGCTGCTTGTGCAGATGCACGCATGCATAGAGGCTTGGTGTACCTGTGTACCTTGTGTTTGCAAGCTAGAGAGTGCCTGAGCTGCCCTGGCAAGAAAGCCCGCATCCAGATGGGCCATGCCTGGTGTACACTGTCAGGGTGGGGACAAGAGCTCTGGCCGTTGATGGTGGCGCATCAATGTCAAGTAAAAGCAGCCTGCAAGGTTGCACTTACCAAGCTCATCATTGCAGGCTGATTTTTGGGCTGTGCCTGAAGGAACTGTGTGAGCGCGTCAATGAGAGGCAGCGTATCCATCGCCAGGTCCTGACGGTTAGAGGTGGCCAAGTCAACAGGAAGCAGAAGATCAGCAGAGTTTAATGTGAAGAAAATTCAAGTATCAGATCACAAATGTCCAACTTTGATATACTCCAAGGCAACCAATGCAGAATGCGTAGGCACGCTGCAACATTTATGCATGGATGCAGCAAATATCAAGCACAATTGAATTGCACACTTTGTTGCAATGTTGTATTACAGTAGGACTAGATCATGAATGCAGGACTGCAATATTTCTTAGACACGCACCAAGATGTCGGTGACGTATTTTGTGGGATCAAAAGCTTGGTCAGGGGTGGGTGTCAAGGATGCTGCGCAAAACATTTAGTAGACAGTTTGTGTGCTCATTGCTCATTGCTTGAACTAGTGAGATGCCGCCCTCTGCACACTAACCGTAGCAACCTCCGCCTCTTCTTTGCCGCACGTATGCCACCAGTCTCATACTGCTAAGACTGACTCAAGGCCCAGAGGCTGCATTGCAAACACAGTCCAAGTGCATCAAGCTTGCATCCAAGACAACCATGGTGCAAACTGCAAAGATAGGACATAAAAGGGAGGTTTGAAATTAGAAAACACATCGCACCCACCTTCTATTCCCTTGCTTACATTATCCCCTAGCTTACACCATCCCCGGAGCCAAGACAAATGGCCTTGCTTGACAAATGGAGCCATCAGAAGGGAAGCCTTAGCAGCTCCCTTGTCCTCTAACATGTTGACCACCTACTGTAGCCTCATGAGTGCAAGACAGAGTCTTTGCTAACTAGGTAACCAGGAGAATAGGTATCCTTGGTCAGTGTACGAGCGCCCCCTACAACTGCGCCCCCTACAGCAAGACAGCCACCTGCTGCAGAGCCTAAATGTTTGAGCAAGCACATTGCACTATAAGCACAGCTTGCATGCCATGGAAGGGAATGAAGCTAGTCAAAGTTCAAATTGTCATCAGGTTGATGGAAGGCTGAGGGGCCCTTGGGAACGCACTGTTGTTTCCTACCTGACACAGGATCCAGGCGCTGCGCTGCGCCCCTGTGTGCTTTTGCCTCCAATTTCTGCACGGGGCTCTGGGGAGGGGCAATGGTGTCTGGGCTTGAAGAATTCATGTCCCAGCTTTCCTCCTGAGAAGGGAACCGCTGGCAGCGCAGGTATTAGAATTCAAATTATACAGGAAAGCTAAGGCTGGCTGAACAACACAATGTTCCAGGAACGAGCAGAGGTTGGGGACACTGAATCTAGAGTATTCATTGCCATGTCTGGCAGCCCACAGAAGATGCATGATCAATGAACCCAGAAAGCTGCACAGCCAGAGTGTGCCGAGCAAGGATGCACCCGGGCGAGCCTGTTGCGTGACGTGAACAAAGGTGGTGCACGTAAAATGGCCAAAGCCCGGTGGATGACTGTGCACCAGGAGCAGGCATCTACCAGAAAACCTGATAAAGGTCGGTGGCTTACATGCAGCCTCGGCCCTGACCGCGGATGCCCCGATTCAAGGGAGGCTCTGACGGTGTTTAAAGAACTCCCAGAGCCTGAAGCACTCCTCATGGCGAGCGCCACAGACTCGTACACGCTGCTGCCCCTGCTTTCCGGCCGCAGTAGGAATGACATGCTGGCCGGCAGGTGCTGTACATCCTGCTGATCATCATCATCAGCTGTGCTGCCGCCTAGCAAGAATGTGTCTGCAGGCTGGGCCTCTTCAGGCGGTGCTGTGCCACTGGCGGCGCCTTCAGCAAGTGCAACTTCCATCTCCCCTCCTTGCCCACGCTGGAGCCCACGCTCAGTGCTTGAGGGAGCGGGCACTGCGCTTGGTGGCTGCGTGTCAGCCGGCAGCGGCTGGTCTAGGTGTGCGGGTGGGGGGGGAGCCCTGGTGGGGCGCAGTCCTGCGGCCTCCATGCGACTCGCCAGTGCGCCCTGCAGCACCGGCAGGTAGCGCTGCGCGTACAGCAAGCCGGTGAGGTCGTGGGTGAGGGGCACCAGGAATTGCCGCCAGGTACGGGCCCACTGCGCCCTGCTGGACCTGTGCGCCAAGCCTTGCACGGCACCGCCTGCACGCGCGTGGCCGGCGCCGCTGCTGCCGCCGGCGCTGCTGCTGCTGCCAAAACTGAGGTCCAGCGCGCCCAGCGCGCTCTCTGCCCCCATGTCTCGGTCGTGCAGCTGGGGTGGCTTTCCTGGTGTGCTCTCTGCCGCTACATCTTCGGTGTGAGCCTGCGGCAGCTGCCCCTGCGGGTCAGTGGGTTTGTGAGGCGAGCTTGTAGTGCACGCGGCGGTCTGGGCTGAGAAGCCAATCTCCTGAGTCTGCACAGGATGTAGCTGCATGGGTGGGCACTTTCTGAGGTGCATGCGCATCACCGTAGTATGCGCACCATGAGGATGGAGTAAGGTGGGCAACAAAGCACTTGCGCGTAAGTGTGTGAACGTGTGTGATGTGTGCATGCATGTGTGTGGGTGCGCGCAGACACTTAAAAAATCAAAATTGAAGGCCATGCTGATGCAAGGGTCCAGCAACTCGAAGCACATGTGCTGGTATGGGAAGGCTTCAAGTGTTTTGGTGTTTTTCAACAGTGGAATCCGGTGCAGGCTCACCTCTTGTCTTTGCTGCTGCTGCTGCTGCTGCTCCAGCACAACAGCTTCTACCATGGACTGCCACAGGCCTTCCAGCTCTGCACAAGCCTGCGGGCGTGCAGTTCATGGCACCCTCGTGGCCCAGTCAGCCAGGCACTCTGTGGCACCCAATTTTTACGCTAAGTTTCAGCCTTGATTGGATGATTCTCATTGATAGCGCCAAGGTGCCTAGCCTCTAGTTTGTCTGGTCCTGCAGAGGTAGCAACAGAAGCAAGCAGCAGATGCTGCAAAGGAATTTGCAAGCCGCACACAGCATTTGGGTCCTACAAGGACAAGCAGGCTGCGCATGCAAGCCAGGCTACACATGAACTGAATGGGGGCAGCTCTGCAGGTTCTGTACCTCTGCAGGCAGCACCAGGAGGAATGCATGATCATGCACGACGCAGTCAGCATGGCCTGTGCAGGGCGTGTCCTGAGGAGAGGGGTTGGTGGGCTCCTCTGGCACTGAGCCCCCAAGGAGGAGGATGACGATGGGCACACCCGGCAGGTGCGACTTGAGCATGCCAGAGCTTGGTGGGATGCCAATCCTGCAGCGCCCAGCACAGGTGCAGCAGCTCAGCCACAGAGCTCATAGGCAGCAGCTGCCAGGTAAATATGCCTGTGCTGCATGCGCTCAGGCGCCGGCAGCGCCCTTGACTTGGATGCAATGCAGCAGCAGCGCACGCTGAAAAAAGAGCCTGGGAGGCTTACTAACAGATCAAGGAGGCTCTCACTGCCAGTGTTTAGGAGCCGTGTGTGTACGTGTGTGTGTGTGTGTGCGCGTGCGTGCGTGCGTGCATACTTGCACACGGTCACAAGCCTGGATGCAGGCACTAATTCTGCGCTCCACTACACACCTTATCATTGCAAAGCGCTCTTGTGCTTGGATGCTAGTTTCGGTAACGCTGTACGGCTCTCCTGCCCCTTGCTCCCCACCCCCCTGCTCTGTGGCACTATGGGCTCCACCAAAAGGTTGATCTACAGTCACATCCTGCGGGGATCAACAGGCCTTTTTAGGTTACTTACCCATAAGATCCATAAAGGATCATACAACAATGTCTGCCCAACCAGTGGCACCTCTATGCAGCTCTGTCATCACTCACAAGCACGCACTGCTCGCCCCAAGCCAAACCCAAGAATCTGAGGCTGCCCGTTAAACTCGGGAGTGCAGACACCTGCACATCATTGCATCATGAAATACTCATCTTGAGCTGTCTTCCTCTTCATGTAAACATAATCGATCCCATGCACCGATCTGGGATGCAGCTGCTCAGCGTCCTCAATCACACACCAGAACATGGACGTATTGCGGGTGAGGTGCCCCTGACACTGCTGTTGCTGGTGGAAGAGGATCACCACCCGCTTTTGGCTTCTTGAATCCTTCAAGAGAGAACTCGACACCAGGAGGCAGGAGGAGTCGTATATCAGCCATAATCAGAATAGAATAATGAATTTTATTTCAAAGAGCTCGATCACAAAAAGCTGCCGCCGCGCGTTTACTTGTCGACTCCGGTCGAGCCGGTGGCTTTTCTTCAGTGTACCCCCAACTTTTTATGGCAATGGATTCCCTAGATGTTGGTGATTGAGACTGGTGCACCGGGTGCATACATAGATTATACATTGTTAATATATCATCTAGCTAATACACCTATAGATACATGTACAGCTAATGCTGTACAGCTAATGCTTCACCTGCTGTTATCAGCTAAAAGCCCTTTTACCCCACCCCGTCACTCGAATAGATTTATGCTGAAAGATATACTATCTTAAATATCGTATTTATTTGTTTGCATTCACTTCTTGTTGCCAGTGGATCATGATCTAGACTTGGTAGTCTCAGGTAGGTGTACACAAGCGAGCACTCATCTTTCTAGGTTGTGCCTATACAAAGGAGTGAACCTCTTTCAAAATTTGGGTGAATATCAGGATAGTGCTGGCCATCCTGCTTGGTTCATGACATGAGCTTCATCTATCTTAGCGCCCGTAATTGAGTACAGTTGAATGTAGTGCCTGCATACATGATTTTATCAGTTGATTATACTTGATTGTAGTGCCTGCACATTGACACATGTAAGCTTCAATTCAGTGACGCATGTGTTCAGTCTGATGGACCTGGCTACTTTGTGTCACATAAATACCTCTTAGGTGTTCTATCTTTCCTACTGGTTACAACTGCTGTACGTATGATTACATGTGGCCTGGCAGGTGCATAAGATCCCTGCAAAATAGCATGCTGGATACTTAACCCAGATAACCCGAAAAATGATTTGTGTTATGCTTGGACTTCGAAGTTGTCCAAGCATAACACACAAGGCATAGTGCATTTGCATTGAGTAAGGACGTGCTTGTTGTGGATGAGTCTGGCAATTGAGTATTGTTTCTCGCCTTCAGGGAGTCAGAGCGAAAAGGCATGCCTCCTGGAAATGTTAAACAAGGAAAATTAAAGTGCACCATGCGTAAATTAAGAAATAAGATGTATCACTGCGCATGCTTGAATTGCCCTTGACACTGCTTAAAACAATTTCCCACAAGTTGTGACTATTCATGCACACCTAGCTATTAATAAGAATTACATAGCTTCGTCTTAATCTAAATTCAGATAGTTCATTTGAATATCTTACATACTTATGCTGCGTTCCCAATGGCAGACAGGCGAAAGAAAGTTGAATTGTTTTCCCTTCCCCATCCACCCGGCTTTCTTCCACCCGCTGGATTTTTGGTTTCCAACAAAAACTTTTTGTTGATGTTAACTCACTAAGACTAATTGTACATACTTTTTGTTGATCTTAACTCACTTAGACTGATGGACAGTGAAGATGGCAGCGATGATAGAGGTGCACCAGGGATTCCCCCAAACCTACCTGATGCAACATCACGCAGTGATGACCCTCCTCTGACCTGTGCGTAAGGATGTGTCAGCTGTGACAGCCAGGCTAGCACTTGTGGGGGCACCGGCTTGGGGGTTTGCAGGCCTGGTAGGCCTGGAAGGAATAGCATGGCCTGAGCTGCCCTAGCCTTGCCTGGCGTTCCTCAAGCTGAAGTTTTTTGGGATGTTGATAGTTACCGGAATCATCATCATGAACACGCTTATTCTGGCTTTTCCCCATGTTTGTAGTAATCATACTTTTTTCCTCCCGTCCACCCGGGTTGGAGACGCAGCATTTGCTTGTCCATCCAGAAGCTTTAAAAATTACCCATCTGCTTGCATTTTATTTGGATAATGACATAAAAGACCATGAATGGGGTGTCACTAGGCTGTGTTAGGGTGGTTCCTCTTTCCAAATTGTCTATGGCCCTACGACTGCATCTTTCAAATCTGCGTGAAATCTTAGAAAAGGTGATGTAGAAAATGCCCTACCCCTGCCTCTTACCTAGGCAGGAGAGCTGAGAGCTGACGGAAGCTGCACTTTTTGCATGCAGGCTATCCTTGAAGGATCCCCAACAGGAGGCCGTCTTGCACCAAAACTGAATTTAACCCTTCTGCAACCCTTAGTAAAATTGGGAGGAAATGATGATTATGATAATAATAATAATAATAATGATAATGATAATAATAATAATAATAATAATAATAATAATAATCCAGGTCTGGGGGGGCTGGTTTTTACCCACGTAAGTTCAATTATGCGCAATGTGATTGTGTAGATGACCAAAACACACAAAATGCCAAACTTTGCACCTGAACATCCCATTATTTTTAAACACCAAGAAAGGAACGACGACCTTTCTAACAATGTGCCTAGCATTCTGGCACGAACTAATGAACCAGCCCATGGGCAAAAACGTGCCCTAAGTTCCGCAAAATAGTGACACCCCCTGAAAGACCACTGTGGCCTTGTTTGAGTCATGACACTGCAGACTTTAAACAAATTGGTCATGTCTGAGTCATGACAATTGGAGGCTGACAGTGCCTCTATCACATTGGTCACATTTTGACCATTACGATTATGATATCATCATGATCAGATTGATCTGATCCAGAGAATGCTTGCTGTGGGCAGGTTGAATCAGCATGTTCATTGACCAAGGCATGTCTACGATTGCAGACTGTACTGAGCTTCTCTGCTGAATTCTGCTCGTGTGAACAGTATCTTGCAAGTCAACACGGGTCCAATTACGATGGTAAATATTCCGAAGATGCACGCATCATGACCATTTGCAAGGGTGAGTGCAACTAGTGCGCTGTATTGTAGACTACATGGCCCATAATGTTGCCTGCAGGCCCATCATGAAAGCCATCAGCAAAGGCTCTCTGGCAGGTTATTTAGTCCAGTTGGATGCTGGCAGCACTGATTGCTTGGCCCAACAAAACCTTCAAATTCCTGAGCATGCTAGTAACAGGACACTTCCTAGCTGGCTTTTTGCTGCTCGTTTATCTGCTAGAGATAGACTCACCTCTAGTCGCCCTGATGCCATTTTTGTCACTCCCTTACCTACTACAAAATTAAATTCGCCAACCACTCCTCATATGCACCAGGTGTCACACCCAAGACAACCCAGCAAAGATGAACGCAGGATTCACGAGCTCAATGTCAACATGAGGGAAATACACCTCGTTGGGGTTAAATACTGTGAAGATACACCGCCTGGACACAAATCAGAGGCCTCTTGAAAACAACACGAGGTTCTTTGTAAGCGCTTGAAGGCCAAACAAGTTATCCTCCACACCATTCTTCTTGGTGTGGGAGGCTCTAGCTAATCCTCACACACTTTGAATCAACTCAAAGAGCTCGGCCTTGATACACAAAAAGCCCATAAGACTGCCCTCAAATTACATGCTCATTCTGTGCTCTATGCGCACAAACTAACAACTTCTAGACGCGCCTTGAAAAAAACAGATGCTCTCAAGGTCTTGGTCTGGAGCAGGTAGCAGCTTGTCACCCTCTAGATCCTCACTAGTTCTTCCTTCTCCCTGGTGGAGGAGACTCACGGCTCTTGGGGCCAATGTGTCTCCTTTTCCTTAATTGATGTAGGGAGTGGTTTCACTGCCTAGTAGGCAGTGCCTAAGTAGTTTTTTCTTCTTTTATTGTTTAGTCGTCAGCAGGCTGTTCCAGAAGTGAGCAACACAGTGAAACCAGTAGGACCAGGGATCTGTTAACCTAGCAACTTGTCAGCATCTTTGCTTGTGTACCTGTCTGCGATGCCTGCACTCACCAGCCAGTGCCAACTGACCTCCGTGGGTAGAAATCTTTACACCTTTTTCTAGATTGCGGCCTACTTTGTGAGCCACAACACCGCAAAAGTCGACCTTCGCAGGTATCTTTCAGGTCAAACTTGCCATTCCGAAAGAATTGCTACAGTGCCCACACTTGTCCATGCACTCTTGCAAGATTTCCATACACATATGATAGATACGGAAAATTTTCAAGCCAATTTGCAAAGTAATGTGTGTAATTTTGCAGGTGACGTCCTCGTACATAGAAAGCAGGCTGCAGCTTATATAATCTTGGGGGTGACTTATTATCTGTGGTTGGGGGCCCAGTGCGGACGAAGCTGGTCACCTCCACACATGCACCAAATACCCATCACCAGCTAAAGCTAGCTCCCAGGTGTATGCACCAGTGGGAAGGTTAAGGTTAGGTACATGTGGACACCCTGGCTGCTCCTCGGGCCCTCCCGCCCATGTGCCTGGCATTGGCTGCAACCTTTTCCTCGGCTTAGCTCCAAGTGCCTGCAGCTAGTCACACATTCAAGCTTTTTGTCCGCTCCATTCCGCCCCCCTCAACCAGTAGGTGTTACAAGGCACGAGCTACTTCGGCATGACAGTAAGGTATTAAATAAATTTAGCAAGAAATATTAGTAAGGTAATCAATTTAGCAAAAAGAATTTTCATGTGGCCTTACGTGGTCACTCTCGCATATTTATTCTCAGTCAGTCAAAATTTTACTTATTTCTTTATGATCTTTGGATGTCATTTTATTCATGGTCGTTGGATGATCATCAGCTTGGCAACTGCCCTGATATGAGCTAGGCCATTTGGGCCGTAACCTGGATGCAGCTTCTTTTGCCTAAGCATATCATTGCGCAATATTCAGAGCGTTTGGTGGCTCAATGCTTGCAGGCTGGGCTCGCATTCACGCTTTCAGAGGTGAGAGTGCATGCCATCAAACACCCTTCTGTTTTGGGCCCCTCTCACATGGATTTTTAAGATCAAGGGTTGGACTGTGAATTTGCTTTTACCAGCAACTCAGTTGAATCTTACCTGTGATCCAGCAAGCAAAGCAGGTTGTCCTCTCCTATCTTTACCTTCCATCTTTACATGTGAGTACTCTGAAGACACATCCATGCAAACTTAGTCATTTGAAAGTCCGCCTACGCAATGGGTCTGCTTCGCAGGTCGAGAAATTCCAGCTCAAGACACCCAATGAGCGCCCTGTGCTTAATCCCACAGTGCCACCAGCTCCGCAGCCTCTGATTCAAGGGGATGGCCATGCAATCACCCTTTGCACTTATAATCCGGCATCTTGCTCCCAAAACTCCTTCCCACACAGTCATCCGTGGCGCCACCTCCAGTCTCCCTTCAGCAGCCGCCAGGTCAACCCCAATCCTTGTGACCGCCTCTTCAGCACCAAGGTCAATGCAGGCGACTCCAGCACTGCCCATGATCCAACCCACCCCCCCAGTCAGAGCACCAATCTTTCTGCCACAGGTCCATCCCTTTGCTCAGCGTCCCAGTTCTCAGGTGCCTGCTATGCATACTGGACAGTGTAACTTGGTGTGCAGCCTTCATACGCACAGAAGCACTGACTCGCCTACAAGGATAGGCCATTGTCATGCCTTCTCCTACATTCCCAGACGCTCCAGCACCCTGTAGTGTGATTAGCCAAGCAAGCAGCAAGTGACTGTTTGCATTTTGACATTGTCTATTCTCCATTGTTGACATGCTCGAGAGCAGGTCAAGGGTGTGCTAAGACTATTTTGACCGTGATGTTTCTGGAATGTTTCTTCGACCTTTTCTTAACGAGTTGGAAAGCTCGCTTGTCTGCAGGAGGCCTAGAGCAAGCAGGGGAGTCCATGCACGACATGGAAATTCTGAGGCAGATGTCAGGCTACCTCTGGCCAAAAGGTGTGAAACAGCACAGTTGCGGCACATTAAAGTGAGTTTTGGGCATGGTTCCAGGATGTCTGAAACTGCCGGT
>LFCJ01003728.1_pt1 | contig 11171 bp, 16 predicted proteins | sample 643141 | NCBI WGS metagenome assembly LFCJ01 (sample SAMN03766243, study PRJNA286221) | soda lake metagenome | biome: soda lake; feature: Kulunda steppe; material: water; isolation source: sample B1-Br-g2 brine of Lake Bitter-1 | place: Russia: Kulunda steppe | collected 2010-07 | reverse complement strand
GGAGGAGAAGGACAAGCAGGAGAGGGCTCCAGATCCATGCGTGTGACCGCCACTGCTGTTTGCGCTTGCATGCACTCAGCAAGCTTCTGCTCTTGTTCCTAGCCCCAAGCCTTGCACACGGCCGCCTATACCTGCATGTATACATGCATGCACACACGCACACACATGCAAGGATGATGAAGAAAAGGATCCAGAGAGCAGCAGCTCCTCTGTTGAGGCAGCTTCTTTGCAATGGCACAGGATGACTGTCCCAACAACCCCAAACACAGCGCCAGGCCCAAGCCCCTCGCCGCCTCCCCCACGCTCCTCCGCCGCCAGTCCTCCGCAGCTGCCGCAGCAACAGCGGCCTAACACAGCCTCGGCCACCACCCCAGCTTATACCTAGTGCACCAGCTGCTGCTGCTGCTGCTGCTGCTGCTGCTGCAACTTGTTGGCCTGGCGTGCTTGCTGGAGAGTGGGTGAGCTTCCTTTGCTTTCATGTGCATCATAAATTGTTGTGCCGTGGGCGTGCATTGCTGCACGTCCTAGGCTACCTCCCCTGCACCAGGGGCACTGCCAGCTGATCCCTGTTGGCATGGTGCTGCCTGGTGCCGCACAAGGTTGGCTGCGAGTGGGCCAGTCTCAGCACCTGGGGTCAGGTGGGGCCGGCTGTCATGCTGCCTGCAACATCCAGCCATCAACAATGCCGTCTGCAGGTTGCTGACCAGCCTCTGTCCCCAGATGCTGCGCGTGGGGAAGGACAGAGACCAGAACTCAAATAGAGTGAAAGACCCAAAGTGACATAGGCATTAGAAAGATCAGACAGCATTGAATGGACCAAAATCAATTGATCTTCACAGACTGATACATCCCGATGCATCCTAGGGTCTTCCCTCTCACTCGGCACTTAAATTTCAGGTTCATCAAGAGTATGGCATAGACACAACACAGACGGTATCAAGAGCTCGGGAGACACTCAACCAAACTTCATTCTCATCGGTGTACATTATGCATTCAGTTCAGTGGTGAGTTGGGGGCGTGGGCTGCTACTGCTGGTATGAAGCAGGAGCTGCAGCAAGGAGGACTGTACAGGCTGCAAGGCACATGGCGGACAGCCCATTGGACCCCCATCAGTCATGCCTCCATGATCATGGACCTAAGTTTTACTAGAGTCTAGATTGCCTGGTGGGGCCTGTTTAGTCTGTTAGCTGCACTACAGGACCTTTCCCTAATGCATGCTGCTACTTTTGGGGCTGGAGTAGACTTTACTTTACTTGTTAGAAACACAAGTCAGCTGGTTAAGTTCTGCACGGTAAACCTTATGCCAAGGAAAAAGGAACAGAGAGAAAAGCAGATTCAAAAAGAGAGGACAACATCTTTAGCAAAGCAGACGGATCCGGATGCTTAGCCATATCAGATGGAATGTTCAGCCAAGACTGTTAACCAAGGCACCCAAGACCTCCACCACAAGCTGTTTGGCGGTGTAAATTCATGCGAGCAGGGTCTCATACCTCGAAAGGGCAAGCCAGAAGACCACAAACCATACCAAACCAAGTTTTGCCAGCCCTCAGCTTAACAATGACTCTCAAAACAGATGCCAGACTCCATCACTGATGCTGAGCGCTTAGCTGACCTCATTCAGTGTAATCTATAAAAGCCATTGATGCATTCAGCTCAAAGTGTGTAGGACTGAATGAGATCACACAACGAGCATGTGACCTTTTGTTGACTCATGCGGCGCAGGGCGCACTGCACTTAGCAGGAGGAGTGGTGGTTTTGGTCCTGTCTACTGACTAGTAGCCTTAGAGACACCATGAGAGGCTTGCCATCACCACAATATTTGATCAGCAAAACTATACTTGTTGCAGTGCTTGAAAGGCAACTTTCAGTCTTGCAGATTACGCATCATGGATCAAGCATGAGCCTTGCACAACTCATCATCAACTGTCTAAAACTGACATATATCTTCTGCCAAAACCACTATGACTCAATCAATGAATGAATATTCTCAAACACTGTTGCAAGTGGCACTGCCTTATCTTGTCTATATGGTGCCTTCATAATTTTAGATGCACTGAACCCTGAAGGTTGCACTGCGATGGGACCCCGCATTATTTCAACCGGCCATTCAACTGCAAAATTTTATTGATTCAACTGCATTTCAATGGCCCAAACATTTCCGACGCAGGCTTGACAGGCTTCAGCTGAGCTACCCTTGTTCGGCAGATACAGCTGTACAGCACATGTGTCGCCTTACTAACTCTCTGCAGCCTGCAGAGTTCAAACTGAGTTTGAAAATGACTAATATTGTTTCAATATACGTTTCTTACTGAATCAAACACTGCCCTCAGTTGCCAATGTTTCTGAGGCTGCATGAGTTGAGAGCAGCCTTCACTCAGACAAAATGCAACCTTCCAGGTGCTCCCACAGACCAGCTTTGGGTGTGAAGTGGCCCCCCTTTCCCAGCAATTCAAACCGCCGGCGGGACTCACACTTGAAATTTCAGACTGGAAATCCTGGACCTACATGGATGGTAGCTGCTTTACCCAAGAAGGTAAAACAATTATTGGGGCAGGGGTCTACCACCCCAACTCGGGCAACTCTAACTTGGTTGAACCAAATGGTGCTGGTATGACCAACACCATAGGGAGAGCAGAACTCTGGCAGCTATAGCCGCTGCTTTCACTCACGATCATATTCATAATGCCACAGACAGCCTTACCTCATTCCAACAAATTAGGAAACAATTGTTGTACCCAGAAAAGTACCGTCACCATGTCCAAGAAGACCTCCTCAACATTCTTTCTAATACGATCCAAAACTCTCAATCCCGCATCTTCCTTTACAAAGTAAAATCTCTTGCCGGAATTGCTGGAAATTAATGTGCAGATGCCCTTGCAAAATACCAAGCTTGCCATGGAAACAGCCTCCCAGCTGAAACAACCATCCGCACCGCAGGCCCTGGTGGCAATCCCTTCTTTGATATTAGCTGGTTAGCTGTTGAAGAAGTAGGTCAACAAGGATCTGGGACTGAAGCTCCCCAACACGGCCCTAGATTGACTTACCTTCCAAATCTCCAAGCCGCACTAAAATCACATATGCACTCAAACCATAAACTGGGTTATGCCAAATCAGAAACAGGGTACCACTCTTATTACCAGAGTCTACTTCCAAATGTCCATGAAGGCATAAGCAACGCTTTTAGGAGCATGTCCAAACTTTCTCTCCAAATGAAGCGCAATCTCTTCCACTACCGCACTGGCACCCTTCTTAATCAGAAACATGCTGTCTGTTTCAAAATGTCCACCAGCCTCCAGTGTCCACTCTGTCAGCAAGCAGATAGTGCTCTCCATATTCTGTCAGGGTGTCGACATACAATCATCTCGGGTATGATCACTGAAAGCCATCATGTTGCCTGCAGGCTCATCATGAAAGCCATCAGCAAAGGCTCTCTGGCAGATTGCTTGGTCCATTTGGATGCCGGCAGCACTAAGCGTTTGGCCCAACAAAATCTTCAAATTCCTGAGAATGCTAATAACAGGACTATACCCAGCTGGCTTTTTTTGGTGCTCGTTTATTTGCTAGAGATAGACTCACCTCTAGTCGCCCTGATGCCATTTTGGTCACCCCCTTACCTGCTAAAAAACCCAAATCGCCAACCACTCCTCATTTGCACCAGGTGTCACAACCAAGACAACCCAGCAGAGACGTACGTAGAGTCCACAAGCTCAATATCAACATGAGGGAGATACACCTTGTTGAGGTTGAGTACGATGAAGATACACGGCCTGGACACCAACTAGAGGCCTCTTAAAAAAAACACGAGGTTCTTTGTAAGCGCTTGAAGGCTAAGAAAGTCATCCTTCACACGATTCTTCTCGGTGTGGGAGGCTCTATTTATATCTCACACACTTTGAATCACCTTAAAGAGCTCGGCCTTGAAGAACAAAAAGCCCATAAGGCTGCCCTTGAGCTACATGCTAATTCTGTGCTCTATGCACACAAACTGACAACTACTAGACGCGCTCTTGAAAAATCCAGTTGCTCTCAAGGTCTTGGCCTCAGGCTGGAGCAAAGGGCGGCTTGTTACCCTCCAGATCCTCACAAGTTCTTCATTCTCCCTGGTGGAGGAGACTCTCGGCTCTTCGGGCCAATGTGTCTCCTTTTCCTTAAATGATTTAGGGAGTGGTTTCACTGCCTAAATAAGTTTTTTTTTCAGCCTATACATCAGGTACCTTAACTGGGATTGGTTTAGGGGCTATACACCTATACACTATGGCAGAACGTTATAAGTATTCATGGCTTCTTGTTTGCCCCCGTGTTGCAGCAGGTCGCGGTGCTTAACACTCCCAGAGCAACTTCCCTCACATACTGTAGTATGCTACTGCCAGGTGGTCACTGAACACAAACAAACAGGTCATAAAGCTGCAGGGACAAAATTACCAAAAATTACATGGCTACTCAGTGAATGCAAGCGCATACTCTCCCTGCATTACAAAAAGTCATACTGCTGGCACAAAACCTCTGCTGAATGAGCACAGTTGCCTCAGGCTTATTCAAAGGTATACTAGAAGCATGTCATAAGGTTCTGACAAATTGCAAAATTGTACAGGATTGTCTTCTTTATAGCCACGAATTCTATACTCATTTTGCATTCAATGATGTCACATCTATTTAGCATCGCATTACAAAAACAGTCCCACAAATTGTCTGTTGTAACCTCTTTTATGCTTTCCCCATTGTGAATGCGCTTAAGTGATTGAAGACATTCATGGCATGAATGCTGGCTGCACTCCAAGACAGGAAAGGGCCACCTTTTTAACGTGTTAGGTCAGGGACAAGAGCTCTTTAACTAGGTGACAGGCCCAAGTGCCAGACAGTAAGGCTCAGTTCATGTGAACATTGGGACCCACCCTGCGTTGTGCCCTACAAAATGGGCTCTGCACCATTCCAATCCACGCAAACGCCTGGCCAACGAGTTTCAATCACACATTCCAGGGGAGGAATATTCTGGCCTTCACACCTGCCCCTGTCAGCATAGCTGTCACCCACACGTGCTGTCCAGCCTCCTTTTGCATCTTTGGCTACCTGTGTAAGTGTAACCAGGGAGCTTCTGGATGTAATGGATGCATGCAGTTGAAGGCACTATCTCTAGCAGAATAGTACAATGCAATCAAAGCTAGTTGGTTTGTGAATCGGTGAGACACGGCTCCTCATGAGCGAGTGGCGTGATCGGGATTCATATCCTTGGAAGTTGGCGATTGGCTCGCTTCCCCTAGGTCTTGATACTCACTTCAAGGATACAAAAGGCCTTGCATTCAGCTGCACAGCCAGGAGCCTCCACTTAATCAACAGCCTCAAATCCATGTCCTTGGTGAAAAGCAGGCACCAGCATCGCTTCATGCACAAAGGTAAGGCAGATTGCCTGATCAGGCAAGAAGGCCAGCCAAGAATTGGCAACGCATCATGGATAACTCACTGTCAGCAAGATTGGCTCATCTTGGTTGGCGAGCTCATCGTAGTACATGAGGTTAAATGGCATAAGGTTGCGCAGGGGCTTGGAGTCCTGCAATCATTGGTCCCCAGTGCAGCCCGTGTGCATGTGTTGAAGCAAATGCGCCCGAGTGCAGACAGCACCAGTGCAGGCCACTGATCAATCCGAGCCATCAGGCTGCCCATTCAGTCAGGCAGTCAATATCGTCCTTTCATCTGTGCCAATCGCTTGCTGAGCCAGACACAGGAATGTTCTGCTGCAAAGCCAACAGGAAAGGCACAGTTACAGAGCCAGCTAGCGTGGTCTTGTGCCTGCTACAGTTTGCTTAGCAAAGATCAAGAGAGCAACTGATAAATGACAATGCAAATTGTCTTGTGCGCAGCCACTCCCACCCTCAGAATTCATCTACCACTTGCCTGAGCAAACAGCACAGTGAAGTGAGACTCTGCACACACAACCCAAATAGGGATTTGGGGATTCTTCATCCTGCTGCCGACCTCCAGGTTCTTGTACCACTGCAAGAAAGAGGGAATGATCCGGGTGCGTGCATGCTGAGATCGACCACGGCAGCATGCTTGCCGTGGGGTACTGCGCATCAACAGTGGCACTGAATGGCATGCCTGGCATGGGAAAAGGAAGCACAACTCTTGAGGGCTGCAAATTAGGTAGTTGTGCTGGAGCCCTTGGTATTTTGGCAGCGCTGCAAGTTTTCTCACCTACCAAAAGACAGGCACTGCCGCAATTGTCACACACACACAAGCCTGGAGCGCATTCCATGGCGCTGCAAGCGTGCTTCTACTCACACAGGCTTACCCATGGCAAGTGCCACGCGCTCACATAATACCCTTAACGAGCGCCACGCGCTCACATGACGCACTTGGTGGCACTGCCAGAGCCGCACCCCCACGCCACACACTGAGGCGGCCGAGGGTAACAGGTGCCTCAAGGTACTCACCTCAAACAAGCTCAAGAAGCCGATGCGGCATGCGCGCTGGATTCCACGCAGCTTGTGGCCGTCTAAGTCGCGCACACCATCAAAAAGGTTGGAGGAGGCTTGACCTAGGCAGGGTGAGGGTGGCAGCGGCATGCGGAGGAGAAGAGCAATTGTTGGCTGCATGTGCTTGGTACAGGCAGCCCCTTGAGGGTGTCGTCGCAGGCCATGCATTGTTGCTAACATGATCTGCAGAGCCTTCCACCTTTAGAAGCACTGCAGGCGCAGAGCAGTCAACCTCAGTATTGCAAGTGCATATGCAGCAAAGTGTGCGCCTGCTGCGGCTCTTAACGCAGGGGCTGTTCAAGACACTGCTTGTGCTTGGTCTAGTCAATGTCAGGCAGGGCTGGCACTGTTGGTACAATAACATTAGCCACTGTTGGTACAATAACATTAGCCACTGTTGGTACAATAACATTATCCACTGTTGGTACAATAACATTAGCCACTGTTGGTACAATAACATTAGCCACTGTTGGTACTTTCACAGGTAAGCAGGGCTGGGCACTGGTGCGGCTTGCAAGCGCAGCACACCGGCGCGCACGCCTGTGTGCCTGCAGTAGCCAGGCAGGCAGACGCTCCAACGGTGGGCCTTCACGAACGCTGCCTTAAGGCGAGGGAAAGCCTGCTCACAGCAGTGCCCCCAATGCACTATCCCTGGGTTGTGTTGTGACAATGTGTCAATGTCAATTAGACCATGACTTCAGGTCTAAGACACATGTTTAGAAAAAAAGAGCCCAGCCCTCTCGCATGCCGCGCACCCAAGGAGGAGCAAGAGGCAGGGAAGTTGAGCTGTCTTGTGCTGCGCACCCACGAAGAAGGTGAGAGACCCTCAGAAATGAAGTGATTTGTGCGCGGTGCAGTCCTTATGCTACACACCTGTGAGGATGAGGTTCACAAGCTCCTGTGTGCAGTAGCCGTGCATGGCGCTGAGCGCACTGTTGGCCTCGTCCATGTCGTCCCTGACTGCGGCCACCCCGCGCGTCAGCACCAGGGACACAAGCAGCAGCACGATGCCCCAGCCTGCCTCGCTCATGAAGAAGGGCAGGGAGGCACGCAGCTGGTCCTGCATGCGCGCGGTGCAGCAGTTGCAGCAGGCAGGCAGGCGCGCATTTTGAGGTCCGTCTTCGAAAGAAAAGGGCCTGTAGCGCCCAAGTTCCAGGTTCAGTGAAGGTGGGCTTGCCGGGTGCGGGAGTAGCAGAGGGAGCCTGCATGCTTCCTAACCTGTGACTTACATCATGCATGGGTGCATATGAGCATCTGCTCTGACAACCCAGCAGGCGCTCAGCAGAACCGGCGGCAACAAGCCTACAGAGCGCAAGCAGGCATTGCTGAGGGGTCAGGAACAGCGTCGGGACATGCAGCGTTCACACACCCTCCCTGCCAGAACTTACTCCCCTTCCATACAGGCACTGTCCGTACTGGCCTGCACAGTGTGCGCGCACGCTGCTCCCAGCACCCGATGCTCACCGCAAGGGGCACCTTGTGCTGCCCTTCCTTTTCTGCCCTCCTCCCCTGCCCTCTGCCCCTCTGCCATTCCCCCTCCCTCCCCCCCTTATCCTTCCCTCCCTACTTCTCCTTCCCTGGTCCTCCTAGGTGTTTCCGTTCCCCCTCCCTCCCTCCCTTCCTCCACCCCACCAGCCCGACCCCACCTGCAGAGCGGGCTGAGAGGGCGCCGGCACCATCACTAGGCTGCGCATGAGCTGTGGGTAGCCCATCTGCCCCGGGTCCTGCCCTCGCTCAGGCGCAGGCACAGCCAGCAGAGTGGACGTGCCAGTGCGCGCTTGCCACAGCACGTCTGCGAGCGCGTCCACGAGCGCAGCGCCTTGCTCGGCCGCGCTGGGCGACAGGTTGCAGCGGCCCGCCTGCAGGGCGCGTGCCAGTTGCAGGCGGTGTGAGTGTTGACTCCCGGGGGCGAGTGCGCAGCCCAGCAGAAGGCATGCGTGCACAAGGGGGAGCATTGGGCATGAATGCACGAAGTGGGGCGTCAGGCAAAGTATGCACAGGGGGGAGCATATGGCGCGCATGCACGAGGGGAGATATTTGGCACGCATGCAAGCGGGGGAGCATTAGGCGCGCACGCATGAGGGTGAGTGTTTGGCGCGCATGCACGTGGGGGGAAGGCCCCCTTGCCTGCGCATGCTCTCACGCTGCGCCGTGCAAGGAGCAGGGGTGGGGAGCACGCATGCAAGGAGCACACGTGGGAGGCGCACGCAAAGGGCCGCCTCTGCTGGAGGCGCATCAGCGCCCCACACCAACCAAGCCATTGTTGGCTGACTGGTTGGGCGGCTCAAATGGCGAGGCTTCTTGTTTGTAGCAGCATGCTGCCCACGCCAAGGTTGGCCGCAGGCCTGCGGCACTGGTGCTTGTCGGCAAGCAACACACGTGGGGAGTGGGTGTGGGTGAGGGCGGCTTGGGCAACACACGCAACATGTATTTGGCTGCCTACGAGGGTTGCCACTAGTGATGCCGCTAGTGACAGGCTGACCCTCACGGGTCAGAGGGGTTGCAGCGATGCTGCATGCGTACCGTGTTGAGCTTGGAGAGGATGTGGGCTTGTACAGCTGCGAGCACGCCGCACGGGCCGCCCTTGGACTGCGAGGCAATGGCAGGCAGGCAGCACACCCTCATGAGCGGCGGGTTGCCTGCAGCACCTTTTGTGCACAAAAGGTGATGGCTGCATGGATCGCACAGCACAGCACGGGCTTGTGCTTGCGTGCGCACAAGCTTGGCACGCATGCACAACTCGCAAGCGTGCCCTGCACAGCATATACATTCACACACGTACATGAGCAAAGCCCACACCACTGAGCCGCTGGGGCCTGCTGCATGAGCCCTGGCATCACGTCCATGACCGCGGCCGCATGAGCCTCAGCACCGTTTGTCCTCGTGCGGCTGCAATCCACGCCAAACAAACAGCTACGGCTGGCGCAAAGACTACCCAGCCGCCTGGCTTGGCTGTGCTGCACGGCCCGTGCTGCATTCCGCCTCAGCCCAGGGCCCACCACCCCAAGGCAGGCGGTCTAGCCACAACGCATCCTCTGGCGGTCAGGAGCGCATCCTTAAATACTCTTGAGCTGCAGCACATCCTACAAGGCCGTCCAGCTGCAGCGCATCTTCAGGCAGTCAGGAGCGCATCCTAGAAGGCGGTCAAGCTGCAGCGCATCCCATCAGGCCGTCCAGCTTCAGCGCACCCCATGGCACAGCTGCACTCCCACACTTGCACTTCCCCTGCACTCCCCTCTGAGGCTGGCTGAGGAAGGCTGTGCCGCACACCCTACGGCAAGCGCACCTGCACCAAGCCAAACTGCAGGCCTGGCTTGCGGCAGAAGAAGAAGCCCTGCTTCCATGAGTCGGGGGGCAGGCCAGTGGGGCTCCCCCACAGCACAGCCCCCAGCGCGCGCGCGGCGTCTGGAGACACAGGCTGGCCAGCAGCCTGCACGCACAGGCGTTGTTGATGGCCGGATGTTGCAGGCAGCGATACGGCCGGCCCCACCTGAACCCAGATCCTGAAAGTGGTCCGCTTGCGGCCTACCTTGTGCGGCGCCCGGCAGCACCCTCTGCTGCCAGGGATCAGCCGGCAACCCTCCCTGCAGCCCATCCCTGCAGCCCATCCCTGCAGCCCATCCCTGCAGCCCATCCCTGCCGGAACAGCCCCGGCAGGCAGGCGCCTGTCTCGCGAAGGCGAGTGCAAGCATTGAGCGCCTGCTGCTCTCGGCAACCAGTTGTTGTGTCCAGCAATAAGAAAGCAACGAGCGCCTGGAGCACCGACACAGGGTCGTGGCTGCTCGTCAATGTGCCCCTGGTACTGGGGAGGCAGCCCAGGACATGCAGCAATGCACGCCCACAGCACAGCAATTCATGATGCGCATGAAAGCAAAGGAAGCGCACGCACGCTCCAGAAAGCACACCAGGCCAATGAGCAGTAGCAGCAGCAGCAGCAACAGCAGCAGGCCTGCAGTGCTGCGCATGACCGTTGCAGTGCACATGCCCGTGGGTGGTACCATGGATGCGCCGGGGCCCTGGACCACCCCCAGCCCCTCTCACCAAGAGCGCCGCCGTCTTGAGCGCGCCGCCCGCCCTGCCTGGCACGCCCCCAAGGGCTGGGCCGTCGTCGTCTTTCAGCTCCACTTCTTCAACAAGCAGCTCCCCAGTGGCACCACCGGCCTTGGCGCGCCTGGCCGCAGGGGCACTTGGCACAAGCAGGGGTTGTGGACGAGGCTGCAGTGGCTGCTGCTGCTGCTGCTGCTGCCACAGCTGCGGAGGGGCCGCGGAGGAGGGACAGGGGGGAAGCGGCGAGGGGCGGGGGCCGGGCGCTGTGTGTGGGGTCATTGGGGCAGCCATCCTGTGCCGCCGCGCAGAAGCTGCCATGACAGAGGAGCTGCTCTTCTCCGGCTCCTCTTCATCATCATCCCTGCGTGCGTGCATGTGTGCGTGCGTGTGCAGGCTGAGGCGGCTGTGTGCAAGGCTTGGGGCTGGGAACAAGGGCAAAGGCTTGTGGTGTGGGTGGGAGCACGGGCGGCAGTGGCGGCCACAAGCATGGCTCTGGAGCCCTCTCCTGCTTGTCATCCCACTTCTCCTGCTCCTCCTCCTCCTCCTCCTCCTCCTCCACCTCCTCCCCTGAGGTTGCCTCCTTGGACATCCTCCTAACTGTGCACTGTGCTCTTGTTCATGCTCATCGAAAGGCCTGCGGCAATGGACCACAAT
>LFCJ01003727.1_pt1 | contig 11172 bp, 18 predicted proteins | sample 643141 | NCBI WGS metagenome assembly LFCJ01 (sample SAMN03766243, study PRJNA286221) | soda lake metagenome | biome: soda lake; feature: Kulunda steppe; material: water; isolation source: sample B1-Br-g2 brine of Lake Bitter-1 | place: Russia: Kulunda steppe | collected 2010-07 | reverse complement strand
GGAGGAGGAGGAGGAGGAGGAGGAGGATTACGAAGATGGTGGTCATAGCTATGGTGCTCCCCTGCAGGATGAGCAATATGCACATGCGCTCTCCCTCAATGCACACGCACCACTCGTCGCACTCTTGCACCCTTCCAGATGCGCCCTCCCTGAGGCGCCTTAAATGCATGAACCTTTCCTGATACACACCTGCTCACCCTCCCTAAGGCAACCTCATTGCATGATTCACACATTTGCGCATGAAAAGCAGGGGCTGGGGATGTGCAGAGATGAGCAGGGGGATACAATTATGAGGTAAACATGCATATACCCACCAATTAGCAGGCATGTCAGGCGATGTTTGAGCGCCATTTGTTGGCTTGGCATCACGCGCCTGTGCGCAGGTAGGTGATCTGGTGGAGCCGTTGCGGCAGGTGGGCGGCGCGGCCGCCGCGGCGGCGCGCCAGCTGGAGGTTGTCAGGGGAGGCGTGAGGACAGCAGGCGAGGGAGGCGAGGGGCAGCTCGAGGGTGCAGGCCCAACAGCTTTGGAGGACTTATACGAGCAGGTGGTGTACCGCATCAAGCTTTGCTCCACACCCTTGTACAGAGTCTAGCTGTGGCTTGTGTATCTGAGAGTTATTCATCAATGACGGTGATTTGGCGTGACAGCAAAGATTTGGCGTGCCCCTTATGCCAGTTGTGCTGCTGGCCCGACCCAGTGGGAAAACTCAGTGGGCCGACTCAGTGGGGTGTCGTGCTGCTGGCCCGACTCAATGGGCCATCCCTTGTCAACGCATCATGCAGGCGGGCGGGCGGCATGACAACGATGATCCGGATTTCCGCAACATCAGACTGCTGCCGACAGCTGAGGAGGTGGGTGATGGCAATGCCGCACTCGCTCACCCTAACCCTAACCGTAAACCATAAACCATAAAACTATAAACCTAACCCGTGGTGATGACAGTCCCGCACTCGCATGGTGATGCCTATGCTGCACTCGCATGGTGATGCTCACATGCAAGTCTGTGATTGGCACGCCTGACGTCCATAACATGATGTATCTCAGCTCAGCCTCCAAACAAAACAGACCAAATTCAGAGTCACTGGTTACAAAGCAAGTATGCCACATTTGTACTCACTCGTTGACTGCCTTTGAAATGTGTGTGTGTGTGCTTGCTTATTGCCTCTGCATACGTTCGCACTCGCTTACTGCCTGTACAAACCCAAACAGGCACTATGCTCCGTAGCTCCCTATCTGCCGCCCAAGCAGTTACAGCCCTTGAACCCAGGGGGTGGTATCTGGCAGCCCCTGCTGCCCATTCTAAACATTTTTAAGGTCAGTGATGGCAACATGGAAGCCATTAAATAGTCACTGGGTGGAGTGACCTGCAGACCCTCACAAATTGGTCCCACAATCTGTTGACCCAGGTCCTGGGTGTGCTATTCTCAAGTCCTGGGCTCGTTTCTGGGCATCTTGCAAGCATAGAATTGTCAGGCACATAGAAGGCAAGGCACCAAGTCCTGCGTGCAGGTTGAGCGCTCTGTCGCATGCCTTGGTGGTGTGAGCTGCATGCCTCAGTGGTGTGAGCTGATGTGCTTGTTACATCCCAGGAAGTCTTGATTTCCTGTGCCACTTTAAGGACGTGTTGTTTTGCCCCAAACATTCCATCTCGTGTGCCCCAGAAGGGTTACCTTTGGGAGAACCTGTGTAGGCCTGTTGCTCCTCTGCAATAAAACAATAATGTCTGCATCTCTTGATGCAGCCATCTGTCAGCTCATCAGCGCTTCTGTCTGCCCTATACCTAAGTGCTTTTACTTGTACTGCACCTCAGTGCAGTCACCTACCCAGTGCCTCAGCCTGCCCTGTGCCTTGGTGTCGTTACATACACTGCGCCTTATGCCTCGGTTCTAGATACCTGCACCGCGCCTGGTGTACATGTTTTGGTGTTGTTATCTGCACTGCGCTTGATGCCTTGGTTGCTGCTGCCTTCACTGCGCGCAAGTGCTCCTGTGTGTGTCCTATGCGTTATTGCCTAGGCCAGACCACATTTGCATTGCTGTCAGCTGCCGTGATGCAGCGACAACTAAATTGGCCGCGGCGTGTGCACGCAGGTACTGAGCAGCAAGCCCCCCCACCTGCCCCCCAAGAAGCCACAGGAGTTCTCTGGCATGCCTCTGGAAGCTGCCCATCTGGATCGCTTGTTCCGACTGGAGCGAGAGGGCAACTTGGTTGGGCCGGTCCGCCAGGAGCTTGCGGCCCTGAAGATCCGCCTGCAGCCTGGCAGCCCCGCCCTGTCAGCCCCCGGCCCCCTTGCCCTCGCGCCCCCTCATGCGCAGCCTGATGGCACTCCCCCTGCGCATGCTGGCCAGCTGGCGGCAGCTGCCACGGCAAAGAGGAACGCCTACAAGCTGGTTGGGTTCAGGGGCTGCGAGGCAGAGCCCAAGCCTTGCCTGATGGTGCAGGTGCGCGAGCCTCTGCACTGCTGGTTTCTCATACGTCGCCCCTCACTGTTTCTTCTGATTATTCTATCTGATTCAAAGCTTTTTGTACTGCTGGCTCCTCATGCCGCCCCTGGCTGTTCTACCTGCTTGCTGTGCAAGTGGTCCCATGCCTCCCGCGACCTTCCAGTGCACTGCTTGGCACTGGCCTGTCTTTCCCTCCTTTTTTTGCCCTTTTGCTGGGTCCTGCCTTATTGCTGTGCAAGTGGTCCCCTTCCAGTGCACTGATTGGCACTGGGTTGCCATTCCCCTTTTTTTCTTTTTTGTGCTTGTGCAGGTGCAGCTGCCTGCCGGCCACCCCAGCAACCGTATCCCCCAAGGGATGCCAGAGTATAAGGCCGCGAGGCAGCGGAAGGACTACTGGGAAAACTTTGGGAAGTCGTTTCTACCTCTGGATGCGCTGGTGGGTTTGTGTGTGGGCATGGGTCTGTGGAAAGCACCGGCACCTCTGGGGGAGCACGCATGCCCCGCAACCTCCGATCAAGCTTACTTAAGATTTGTGGCAGCAGTGTGCGTGCGTGCGAGCGGCTTTCAAACTCAAAGCCCATGCAGGCAATTTGGGGCCAGAGTGGCAGATCAGGCATGTCAGCGACCTGGCACGGCGGCAAACGGTGAGCTTGACACGTGGTGAGCTTTATGAGGGATGGGGGTGTGCAAGCGGCTGCTCAGTGCTCAATGGCAAGAATTGAAGGGCTGGAAGAGGAGCCTATTCTTTCTACAAAAAATGTTCAGTCACAAGGGGGCACGTGTCTGCTAGTACACCCATCAGCAGGAGTTATGCAGGAGCACTCCATCATTTTTGTGTGTGATAGGCAGACAGCTGTCAAGGTAGCACTGCTTGCCTGATAAAAGCGCGCCAGCTTTGATGGCCTTTTTGAGAGATTGCTGGATATATATAAATTAAACGTGCCTTTTAAGCACATTTCAACAGTGCAGCTAGGTGTGCTAGAATACTGTTTCTTTGTGTTTTGAGGGACAATCACAACAGCTCTCCATGCCCCAAAGATTTTGCTTGCTCTCTTGTGCCAGAAGGCCGTGCTGCACACACCCAGCGCTTCTGGCTGGGCTTGAAGGTTGAAGCAAATTTGCACAGCAATCTCTTTGCCACAGCCTATCAGGCTGCAGCAAAACTGCAGCCCTGCATAGCGATCTCAATTTTAGAGCCTATCAAGCTGCATCGTACAACAAATTCTTTGCCGCAGCCTGTCAGGGTGCAGCTTCTGCATAGCAACTTCTTTGGCACAACCTGCCAGGCTTCATTGCAGAGCAATTTCTTTGCCGCAGCCTGTCAGGCTGCAGCTTTTGCACAGCAACCTCTTTGGCACAGCCTGCCAGGCTTCATTGCAGAGCAATTTCTTTGCCGCAGCCTGTCAGGCTGCAGCTTCTGCACAGCAACCTCTTTGGCACAGCCTGCCAGGCTTCATTGCAGAGCAATTTCTTTGCCGCAGCCTGTCAGGCTGCAGATTCCTTTGGCTTAACGCAGCTTGGTGCATGCCTACACCTTCCTTGCTCTGTGCACACGCTCGCATTGTGAGCTGCCTGAGGGACCCCAATCTTATCACACATGCATGCAAGCACACCAAAAAAAGGACGTCCACAAGCCCGCATTGTGAACGACCGCCCGCCTGTCCACACTCTACAGATGCACACACGCATGCTTGTGGTGTGAGTGACTGCTTGCTGATCCACACTCTATACTCTTGAAAGCACGCAAACATGCATTGTGGGTGGCGGCAAGCCAATCACGCCCTGCACATACACGTTTAATGAGCCGGCTGCCAGCAGGACCATATTGGCCCATGTAAGCTGTACACCATGAGCATTGTGAGTTGTGGCAGATCTGGACCAGCACATGCTGTGCCTGCTTGTGTGTATTGCCAGAAACAGCCGTGGCTTACAGCCATCGCAAGATTAAAAATCTGCTCCATGCCCCTCCTGCACGCATATATAGCCAGTTTCAGCTACTTACGGCCGCGACTCACAGCTGTCACAAAATTAAGAGCTGATCCATGCTCTGAGCAGGTGTGCATTGTGAGCAATGGCCAGCTGCTGGCATTTGCAATGGTGGTGCGGCGGAAGGTGGAGGAGCTCGCACAGCAGGCGCCCATGGTGGGGCTGATGGTGCAGGAGAGGACACACATGACCGCCTTCCTGGAGCGCGTGGGACAGCTAGACCTTGGGGACATGCACATCGTACAGGTTGTGGGGCATGAGGGGCATTAATTGCATGTGTTATACGCGCGAAACATGAGCATGTGCAAAGTGCCTGGCGCTTGTGCGCATGCCATATGTTTGCTCGACACATGAGCGCTTGCATTTGTGCATCCAGCGCATCCAGTGCAAGCTTTGTGTATGTTTGTGTTTGTTAATGCGCGTGCTTGCGCGTGTGTGTATTTGTGCGAGCTTGCATGCAGTGAGCAAAAAGCTTGCCTGGGCAGCTCTGCTTGTGCTGCTGCACACCAGCGGGTTCCAGTCCCACCCCTTCCTGTGCAGGCCTCAACAAATCAGAAGCTGCTCCTGCGCCCATGCCCCTGCGCCCGGCATTTTCTCTGCAGGTGTCTACCAACTGCTTCAGCACAAGGCCCGTGCTAGGCTGCCTGCAAGGCATGACCGGAGTGCCAATGGCAGAGGAGATTGTGCACGGCCAGCCCCCCCAGCATATCAGCTACCTCACCCCAGAGGTGGTCCAGGAGGTAGGTGCGCGCTGGGGTGTGTGTGTGTGTGTGTGTGTGTGCGCGCGTCCGTGTGCGCACGCGCATGCAGAGACATGGCAGGGATGGTTGTGGTGGATGCAGCTTGGTTGTAGATCCGGCGCATCTATGCACAAATCGGCAACATGCAATGGCATGAACGATAGCTGTGGAGGAAAGAAAAAGAATATTGGTAGAAGATGAAGAAAATCTACTTGGGCAGTTGAACAACCCCTGCATCAATCAAGGAATGGGAGACATATTGCAGTGGAGGGATTTAAGCAGGAACTCAAATTCTTGTGTGGCTGCTTGTTCAGCGCTGCCCAGTTCAGTGCATGCCCCTGTGTTTTTGCGCGGGTGGAGCACGTGCACTGCATCACTGGTGCCATCAGAGGATCAACACTGATCACAAGGGAGCAATCCATGCAATTGTCATGAAGTAATGCTGGGCAGCTGCATTGATTTTGTTGCCATGCACCTACTGTTGCCATGCACCTGCTGTTGCCATGCACCTGCTATTGCACGGGCCATGGTGGTGCAGGAGATGGATGCTGTCCGGGACCGCCTGAACGGTAGCCAGGCGCACGCTCTGCAGCTTGCCATGACGCACCGCATCGCGCTGATCCAGGGACCCCCAGGTCTGTACAGCGTTGCATTGATCCAGCGACCCCAGGTTTGTACAGCGTTGCATTGATCCAGGGACCCCCAGGTTTGTGCAGCGCTGCGTAGATGCAGGGTTGCTGGGCTGCTGCACTGGTTTTGTTGCCATGATTTTAGCGTCCGACTGATCCAGGGCTCCTCTAGGCTTGTTTACCAGCAGAAGTGAAAGCAAAAGCACACAGTCTGCAAAAGCTGCAGGTTCCTGCTTCGCCAACACCTCCCCCCCCTTTCCAAACTGCCTTGCTTTGCTTTTCAGTGCCGCTCCTCATGCTCTGAGCAGCCAGGGGGGGCAAGGGCAGCTCTCCGGGGCTGTCTCTGAGACGCAGGTCCTTGCTTGCCCTACTGCTTGCTCCCGCCCAAGGCACGATTCAAAATGCACTCTAGACGCAACAAGCAAACTTACACACAAGCAGCACCAGAAGAAGAAGCCAGGCAGGACATGGCTGCAGACAGGCTCAAAAAGTTCAAGCACAAGGCAATTAAAGCAATGCGCGCGCGCTGGCGCCTTGCTGATGCAGTGGTGATTTTCCAGGTCACTCCTGCCCCACCCCTGCCCACGCCTGGCGTGTGTGCGCCTGGGCCTGCTGTTGTGGCTTCCACCTGCCGCTGTGGCTGCAACTCGCTCCCGCTGCAGCACCCGCTTGACCTTACAGCCAGAAAGGCCTGCATGCTCCCTGTCAGCTTGACAGCATTGACCTTGCACTGCTGCTTGAGCTTCAAGCCCTTGCTCTGATGCTTTTGACTGCATGCCCTAAAGCCCAGGTAGAGCCCCAGCTGCACTCTCTGAGGCCCTTCCCCAAAAACTGCGCGTGGCTAATGTGCCTACTGCAGCTTTGTACAGCTTGTGCTCCAGCTAAGAGCCCTTAAACATGCGCAGCTGCTGCCATGCAGGCCCCCTGACCGGGTGCCGCGCATCCCTCTGCCTGTACCCTTTTCAAGCTTTTCAAGCTCGACTCGCATGCGCACACTCTCTCGTTGTACGGGGCATGCCAGCACTGCCTGCTGCTGTTAAACAGCATCTGATGCCAGCACTTGGTTCTTCTGTCAAAATGCATTTGATGCAAGCACTGCCTGCTGCTGTAAAACAGCATCTGACGCCAGCTCGCTGATCAGCAGCTGCTGCTCCAGCTACGTGCGCCTTGGTTCTGCCAGCGCAGCTGCCATGCCTGCCTCTTCCAGCAGCAGGAAGGAGCGGCACTCCATGGAGGCGCGCTCTGGGTGCGCTGGTCTCGGCTCTTGCTGCCGTGCTGGCAGGCATTGGCTTGAAGCCCTGTGGGATGCTAAGGGGGGGGAGGGGAAGGGGGGGTTCATACTTGAAGTACAGGTCCAGAGTGGCAAGCCAGACCCCCAGCAGCAACCACATGCAACAACACACACAAGGCCTCTCCACCTTTTTAAAATCACTAATTTGCAAGAGCCTCCACCGGAGATGGTAAAATGTGTCGGGCACACACACATTGCCCTGTGGCATGGCTTTAAGCGCCGGACCCATCTCAGCCTCGGCTCTTCATCATTGCCAAGGTGACACTGGTGGGGAGGCATCCAGCTTTTTGCCTGCCAACCCCTCATCTTGTAATTGTTGCTCCAGGCTTGCCGAGGCCTGCCTTTGCTGCACACTCCCGCCTTTGCTGCGCACTCCTGCCTTTGTTGTTCTCCTGCCTTGTTCACTCCCCCATCCTTGTTGCACTCCTTTTTGCACTCCTTTGCCAAGACATCCTTGACGGACATGTGCCTCCATGACATATGACCCGGAACTACAGTGACATATGACCCTGACCTATACCCCCCCCAGTTGACATCCCGGAATCCCTGAGGCAGGCATACACGAGCATTTGTCTCTGCTGCTGAGGGACCCTGCCTTCTCATGCACGTGCACCATGACCATTGTGCACACGGGGCAGCATGTGAAGCAGTAAGCATGTGAAGCAGTGCGTATACCTGGAGCCTGGCTGAGCAAATGTAAGAATGGCACTGGAGCGGAGGCGGGATGAGCTATGCGCAGCTCAGCAGCTGACGTCTGAGCACACAGCAGCAGATGCGCCGGCAGGCAGCAGCAGCGCCACAAAGTACAGCGCTGTGGATGTGGCATGCCCTGAGTTTGAGCGCATAGTTGAGGAGCTGGGGAAGGGAGCCAGCCACAAACACATGCAGCAGCAGCTTCATTTGCTGCTTTGTATCTGTTCCTGCGGCAGCATGTTTTTGCTGGGCTAGCAGCTGCTTGTAGGTGTAGTACTTGTATACGAGCACAAAATGGTTCTGACATGTGGCTTAAACCGGCCACATTACAAAACAGCTGCTCCAAAGCTTACGCCTTCCGCATGGTTGCCTTCTGCTCACAGTAGAGTAGGAAGGCCATGGCAGAGTAGCACTCCATAGTACAGAATGATGCGCCGCAGGATCTGGCGCTTGTCGCTAGGGGAGATGACACAATATCTCCTGGAAACAGCGCGCCGCGCGGCGCGCAGACTTCAGAAGGACAGGGTCATCACACCTGGCAGCAAGCACTGGATGCTGCTGCGGAACGCCCAGTATCTAAAGTGCTCTTTTGGTTGATCTTGCTGCTGGGCTACTGCTGAGACTGGGGCGTTCAAAATACACTATGCTGCACGCATGCACCTGACCGGATCCCGCTGCTTCTAGCCGGTCCTACTTGGGGTTGAATAGAGCTCCAGAATGCTCTACTTTTTTGGTGTGACTTGGCCACCTGTTGGGAATACTTGAGCATTGCTTGCATTCTGGAAACACATCAATTTAGAAAACATACATCAATTTAGAAAATTGGGCCACCTTGGGCCCAAGTACCTCATGACCCCTTCGCCAAAGTAGGGAGCAGAAACTTGCAAGATCCAGCAGTAGCCCCAGCTGTCAAATGGCCTCTGAGTGTAAGGTCTGCGCAGCACAGCATCCATGCCTTCCCCCCTTCTCTTTGTTATCCCTGGCTTGCCCACAAGCAGCTGTCAGCTGATTCTTTTAAACACGGTCAACCTCAAGGGATATCCTCTTGCAATTAGCCACGAGGGACATCCTTATCTTGACCTTTTCTGGTAATCAACCAAGGTCCTTGTCTTTACTTCATGTGTAATTCCTGTGCCTTTTGCCTTCAAGCGTAATCCCTTTGCCTTTTGCCTTCGAGTGTGATCACTTTGCCTTTTGCCTTCAAATGTGATCCCTCCGCCTTGTGCCTTCAAGTGTGATCCCTCCGCCTTGTGCCTCCAAGTGTGATCCCTTTGCCTTTTGCCTTCGAGTGTGATCCCTCCGCCTTGTGCCTTCAAGTGTGATGTCTCTGCTCTTTGCCCTTGCGTCATCACCAGAGATTTATAAATTATAATGAGATCTTGCGACACAGGGAGGCCAAGTATGAGGACGCCTGCACTGTCTACACCGCCATGTACACCCGCAGGCACGGGCAAGACCTACACCGCTGTCCTGCTGGTGGATGCGCTGCTGCGGAGGTCAAGCCAAACTATCCTGATGGTCAGCTACACCAACCACGCCCTGGACCAGGCAAGGGAGCAGCGGGCGCCAATGACTGTATGGTGCTATCCATTCCCATGGCTCCTTTCATACTGCACTGCCGGCAGCAGCCAGCAGTATCCATGAGTCCTGTGATACCCAGTGGCATTGTCCATTACCTGAAAGCCTCTTGCAAAGCCGCTGGATCAGATGCTGAATTCAATCCTTATGTGGCACACAGATCAGAGCACGATTTGCAGAATTCAGTTTGGCGCACAGATCAGAGCACGATTGTATGCCATTTGGCACCTCAGATCCTCGGCAAGCTGCTCACCCTTTGCGCATGTATATAGACCAGCCTGGTCACATCACACACAAGTCATAAACAGGACACATGGCTGGATCAGCCGTCCAGCCCACTCACACATTTATAAGGAAACATCTAACTGCACTGTTCAGCCCGCACATGTGCATGAGGACCAGTGTGTCTCGGTGCACAAACACATGGGCATACACGCAGTATGCAATAAGATACATGCCTGCTCTGAACAGATACAGGTATATGTGCAGTGCATGCATGGACAAATCTGCATGCACATTCATGAACTATGACAGGAGGCTGCATGTTTTGGGGGTGTGGGCTTGCTGTTGTGTGTGTGCATGTGTATGTTTTAAATTGTATGTGAGGCAATGTGTGAACTTGCTAAGCGTCTGTGTGGTACACTGGGTATATCCCTCTGTTACATGACCTGGCATCAAGACACTCGCCTGGGAGCCTGCACATGCGCACTCAACACATACAAACCTACACACAAAGCTCCTGGCGTGCCCGAGGGCTTCATGCTCATGAGGCTGCTTTCACACACACACACACACATGTGTGTGCGCACACATGTATATCCATATATCTATACAGACACACCCATGGGTGCGCGCGCAGTTCCTGGAGGCGCTGCTGGACAAGGGCGTGACCGGCATTGTGCGAGTGGGGGGGCGCAGCCGTTCGGAGAGGCTTGGCCCACTGAACCTGCGCGAGCTGGCGCGGCAGGGCGTCCGCCAAAGGCTGAGTTCATCGGAGATGCGCCAGCGGGGCAGGCTGAGGGAGGAGCAGGAGGAGCTGGATGGGAAGCGCCGCAGGCTGGGACAGCTGCTGGCATCGGTGCTCACGTGCGGCATGGTGGGAGGCATGAGGTCAGGGGAGCAGCTGGAAATAGCCATGGCAGCCACGGATGCGCTGTGGGTACCCCGGGTGCGCAGCGCACAGAGGCAGGCGGAGGCGCGGGAGCAACAGCAGCGGGCGGCGCGTGCGCGGCGTGGTCCGCAGGAGGAACGAGATCAGGCGGAGCAGGCGGAGCAGGCAGCAGCCGCGGCTGCACAGAAGCAGTGGCGGGCGCTGAAGGAGTGGGAGGAGAAGGTGGTGCGGCAGCTGGAGGTGCACCTGCAGGCAGAGCAACCCGAAATGCACCAGCAGCTGTGCTGGACCTCGGGGCAGCAATCCTTGAGGAGGTGGCTCTCTGGTGACGGTTGGGTGGAGTGCGGCATGGCCGTGGGCCTGCCGAGCGAGTCAGCCGCGGCAGTAACAGCTGCAGCCATTGCGATGTCTGGGTCGGCCAGCGCTCTGGGGCCGGAGTATTTGTCATTCCATTGGGCTTGGATGCGCGCAGGTGCGGCAGGGCTGGGTGTGCATGTGATAAGTAGAGTGCAGGTGCGGCAGATTTGGATGAGAGCGCAGCATGTGCAGTGTAGGCGCGGCAGGGCTGGGTGTGCGTGCAGCAGGTGCAGTGTAGGTGCAGCAGGGTTGGATGAGAGCGCAGCATGTGCAGTGTAGGTGCGGCAGGCCTGGGTGTGCGTGCAGCAGATGCAGTGTGGGTGCGGCAGGGCTGGGTGCAGT
>LFCJ01003726.1_pt1 | contig 11174 bp, 9 predicted proteins | sample 643141 | NCBI WGS metagenome assembly LFCJ01 (sample SAMN03766243, study PRJNA286221) | soda lake metagenome | biome: soda lake; feature: Kulunda steppe; material: water; isolation source: sample B1-Br-g2 brine of Lake Bitter-1 | place: Russia: Kulunda steppe | collected 2010-07 | reverse complement strand
CAGCCTCGCCAAGCGTCGTAATGAACTGGCTTTCGCCGTTTCGACCGGCATCTTTCCGGCCCGCGTCGTTGACGATCGCCACGAGGGCGTCGTCGGTCCGCTGCTCGCGGACGATCTCGACGGCCCGCTCGTAGTTGCGCCAGCAGTTGTACAGCACGATGACGAAGTCAGAGATCGCCGCCGCGCGGAGTTTCTCCTCGATCTCCTCCCAGCCACGCCACTTGTCCGACAGCGAGATCGTACAGAAGTCGTTACACAGGGGCGCACCGACCATCGCACCGCCCCCGAGTGCCGCGGTGATCCCTGGGACGATCTCGATCGGAATATCCGTCGCGTCGTCCTCCTTCGCCATTGTGAAGACGAGGTCCGACTTGCCGTAGACAGACGGGTCGCCGCCGGAGACGTGAGCGACGTCTTTCCCCTCGCGGACGTACTCGAACGCCGCCCGCGCCAGTTCGATCTGGCGACCCATCGTCGATCGAACGATCTCCTGCTCGAAACCGTCGTCGCGGATCGCGATCCCGTCCTCGTCCGTCTCTGCCTCGGGCAGCAACGTGCCATCATCTCGCAGGAACTCCTGGTACAGACTCGAGGCGATGACGACCTCCGACGACTCGATGACCTCCTTCGCTCGCTTGGTCATATGATCGGGCAATCCAGGGCCGATTCCGACGACGTAGAGCGTGCCGTACTCGTCAGGGGTTCCACTCGCCGAGGCGTTCGCAGCCGTCTCCGCGTCTGTGGCGTCGGAACTCATCGCCCGATCGCCACCGTCACCTCGCTCTCGTAGCCGATCTTCTCTACGACGAGTTCCTGCTCAGCCCCGCCGGCGATCGCACTCGCCTCCGAAACGCCGGGCCAGCCGATCAGCTCCTTGGACTTGGAAGGGGTCGGCCCCTCGTGGTCTAACAGCGTCTCCTTGTCGAAGGCGACCAGTCCGAGATCGAGTTCGGAGACGGCTTCGATGAGCCCCTCCTCGTCTTCTTTCCGGGTCGCCGTGGCGACGAACTCGACATCGTCGAACTCATACTCGGTCTCGGCGAGCGCTTCCTCCCAGGCCGAAATGAACGACTCCTTGCTCGCGCCGGAGACGCTTCCGGTGCCGATCACGATCCCGTCGTCTTTGTTCCGTTTCAGGACGGTCACGTCGTCGCCAACGAGTACCGCACGCGGGCCGTCGAGTCGGGCCACGGGGCCGAGATTGTCGTCGAGGACGGCGAGGTTCGTCTTGATCGTCGATCGGCCGTTGACGACGTGGGTGTCCATCGCCTTCGCGCGGGCCTCGACACCCTGCTTGCCGGCGGCCTCGCTTGCGGTCGTCATCGCTGGAATCGCGCCCATCGTCGCCAGGTCCTGTGCGACCTGATTCGCGCCGTGGTGGCCGCCCGTGATCGGGATCGCCCACGTCAGTTCCTCGTCGACGACACAGATCGCTGGGTCCTCCCACTTGTCATCCAGTAGATGGGCCGTCTTCCGCATCGCAATCCCACTCGCCATCAGCCCAATAAAGCAGTCGTACTCGCCCCAGTGCTCCTCAAAGACGTCGCCGTGGTACTCGATGATGTCGATCGCCTCGTAGCGATCGCCCAGTTCGCTCTTGATTTTCTCGGCGGTCTCCATCTTCCGGCCGAAGGAGACGATCGCGATCTCCTCGGCTACCTCGCCGTCGCTGTCCGGCGTTGAACAGTGCCCGCCGGAATCCGATCCCGAATCCTCGTTCGCGTTGTCAGGGTTGTCAGTGTTGTCCGTGCTCATGAGTTAGTCGTCTCCTGGTTGCGTTTCCGTCTCGTTTGCGTCAGTCGACTCTGTGCCTCGGTTCGCCCAGTCGCCGTAGAGGTACGATCGCTCGTAGCCTGCGCCGGTCACGGCGTCGCCGATGACGACCAGCGCCGAGGCGCGATAGCCTGCTTCCTCGACCCGATCTGCGATATCATCGATCGAGCCGACGATCACGTCCTCGTCTGGCCACGAGGCGTGGTAGATCACCGCGACCGGTGTCTCCGGATCGTGGCCGTCGTCGAGCAGTCGATCCATCGTGTCCCGGACCGCGTGGGTCCCGAGGTAGATACAGGTCGTCACGTCGCCCATCCCGACGAAGTCGGAGATGTGGTCTTCCTCGGCAGTCAGGGTCTTGCCCTGTGGCCGAGTGAACGCGACGTGGTTCGAGACTTCGTTGAGCGTTAGCTGGGTTCGCAGGGTGGCACTCGCTGCGAAGGCAGACGTGACACCCGGTACGAAGTAGGTCGGGACGCCCTCGTGTTCGAGCGCGTCCATCTGTTCGAGGGCTGCGCCGTAGATCGCCGGATCGCCACTGTGGAGCCGGACGACGTCGTCGCCATCCTCGTATGCGTCTCGCATAAGCGGAATGAGCTCCTCGAGATCCTTGCCGACCGAGTTCACCAGTTTCGCGTGAGCGCAGTACTCGTCCAGTAGCTCGCTGTTGACCAGCGAGCCCGCGTGGACCACGAGTTCTGCCTCTTCTAAGAGTTCCTTCCCCGCGACGGTCAACAGCCGCGGGTTCCCCGGCCCGGCACCGACGAAGGGGATTCCCTCCTGGTCGTCGCCGGCATTGTGTTCGAAGATCCGATCGTCCAGTCCCTCGCGGCGGCGGTCACCCTGGGCGTCGATCGCCTCCTGAGGATCGCCGCCGTCCGTACTGTCGTCTGCTTGTTCCGTATCCGTCATTGGTGTCCTCCACCGTCGCCGTTCTCACAGCCCTCCGATCGCTCGATCGCGCCACTCGATCCACCATCCGCGACCGGTTCACCGCTCTGTGACTCTTCTCCGGCCGACTCGTCCGACGCGTCACTCTCGTGCTGGAACGCCGCCGTCGCCTGCTCGACGTCCAGGTCTTCCTTCTCGGCGTAGGCCAGCGTGTAGTAGTCCCGGTCGTCGATCGTCTCCGGATCGTCGGTGACGATCGTCTCGCCCTGTTCCATGAACAGCCGGCGGCCGAACGTCACGTCGTAGCCGGCCTCGACCAGTCCCTCGTGGGTCGCTGGCGCGTCAGTCACTTTGAACAGGATCATCCGATCGGGGCCGGTCGGACTCGCGCCGTTTGCGGCCTCGCGAAGCGAGAGCCCCGCGCCGGCTTCGATTTCGACGTCGAGGGCGGTCGCGAAAGCGGTCATCGCGCTCACTCCGGGGACGATCTTGATCTCCACGTCCGGGTGAAACGCCGCGAGCGTCCGCCGGAGATGGCCGAACGTCGAGTAGACGTTCGGATCGCCGAGTGTGACGAAGGCGACGTCGCCCTCGCGAGCGGCCGGCGCAATCTCTGCGGCAGCCTCCTTCCAGGCCGCCCGGAGCTTCTCCTCGTCGCTCGTCATCGGGAAATCGAGGTCACCGATCGCGGACTCGTCGACGTGTTCGAGCGCAACGCTCCGAGAGAGCCGGCCGGGAGAATAGACCACGTCGACAGATTCGAGGACTTGCTTGCCGCGGACCGTGACGAGATCCGCCTCACCAGGTCCGAGACCGACGCCGTAGAGGGTCATCGATCGTCACCTCCAGTGTCCTGTTTGGTCCCGCCATCAGCGGCGACGTTCTCGCCGCACTCTTCGTCGGCGCCGTCCGGCGTCGCGCTCCCAACGAGCATGTAGACCGGGTTGTCCGAATTGAAGCTCGTCGCCCCGGCCAGTTCGTAGCCGTGGCTCACCTGAAACTGGACGACCTCCTCTAACAGATCCCGATCGCGAAACGCCTGGGCCGCCCTGCCGGCGACTTCGAGGCGCGAGACGTTCATTACGACGCGATCGATCTCGGTCTCGACGGCGTGGTCGAGGACGGCCTCGAAGTTCCGGCTGCCGCCCAGAAAGAGCGCGTCGGCGTCCTCTGGCAGTCCCTCGGGTGCTTCCACATTCCGAAGTGCGACGTCGGCCTGGACCGAGTCGGCGTTCGCTGTGAGGTTCCGTTCTGTCGTCTCGAGCCGTTCGGATTTCCGTTCGAGTGCGGTCACGCGCCCGGCCCGCTGTGCGGCCTCGATCGTGACGGCCCCCGTACAGGAGCCGACCTCGGCGAAGTGGTCCTCGGGCGTCAGCGCGAGCTTCGACTGGACGACGGCGCGGACCTCCGGCTTCGTCGGTCCGGCCCTCGCATCGTGTGGGAGCGCGATGGGTGGCATCACCCTGTGGGTCAGTGGCTACCCCTAAAACAATTTTGATTGTAGTAGCACAAATGGGTTTGTGTAGTCGACACAGCGTTTCGGGACGCCACACGGGTAACCGATCTCGATCGCTGGCCCAAGCACGCTCTCGGTCGATAGCGCTACTGCGCTACGACCGGTCATCTGGTTGTGGGACAGAATTCACCCTCGTAGACCCGGATGATGTCTGCGGATAGCGATAGACGACGCTGTGCGAACGATCTTCAACGCGTGTCGAAGCCGTTTACCGACACCTGGTGAGCCGCGCCTGGCTAGCCCACCACCGATCGACCGTCTATTGGCCCGCGTTCAGTACGCGAATAGTTTCCAGAGCCATTCGCTCGGGCCGGGTTCGCCGAACTCCGCCGGTCGGTCAACGTCGACGTCGACGCTGTACTCGTACTCGAAATACGTCTCGTAGACATCCGGTTCATCCGCGTCGGCCTCGGTGACGTTGAGCCCCACCTCCCCATGTGACAGCACTTTTCGGTCGGTATCGACGACCATCTGGACCTGCGATTCGTGCACCTGAGCGTCATCGAACTGTCGATCCAGTTCCGAACCCGTCACCGCGGCGAACACGTCCTCCGGTTCGGCAAGCTCCAGAACGAGTTCGTCATTGCGGTCAGTCGCCACCGTCCAGCCGCCGGTCTCCGGCCGCGGCTCGGCATGTCTGTACGCACTGTCAGCGGCGTACAGATAGCCTGGCATCGCTCCCACGGTGGTGCTCCCGGCTCCCGTGATTTCCCAGGTCCGGAGCGTCACGTCCGGGGCGGCCGATCGCATCGGCGCGACCGTCCCCATCGACGCGTACGCCGGCGTTCCTCCGTCGATTGCGGAGACTATCCGACGATCTGACCTGTCGATGCGAAGCAGGTGTTCAGTTCCTGCTCCGGGTTCGGTCGCTCGATACTCGTAACTCGATCGCTCGGTGTTCTCGAGGGCCGTCGCGTACAGTGCGTCCGGATCGTCCGGAAGCGACTCAGGTGACGTGTCCACGGGTCGAACCTCACCGATTCGGACTGCCCCCGCTGTCGCGACGAGCGCAGTCAGGAGCACCGCGGCGAGCGCGAGCCGTGCCACCGGAACGCTCATCTCCCGCGACCGGGCGGGTGTCGCCGCAGCGACCCGTACCGCCAGCGCGAGCGCGACCCCGAGCCAGAGCGCAGTCCCGAATACCGCGATCAGGCCGCCGAGTGCAATCGACGGAATACTCACGTTACCCTCAAAAACGAGTGCGAGCGGCACAAAGAGGTATTCGAGGAAGCTGTGGTGCGGTCCCGCCCCGATCCCGGCACCGGTCCAGCTTGCGACGCCTATCGACACCTGTAGCACCAGGACGGCGACGAGTTGCCCGGCTGCGAGTGCCCCGATCGTTCGAGGCTGGGTGACTACCATCCTGAGCGACGATCGAAGGCTGTCGAGCCCGGTGGCTCCGTCGACAGCCCGAACGACGGCGATCGCCGGGACGGTCCACGCGACGAGAGTTCCGACTGCGACACCGACCAGCGGGGCGATTGCGATGACGGAAGCCGAAATCAGATCACCCCGGCCGATCCAGTAGAGTCCGTATCGAATCGGTGTATCGACGAACAAGAAGAGAACAGTCCCGACACCGACAGCCAGGACGTGGCCAGCGAGCGCGACGACGGCGAGTGAGGGGAGGCGATCGCGGATCTCGCCAGCCTCTTCACTAGCCACATCGTCGCCCATCGCCGAGCGAGTCGTCGGAACCGCCCAGGCAAGCCCGATCACGGCGACGATCGGCGGCCAGAGAACGGCAGCGATCGGATCGGTTGTGATCGCAAGGACGAGACGGATGGGCACTTCGAGCAGTGCGACGAGCACCGTAACCGATCCGAGTCGATCGTCGGCCACCGCCCGAAGGAGGGCCGATCGGGAAGCGCGCATGAGGGGAGATTCAGATAGCTATCAAATAAACGACCCGATTGAAAAGACCGCCACGACGCCTCGAGTTGCGACGAGAGTTCCGCGGTCAACCCACAGCAACGTCGACACGAGACTGCGTTAGACCGTCCTGTCTCTGAGACGATCGTCGTTGCCGCCGCCACTCTGGTTAGAAGACTAACACATGTGGCGAGTTATTGCCTGACAATCCTGGGGCTTAGCCCTCGATCGATTCCAGAAACCGATCGAACGCGCCACTTTCGGGGTGGACGTGGACGTACGTGCCGAGCGACTCGTACTCCAGCAAGCCGTCGTGGTCGCCGTCGATCCCGTCGCCACGCACTGTCTCGAACGCGAATCGCGCGTCGCCGTCGACGTCGGCACTCGAATAGTGGAACTCGTGGCCGCGGATCGACTCGCCCGTCCCTGCGGTCAGGGTGTCACAGGTCGCCTCCAGTTCGACGTGATCGAGCGCCTGATAGCGATCGTGCATCGTCACGTCCGCGGGGAGAATCCCGGCCATCTCGCTGCGATCGCCCTCGACCGTGGTCAGCGACTGGCTCATCGCCATCAGGCCGCCACACTCCCCGAAGACCGGCAATCCGTCACTCGCCCGCTCACCGAGTTCGGCGAGCGTCCCCGCCGACTCCAGTTCGCTGGCGTGCAGTTCGGGATACCCACCGGGCAGGTAGACGCCGTCGCAGTCTGGAACCGGGTCACCAGCGACCGGCGAAAACGTCACGAGTTCGGCCCGTTCCTGAAACCGCTCGATCGTCGCCGGATACCGGAAACAGAAGGCGGCGTCGCTGGCGACGGCGATCGTGGCGTCGACTGGCTTTCCGGGTGCTACCGGGGTTTCCGGCCGCGGTGGCTCCCGTGCGATCGCCGCGAGTCGATCGGCCTTGAGCGATTCCGCGGCGTCCTGTAACGCACCCCGTGGAAGCGCCGCCTCCTCGCCCATCTCCAGTCCGAGGTGGCGATCGGGGATCTCGAGCTCCTCCGAGGGCAGGATTCGGCCGAAATACTCGAGATCGTCCGGCAGTGCGTCGCGGATACCCTGTTCGTGACGGCCGCCGTGGGCGCGCTGGGCAATGATGCCTGCGACCTCGATATCCCGATCGATCGCGTCGGCGTACTCGCGAAAGCCGAGTGCGGTCGCCGCGACGCTCTCCATCCCCGCTTTGGCGTCGACGACGAGGACGACAGGCACGTCGAGGGCTTCGGCGACCATCGCAGTACTGGAGCCGTCGCCGTCGTACAGCCCCATGACGCCCTCGACGACGCAGATATCGCCCTCGCCGCGATCGTAATTCCGCCGGAGGCCGTCCTCGCCCTGAAGCCAGAGATCGAGGGTCCGTGAGGGGCGGCCCGCGATCGCCTCGTGGTGGCTCGGATCGATGAAGTCCGGCCCTGCTTTCGCGGGCTGGACGTCGTACCCCGCGTCATCGAGTGCCTGGACGATCGATAACATTGCAACCGTCTTGCCGACGCCGGAGCTGACGCCGCCGAGGACGATCCCCTTCATCATCGCTGGCTCGGTGTCGACGGTCGGTCGCCGTCACTGTCGTTTCGCCTCTCCGCGATCGCAATCCCGTTCATCAGTGTAATTGAGTTACGACAAGTAGCCTTGAATCCGTCGGTGGTGCGATCGACTGTCACACGGGAGTGGCGAATGTGAGTGGGTGCTTGGAGGGACCTGCAGTCTGACGAATATTCAGGCAAACTCCGGTCGCGACGACTCTGATCGCGTCACGAGTACGAACAGTCCGGTCGAGTGATGACCACCAACGCCCTTACCCGTTTCAATCGCGTATCGGCCGCTTCGACAATGACCGAGGAACCCCACCACGATACCGAGTATCACCTTCGGGAAGCACTCCGGCACCTCGGTGCGGCACAAGACACCGGCGAGCTCAGAAAGACCAACGCCGCTGCGATCGACGACGTCTCGAAGACGATCGCCAGGGTGCTCGACGAACACAGTCGAGACGGATCGTAGCGACGGTGTGTTCCGATTCCGTCCCAGTCCAGACGGACGTCCGCTGATTCTATCAGCCCCTCGCTCGGGAGTTGACTCTATTCGCCCACCGGCTGTCGAACCGCTAGCACGACCAGATCGGAAAACGGCGTGTCGTCTCGCCCCGTGCCGCCAGCGTGGTCGGACAGTTCAGCGAGCGTAAACCGATGAATCGACTCGTCGTCGTGGGTCAGCTTTTCGAGCACTAACGCCTCCAGTTCCGGCTCCGCACCGTGGTCGAGCAGAAACTGGGCAATGTCGCCGGGCATTCGATCGAACGGCCGTGGCAATACGAGCAGGTGCCGATCGTCGACGGCCCTGGCGAGTCGATCCATGTCTGCGTCGAGGTCGCCGCTTTTGTGCAGCGTGACGAACTCGGTGTCCTCCATCGGCGTCCGGGCGCGGCTGGCTGCCATCTGGAGCGACGAAATGCCGGGGACGATCCGGAGTGGGCGGGGATCGGTGGCCTGGCGATCGGCTTCACGGGCAATCACATCCTGGACTTTCCCGACGAACTGGTAGCCCGAGTGGTTAGGATCGCCCATCGCGACGGCTGTGCCCGACTCGCCGGCGGCGACGCGTTCGCCGAACTCTGTGAGCGCTTCGGCCTCGTCTTTGTACCCACACGTGAGCAGGTCAGCATCCGTCTTGTCTTCGACGAACTCGACGACGGTCCTAAAGCCGACGACGACATCTGCCTCCCGGAGTGCTCGCTCGCCGCGTGGCGTCAGGTACTCCGGATTGCCGGGGCCGACACCGATCGCGTAAACCGGGTCATCCACGTCTTCGTCGATGTCCGGCTCCGGGTCGGCGGCTGCGAATGTCGCCGGATCGGGGCCCGCATCGAGGTCGTACTCCTCACCCATCGCTGCTCACTTCCTCGGTGCCGTCGAGCGCTACGTCACCCGTCCGGACGTCTTTGGCGACGTGAATCAGTTCGTTCGTCAGCGCAGCGGCGAGTCCGCTTCCGCCGCGACGACCGACGTTCGTAATTGCCGGCACGTCGTACGCTTCGCTGACCTCGCGGATACGCTCTCGGCTCTCTTCGGCCTTGACGAACCCGACTGGCGTGGCGACGATCGCCGCCGGGCGGGTCCCGTTCTCGATACAGTCCGCAAGGGCAAAGGCCGCCGTCGGCGCGTTGCCGACCACCGCGATCGAACCCTCGTACACCCCTTGCTTGTCGAGTTCGAGCACCGAGGCCGCAGTTCGGGTCATCCCCGTCTTCTTTGCAAGTTCCGCCCCGTTGCCGATCGCCTTGCGCGTCTCGCAGTTGTGGCCACGGCCCGTGATACCGGCTTTGGACATCGTGATGTCCGTGACGATCGTCGCCTCCTCGAGCACAGCGCGGGCACCAGCACGGATCGGTGCATCCTCGTCGTCGCCTTGCTCGTCGCTGCCGGTAAACTCGATCAGGTGCTGGAACTCGATATCACCCATCGAGTGGACCGACTTCTGGCGGATCCGATCGGCAAGCGTCTCGTCCGGGACGAACTGCCGGACGATGTCCATGCTCGTCTCGGCGATCTCCATCGCGTTCTGTGTCGTTGCGCCCAGATCGGCGTACTCCTCTTCGAATTCGGTGTTTCCATCAGTCATCGTTGCTCACCTCCACTGCGTCGTTCGTCGTCCGTGCCTCCAGATCGCCCTCGACTGAGAGGTTCAGATCGCGCAGTCGATCGACCGTCTCACCGTCCGCATCCCAGAGGTCGCGCTCGATCGCCTCGAGCAGCGTATCCGTGATCGATTCGAGCGCCCAGGGATTGACCTCGCGCATCCACTCCTGGCGATCGGCGTCGAAGGCGAACTTCTCGGCGACGTCCGCCCAGAGCGTATCGCTAATGACGCCGGTCGTGGCGTCCCAGCCAAGCGTGACGTCGACAGTGGTCGAGAGATCGCCGGCTCCCTTGTAGCCGTGGTCTTCCATCGATTCGAGCCAGTCGGGGTTGAGCACGCGAGCACGCATCGCCTTGCGGACTTTCTCTTCGTTCGTATAGACCGAGACGTTGTCCGGATCCGACGAGTCGCCGACGTAGGAGGCCGGTTCCTCGCCCGAAACCTCGGTGACAGCCGAGATGAAGCCGCCGTGGAAGGCGTACCAGTCCGAGGAGTCGAACTCGTCCTGTTCCATCGTATCCTCGAGTTTGACCGTCGCGTCGACGCTCGACAGCCGCCGCTCGAAAGCGTCGTGAGCGTCCGAGAGACGACCACGAGACCCCATCGCGTACCCACCCCACTGGACGTAGACCGAAGCGAGATCCGATCGATCGTCCCAGTTGCCCTCATCTACGGCCTTATTGGTACCGGCGCCGTACCCGCCGGGTTTCGTCGTAAAGACGCGGTGGAGGGCTGCTTTTCGGGCGTCGGATTCGTCGAGACCCTCCTCGGCCTGTAACTCGTCGGCCTCTTCTTCGACGTGTTTCTTGACATAGTTCATTTCGTGGGGTTCGTCGAGGTCGACCACGGTGTCGACGGCGTCGTGGATGACGCCCGCTGCGGCCGGGAAGGCATCACGGAACAGCCCGGAGACGCGCGTCGTAACGTCGATCCGAGGCCGCCCCAGTTCCTCGAGCGGGATCGGCTCGACGTCGTCGATCCGCCCGGCGTCAGTCCACTGTGGCTCGACACCCATCATCGCGAGCACCTGCGCGATCGTCTCACCCCGCGTGCGGACCGTCGGGGTCCCCCAGGCGACGACACCGATCTCATCTGGATACGCCCCGTTTTCGCCGTGATGGCGATCGAGGACGCCCTCCGCGACCTCGCGGCCGACCTGCCACGCCGCTTTGGCGGGCACCTTGCGCGGGTCGAGTGTGTAGAAGTTCCGCCCGGTCGGGAGTAGATCGACGCCGCCGCGGGTCGGCGCGCCGGAGCCACCCGGTGGGATGTACTCGCCCGAGAGCGCGTCCGCAGTCCGGGGAATTTCGTCTTCGGCCCCCTGCACGCGCGGTTGGGCTTCCTCGCAGATGTAGGCCAGCGCCTCGCGCAGATCGTTGTGGGCACCCGATTTCGCCCGGCCGTCGCCGATCGTCTCGAGATCGACGACGAGTAGATTCATGTTCACTTCGTCCTCCGGACCGGCTTCGCGCTCCGAGGAAGGGACGT
>LFCJ01003725.1_pt1 | contig 11175 bp, 16 predicted proteins | sample 643141 | NCBI WGS metagenome assembly LFCJ01 (sample SAMN03766243, study PRJNA286221) | soda lake metagenome | biome: soda lake; feature: Kulunda steppe; material: water; isolation source: sample B1-Br-g2 brine of Lake Bitter-1 | place: Russia: Kulunda steppe | collected 2010-07 | reverse complement strand
CAACGGCACAAGAAAAGAGCGTGTTTTTCATCTTGAATTGCCTGCAAGCCACACTTATCACAGGTACCATCATGATGTTCCCAGCTTCTTGTCTCGACTCTCAGCGCATGGGAATGTAACCTGAAACTTGCCATACTGCGCTGTGTTTGCCTGCCTAAATCCAGATGCAGATACCTAGGTACAGAGAGCATGTTTGGTACTGACGAGCATACAATTGCTTGCATGCATGCGTATGCTAAGTGTACTGAACCGAATGAGCATGAAGCTTCATGGCAAGTTTGGTAGCTTACTGATAGATTATACTTGGTAGTACCAAGAGAAAGGTTGAAAGGCTCACACTGGAAGAACTGTACATGGTTCCACTGGTGTGCACCCACAGTGGGTGACGTCACTCCCAAAATTCATTGGCTGCAGCTGTGTCGGTGGCTTATGAGCTCAGCTCGCCAGGCTTGCTCCTAGGCTGGTATGCTTGCAATACTGGTCTTTGTAGTGTTCAATCTATTTAGTGCAGTCAAATACACTAGACTTGAGCACACATTATATTGAATATGCAACAAAATCATAAATACGAGTAAAAGGTTAAAGATAAAGGAGAAATAGGAAGGATGGTTCTTTTCTGAACCCTCCTAAATCCCATTGATGACTCTTTGCTAATTTGGTGGTGGGGTTTTGCCTGGCGCTTCCACACATGTAAACCCCCCCCTCCACTCTCAACAACAGGGGCATACCTGCTGGCACAGTCGTATCTTTTCCCTTTTCTAAGGATCCTTGATGAAGGAAAGTAGGCTGGTGCGCACATAGCACTCTGTTGTTGAAAGGCCATTGCCTCCGTACATGCAGGCTGCCCTTCTTCTTTATGCATACCTTAGGTGGGCAGCAGATCCTTTTTATAGGCATTTCCACTGCCACAGTAGCGTTTAGGACGTGAAGCAGCATGGGAAAGGCCATCCAGGAATATCAATCATCACCTCGTGGCTCTGTTAATGGATCCATAGGGATTTGTATCTTGTACAATGCAAGACAATCTTTGCTATCAATATCCATTTGGACAAATGTGTGTGTTTAGTTTTCTTCCCAAGTGTCCCTTTTCCTTAATTGATGCGAGCTCAAGAAAAGAAAGGAAAAGAAAAGAAAAGAAAAGAAAAGAAAAAAGAAAGAATGCAGTGAAAAAGCTAGCTCCTCACATCAATTAAGGAAAAGGGAAAGGGGCCACTTGGGGCCACCAGAAAAGAAAAAAGCAGTCAGTTAGGATCAGGAGGCTTGCGGCCTGTCAAGCCAGCAGACCTCTCCTGATTAGTTTGAAGGTGAGGACCTCTCCTGATAAGTTTGAAGGTGAGGACATTCTCGGAGAATGCTCAAGAGAATGTCTGGTTTGTACAAGCTTATGAGCATAGTGCACAGAATGAGCATGAAGCTTGAGAGCAAGTTTCTTGATTCTTTGCAAATCAAGGCCGAGACTCTTCAGAGGAGCCAAATTGTGAGGAATGTAAATAACACCCCCTACACCTAAGAGAATGACATGAAGAACATGGTCTCCTGCAATGCTGCGTCTAAGGCGACCATGCTGAGCATGGGCAGCTTGGGGCTGCTGCAGGGCGAGTGTCTTCACAGTACTTGATCTCAATGCGACGGGTAGTACGACGCTGCCAAGGGAGGTTCTCGAGGCGAGTCTGTCTAGGCTGGTAAGCTGCGGCTGGTGATGGGGGTCTACCTCCAGCTCGGTGGCTGCCGCTTAAAAGCCCTGCCCCCTACCCAAAACCACCCTCCTTCCACTCCTTAAAGCAAGGAGCTGTTTTGCTGCTTGCATAGCTTTTCTTTTCTTCTCTTTAAGTTGACGAGTTGGATGGATGAGGGAGCTGCATTTGCTGCAAATATCCTCGTCTGCAGGAAGTTGTAAGCATTTTCACAGCCAACATCTGCCTTTCATTTCAGACATCACGGACTACCGGTACTTATTGGTAGGCAATGCGGATATTGCTCTCAGTGCTTACTTCAAAGAAAAGTTGGACAGCAGAGTTCACAGAAATGTGAGGGTCTGTGTGTCTTAGGGTATACCGACTGCGTTCAGGCTGCTGTCCCCCTTCCATTACAAGACTTTGTGGTTGATATGCGTGAGCGGTTGTGCACGGTATATCGGGAATTTGATGAAGCAGACCCTAGGACGCATGCTCATAAACTGCCAGTTTATGCCAGTGGCTACTTATCATGCATGTATGGGCTCGCCTCTCAAGCCAAGCACTGCTTGGGGCGGCCATCCGCATTTGCTGCCTACATGCAGCTGGAACTGAGTAGGCATGTGCTTTATAACATCGCTCGTTTTCGCTTGCGTGCTGGCATACTATACCCTGAGAGTTTAGACTGGTTGTTGGTAAATACCCAATAGGCACTGTGACAAATTTGACTTGCATGGTGTCCAGGATGAAAATGTCCTTGTTTATGCCCTTGCTTGGAGATTTGCTTTCTGAGAAGGAAATTCGAAGAGCAATTTGCTGATATTATTGCAGAGGGGGTTATCTGAGATAAATTCCAGGCATGCTCCTTTTGATATCAATTGTATCTTATTCATTTAACTAGGCTACTGACAGAATTTGGGGTGAAATAGACGCCCCTGGTGGCCTGGGTGGGTGCTCAGCCTCTGTTCTTGGCCTATTTTGGCATAAACAGCCCATGTATGCCCTCAACACGACCCAACCACACGTTTTTTTACCCCCAAAACACCACCAATACACTTCTTATATGTTGCTTATTGATATTGGATGTTGAAATCCAGGTTTGGAGGGGGTTGGAATTTAAACCCAATTTGGCACCCCTTATGCTGATTTCTTTTTAAGGGAAATGACCAAAAATCAAAATCTCACCAACCACTGGGTGTTTTCACTCCAATTATTTTGCAATGATCTTTCTTTATTACAAGAGCACCAAAAAAACCAAGAATCATGTAATTTGGTGCAGTGGCTGATCTGCTGTGGACACCTGGCTGTAAAAAGTAGGGTTCACGCCGCAGCCCATGAGGCATGGGCACTAAGACGGGTACCTGTCAAGCTCAGGTGATATGAAAAGCTTGCAAGTAGGGCTATCATCTCAAGCTAAGCTGGAAAGGTACCCGTCACGGCGCCCATGCCCTGGGAGCATGTCAAGACCATACCCATTTTGGGCCTCAGATAACCCCCTCTGATATTATTGGGGCTGAAAGATGTACATTGGAGATACAGGAGCTTTATACTTTGACAACATCAGTGCTGAAGATGTGAAATTGTTTCTCTTGAAGCAGATGTACAAATCATTTCTTTTTATTTCTGAGACTATGGATACTTTCTGTCTGGCTGGCACGTGCCCAGCAAGCACGGCAGTCACCCCATCTGGCTGAAGGTCTAAAGCATTGTAACTTGTAAGCTATATTTCTTCCTGCATGCACTGGTAGTTTTTAATGAGCAGGCTAGCAGTCGCACTTCTTGACGGAAGGCCTTTTTCTTGTAACCCTTGTAACTTGTAAGCGATGACTTGCCACAAATTAATCAGCCGAACTATTAAGCTGGCGATTAACCCTGTACCATGTAGTGCTGCAGAGGCTTCAAACTTGTTAATGCAGTTTGCAAGAAATCAGGGTTGCATTAAAATTGTGTGTGATGGTGTTAATTTCGGAACTCTAGGGGTTGCATAAGTTCTAGAAATCTGCCCAAGGCCCACTCTGCCTTCATGGCCACTCTTCGTGCCTGCCTTGTGTATACTATGTATTACTATGTCACTTGACAAGCACATTTGGTATAGCACTTCCATCTTCCAGCCTACAGTGAATCCATGGCCACTCACAAATTGAGCGAAGTTTATTGTCTCTTTGACAAGAACCTGAGGTGCTCTGGCTGCAGGGAATGATGCTTGCAGATCTAGATGCTCATTGCTAGAGGCATTACCTTTGGGTTTGCTGCCCTCCCCTTCATACAGGTAAGGCAGCATCAGCAGCAAGAACAGTAGTGAAAGATAACGAGGATGATATGCGCCTGATAATTTGCGAAGGACTTTTGAGCATGCGTCAGGAGTATTACGGTCAGAAGAGGGAAAGTACCTAAAGAGCAAAACCAACAGCGGCCAAATAATTTAGGAATGAGGCAGAAGGAGGCTCTTGCACTCTTAAGCATGCATCACTCAAATACATATTCGTCTGGATGACCCTGTGCCAAGGCCCTGCCAAAAACCAAACTAAGGACCCCTAAACCAACACTGAATGTGAAATAAGTCTACCTGTGTGTGCATGTCTCTCTCTCCCCCCCCCCTCTCTCTCTCTCTCACAAACATACACAGCGCAAACCCACAGAATACGAGGCAGAAAGACATGCAAAGCTACTCCAAAGGCTGAAACCAATAGTTGTTCATACTAAGAAACATGAATGTGCAAAACTACAAGCCATCCTACCAAATAAGTCTGAAGCCACAACAAAGCAACCATGAAGCAACCACGGCTCCGCAAATATGACCAAGGTTTACTCAGGAAACAGGAGCAAGAAGTCACACCCGCTTTGGCAGGCTCCAAATGCCCATGTCAGGCGCTCCAAGCATTTGCCCCTCCTACGCTCAACGTGTTGAACATGTCCGTCCAGGCATCATAACACCCACAGGCTGTTACCCACATAGCCATGCGCCTTGCTGGATGGATCTGCAGGCAGTGCGCTCTGCCTGTGTTGCCAGTACACAAACACGCTCAGTGCCTGTAGTGCTAGACGGCGTGTCTCAGGGTCTGCACGAGCTAGTAAGCACTGCCATGCAGGCTCCGATGCACCTGCCCTCATCATGGGAGTCCCCACCTGCTCTCCCTGCATCAGGCTCCCCCCCTTCAGAGCATCACGCTCCCCCTTTCAGAGCCTCTGAAGCACAAGCAGGGCAGCAGCACGACCTTGGCTGAAGAGACAGCCAGCTGCGCCATAGCAGGCGGCGCGCTGGCAAGCCAGGCACAGTAGCAACATTTGCTTGTCGCTCACTGCTGCCCACGAGCCAGGCATACTCTCCGCGTCTGGAACATCATCTCAATGGAGGCAGCACCGGCCTGATCTGTCCGTACTCGAGACAGGAGAATCCATTACTTATCCATCTAGGCTGACTGCCCTGGACCTTCTCCCTGCAATGCATTTCAAGTGAAATCGCTGAGCATCACTGACAGTTGTTACCGGCATCAGCCAGCGCTGGTCAGTCAGCACCCCTGGTCCAGCAAGGCAAGTTAGTTGGTCAGCATCAATGGTCCACCACAGCAGGTGGCCATTTGCGCAGGAACTGCAGTGGGACCTTTGTACAGCAGCAGGCCATGCGCAACTGCCAGGCAGCATGCCAAAGGCATTGGGTATGCTGGTCTCAGGAGGCAGGACACGGCACCACGCGCAACCATCACGTGGTGCAGCAGACGTTATACTTTTCACTTGGCACCCAAGGGGCACCTGCACATGCCAGCACATGCATGCACTTATGCACACATGCACGCATGCGCTCACACACTTATGCACACATGCACACACATACGCATAATATGGTACCTGTGGAGCATTTGCACGTACACACAGACACACACATACGCAAAATATGGCACCTAAAGAGCATTTGCACACACAAGAACCTGGCACCCAATGGATGCCTAGCTTGGTGTAACTGATTGCTTTCTCTGATCCCCAGTGCAACACATCACGTGAGCTTTGGCGTGGTTGGAGGCATATAGTTTGGGTAGGAGAAACTGCCACGCTGTTAGAGGAGCGGATTGCCACGGCAACAGGAATTTTACCATTAATGATATGGCAAAACAAACTGCCACGTCTGCTGGAGAATAGAAAAAAGATTGTGGTTCGATCAAGTCTGACTGAAACAGACCACGTGCATTGCCGCACTCCAACGCATGCCTTCATGTGCCCCGGCACCCACGCACCCTGCTGGGCAGCTCATCTGGTGGGGTGTGGCCTTCATCTTTCTCGAGGGGGTCAAGCGCCTCCAAATGCTCCGCCTTGAAGATGTGCGGCAATATATAGCTGCGCAGCGCACATAGAGCATGGCAGGCAGCGAAGACAGGTTGGACACAAGGGGCCTTCATTCAGTGGATGGCAACGCTGTGGCAGGGAGGGGAGCGGAATCTGGCTGCAGCATATGCACAAAGGCACACAGCGCCTTATGTGCAGCATGCACAAAGGCACACAACGCCTTATGTGCAGCATATGCACAAAGGCACACAAGGCCTCATGTGCAGCACGCACAAAGGCACACAACGCCTTATGTGCAGCATGCACAAAGGCACACAACGCCTTATGTGCAGCATGCACAAACTCCCATTCTCATGCTCGGATGTGGATGCCGGCTGCCATGAGCGCACTGGAGGAAACACAGGCAGCCACGCTGGCTTGACACTTGCACAAGCATGCTTGCGCACGCAGGCTGCCCTAGCATAATTCATGCACAAGCATACTTACACACCCGCACCCGCTCCCGCATGCACATGTACACAGCACCAGAGCCCTTGCACATGGACGTCTGATCACATGGAGCCACACAAGCTTGCAAATACACAGCACACACAGACATGCACATGTACTTTTTCACAACGTACATACGCACGCACACATGTTCGCACGCCCACCCACAGCATTCGCACACACACACACACACACACACACACATACACACAGAGGTGCTCCTGTGCACTCACGCGCGGATGGGGATGAGGGCAACCACCGGGGCAGGGAAGGCCACCCCTCCTACACCTGCCCAGGTCACCAGGGCCCACAGCCCCGCCAGCCACCCAAACTGCAGCGCCGTGAACAGCACAATGGTGGGGTAGGGGACAGTCTTCAGGTAGTCTGCGTTGCCCTACACACATGCAAGGGGGCGGGCACGGCTGCGTGAGCGCGAAGGTGTGCATGTCCATGTGTGTGTGCATGTAATGACCTCCTGAAGGAGCCCCCCAGCACTGCACGATCAGGAGGAGCCACGCAGCCCAGTTCCCCTTGGACTTCAAGCACACAATCGATTCTTTGACTGATTCATCTCCCCCATTGCGTCCCTGGAATCGTGAAGCTAGTGGCAAACAGCAGAGCTTCACAGAGGGGCCACCCGGCGCCACCGGGAGCATAGTGCACCCAACGCCACCGGGAGCATAGTGCCGGGAGCACCGGCGCCACCGGGAGCATAGTGCCGGGAGCACCGGCGCCAACGGGAGCATAGTCAGTGCTGCATCTTTTGATGAGAACACAGGCACACATGAGTCCCCAGAGAGGTACAATCAATGGCAGGTAGCCACTTTACAAGAGATGCATGAGCCCCTTACTACTGCCACCAGTGCAGGGGCTGTGCTCAATCTGTTCTTGATCACAAGCACCCACAGCTTCCACTAGCATGGACGTAGCGCTCAATCTTTTACAAAACACATGCACCCACCGCTGCCACCAGCGCGGAGGAAGTGCTCATCCTCTTACCAATCACAAGCACCCATCGCAGCCACCAGCGCAGAGGCAGCGCTCATCCTGTTGCCAATCACAAGCACCCACCGCTGCCACCAGCGCGGAGGCAGTGCTCATTCTATTACCAATCACAAGCACCCACCGCTGCCACCAACGCAGGGTAGTGCTTCTTGTCAGTGAACACAAGCATCATGCGGTCCCAGAATTGCATGCCATCAAACGAAGTGATAGCCATGTATGCAAAGTAGCCCCTGCGAGTGTGCGTGCATGTGTGTATAGTAAGTAGTCCCAGTGTGTACGCGTGCATGCGTGTGTGTGTGCGAGCATGTGTGTGTGTGCGCGTGCATGTGTATATGTGAAGTAGCCCCTGTGAGTGTGCGTACATGTGTGTGTGTGCTTGCATGTGTGTGTGCATATATTCATGTGCGCATGGTGTCTGCGTGTGTGAGTGTGAGCAAGTGCTTGCGTACATGTGTGCGTGTGTGCGCGTGCGTGCAAAATTTGCTGTTAGACTTAATCCATGAATGGCATGAGAACACTGCAGATTCATTGCTGTAGGTCCTGTTCTGGGCGACAATCATTGTATTGCCAGTGGCCAATGTATTATATGATAATATTTGTATTATGATGGTGGTGGCCATCAAACTTTGTGCTACTATTGCTAGCCAATGTAGTGCGTGCGCATGGCATGCTGCCAGTGGCCAATGCTCCGCGTACAAATCAGCATGCTGACAGATGCAGGCAAAACAGAGGTGATGGCGGCCCAACAGGAGCAGTTGGTGCAACAGGTGCAGTGGTCCAACAGGAGCAGTGGCCCAACAGGAGCAGTTGTGGAACAGGGTCAACCTCAGGCAGCCTCTGCGCGCATGCCTGCCTTCTGTGCGCATGCCTGCCCTGTGGCACATGCAGTCAAAGTCAACAGCACACTGCCACCAGCACATCACCACCAGCGCGCTGCGTCACATGCAGTGGCTTGCTACCCGTGCACTTTTATCACGTGCAGAGGCAAAAAAAGAAGGAAGTGCAAGCCCAGCACAGGCCTGAGCCCCTGTTCCAAACCACTGACAAGAACCCAGGGCAGGTCCAGACACCCGCACCAGATCGCCACCTAGATCACTGTGCAGGCCCGAGATCCCTCACCAGATTGCCACCTAGACCACTGTGCAGGCCCGAGCCCCCTCACCAGATCGCCACCTAGATCACTGTGCAGGCCCGAGCCCCCTCACCAGATCACTGTGCAGGCCCGAGACCCCTCACCAGATCACTGCTGTGGGGATGAGTTTGATGACGTGCATGAGCGCCAGGCAGACCGCCAGCATCAGGGATTGGATGAGGTTGCTGACGCGCTGCTCCGCCACCCGTGGGATGGGAAGCTCCTGATCCACCTCCTCGTCGTCCGAGTCGGCCGCGTCTAAGATCGCGGGGTACTGCGTGTGCCAGCGGTGGCATGCATTTTGTCAAGCTGCCGACGTTGCGCAGAAAGACGTGCAAACCAAGCCCCTGCACCATGTTGTCTTTGTTGGCTGTGTCCTTTGTCTTGAGGTGCTTCACATGCCCATGCACGCCGGGATTAAGCTGCTCACCTTGTGCACTGCGCTTCTGACGTGCTGCACCCCAGCACGCCCTGCGCACTGCACTTCTAATGTGCTGCACCGGTGCACGCCCTGTGCACTGCACTTCTAATGTGCTGCACCGCTGCACGCCCTGTACACTGCACTTCTAATGTGCTGCACCCCTGCACGCCCTGTGCAATGCACTTTTTATGCACTGTGCCTTGCAAGCCTTGTGCACTGCGCTCCTGCTGCGCTGCCCCCTGCTGCTCCTAGTGTCGGCAGGGGCACCACCAAGTGCCTCTGGTGTATACATGCAAGTGCCTGGTGTATAATGCAAGTGCCTCTGGTGTTTACATGCAAATGGCCTTGAGCACACTGCGGCAATGCACCAAACTAGAGCATGTACCAATAGGCGCGCACAACGCGCTTGCACGATGCATGTGCAGGCAACTGTGCAATGCGCTTGCACGATGTACGTGCAGGCAACTGTGCAATGCGCACTAGCAGGTACATTGTGCACATCTGCTCCATGAGGTGCACAATGTGCATGCAAACAAACGTGAACCGGCGCTGGGCAGTGCACCACTTGATTGGTGTTGAGCGCAGCATCGCAGTACTCCATGCACACACAGCAACACACACATGCATCATGTGACTGGTGTCGAGCGCAGCATCGCAGTACTCCATACACACACAGCAACACACACATGCATCAAGTGACTGGTATTGAGCACAGCTTTGCAGTACTCCATGCACACACAACAACACACGCCTGGGCAGCCGAGCGCACCAACACACATAGAAGTGCGCTGCACTTCGCATGATATGCGCACTCAAACGTAACCTCTGACACCTGAGGGCACACTCGAGGGCACACCCCACACCCGAAGGCACATCCAAGGGTACACCCCACACCCAAAGGCACACACCGGGGGGGGGGCACACCCTATGGCCCACGCAAGGGCACACCCAAAGGCACACACGAGGGCACACCCAGAGGCACACACGGGGGCACACCCTATAGGGCCCATGCAAGGGTACACCCGAGGGCACACCCGGCATGCAGCACACTGCCAAAGCTCTTGACTTGCGTACAAACAAGTACAAGCAAGCCCAGGCAGCTGAAGTGCTCCACACAGCTCTGCACACAAACAAGCGCTTGGTACATGCACACGCATGTACACACACGCCCACACAATGACATACATGCATGCGTACACTCTCACTCATACGCGTACACACAGATATGGGTATGGCCACATGACCACGCATGCATAGAAGGGCACCTGGGCAGCAAAGTGCCTGACGAACACGCCCTTGAGCCCCTTGGCATGGTGGTGCGCATGACGGTGGTGGAGCCCGGCGCCATCCCCCTGGCCCATGCTTGCATCTGTGTGGCCGCTCCCATTTATTGGCACTGCGTTGTGGTGAAGACGCACATTCATCAGCACCGCATCGTGGTGCATACGCACATTCATCAACTGCCACTTATCGGCCTGTGCTTGTGTCCGTGCGTGGGGCGGTCCCCGTTTATTGGCACTGCATTGAGGTGACAGCGCATATACATCAACACTGCCACTCATCGGCCTGTGCTTGCATCTGTGAGGTGGCTCTCATATATTGGCACTGCAAAGGGAAGGCACACATGCACGCTCAAGGAGCTCCTATATCAGTGCTGTAACCTCACCACGAACACACCCCCACAACAAATGCACTCGCTCAAACATACACAATACATGCGCGATCACGTGCCTACACACACACGCACGCACACACACATACATACCTGGTTGATCATACGTGCTGATGGCTGCATGCCCATTCAGAAACTCCCTTGGGGACGTTGCCTGGATTTCAACCAGTGGGTTGGGGGGGTAGGTCTTGACATTTCCCGGTATCTGAGGCACGCTGGTCAAGTCATTTGTGGACGCTGTCTGCCTCCTTTTGGCCCTTGCTTCTGCAAAGCGAAGGCATGAAGGTTGGAAGCGGGGGCAAGTGACTTATTGAGCAACAGATGCATGCATTTCCACTGGCTGTGCGTGTGTTGATGGCATTGGTGTGTGTTTGAGCGTGTGTGTGTGCGTGTGTGTGTGTGTGTGTGTGTGTGTGTGTGCATGTCGAACAATGGACGCATGCATGCCTATGAGCTGCACATGCATTGTGTGCATTTGTGTGTTTGAGCGTGTGTGTGTGTGTGT
>LFCJ01003724.1_pt1 | contig 11176 bp, 6 predicted proteins | sample 643141 | NCBI WGS metagenome assembly LFCJ01 (sample SAMN03766243, study PRJNA286221) | soda lake metagenome | biome: soda lake; feature: Kulunda steppe; material: water; isolation source: sample B1-Br-g2 brine of Lake Bitter-1 | place: Russia: Kulunda steppe | collected 2010-07 | reverse complement strand
TCCTCGCAGGAGAGGAAGCATGTCACGTTGGAGTCTCGTCCGCTAACCTCACCCTCGGTGAATATTCGACCGCTGCACAACTAGGTCAAACGGTTACGATCCCAAGAGACGTGAGCGAGGACGAAGAATCACTCACCCCAGAAGCCATACACGTTGCACAAGACGCTCGTCTATTCATTCAACAACTCGCTGCAGAGCACGTCTCCGGACACGATGTTCAGACGCAAATCAACAGGGCAGTGAACACAACGGACTGGCTCAACGATCTTGGACGACCCACCGATGTTTCCGGTGGCTTCTTCCATAACCTTGACACACCGATTCTCCAGCAAGTAATTGGTGAACTCGGAGAGATCACGACTGCAGTGCTCTTTGCACCCTTCTTTGGAAGCGAAAAGACACTCTCGAAAATAGAGTCGATAATCGGAGCAGAAAACTATGAGGTACTCGTCGCTGACGGAAACACGCACCTTACGCCCAAAGATGCGGTCACCGCGTTAGGTGCCGACACCACGTTCCGACCGATAGAACACGACACCTCCCGTTGGATTCACGCCAAAGGACTACTGTTCGAAGGGCCATGGGGGAAAGCAACTCTCTACGGAAGCCCCAACATCACCGGTCGTGCACTTCTCAATACTGCAGCGTCCGGAAATATTGAAGCCGCCTTGCTCGCCGTGACCACCGAAGAAGACGGTAAATCATTGTGGGAGCAACCAAGTTTCTTCGCACATCCAGGCGAAAAACGTGACCCTGAATCGTTCGATTTTGCCGAGTACACGTCGATCACCCGAGAAACTACTTCGACTACCTTCGATCTCGAAGATGCACGTGTTGAGCGCTTCCAAAGCGAGACAATCACAGTTCGATTTGTTGCCCCAGAAATCGACCCCGGAAGCTCCGTCATCGTCGAATCAAACGACGGGAACACCGTACAAATCAACTGGCAACCAGATAATGACGATGACCAAACAGGCGTCGCCGTATCGATCCCGGACACATGGGCCCAAACAATAGTTCGTCTCCGTCTCTCTAACAAAGAGTACTCGAACTTCCGCCAGATCACGACAGAACCCACCGAAGGAACCAGAGAAGTAACCAATCTCCTTCGGAACGGAGGCCGTGAAGGAATTCAATCACTCGTCGACGAAGCACTATTCTTGGACGTTGGAATCGCCTCAGCAGCCATCTCCCAAGCAACCTCAAAACTCATCGAAAAACGTCGTCATCGACAGGAAAATCCTGACGAAACAGCTGACAGTGATAGCAGCGAGGGAAGTTGGGCTACTGGCGGTACTCGACTCACAACCAAACGACGAAAACCACACCTAGAACTCAAGGACGGGATGGATTACGCCCAGAAACGAATTGAAACACTGCTTGAAGAATCCCCGACGGTTCAATCGGTCAACGAACTTCTCGATCACTTCGAAAACCTCTGGTACTACGTTACGAGAGGATTGATGCGATCAGCACTTACCTCCCAACTGGAAGACGCCGACGAACCGTACGAAACAGAGCTCAACGTCGACCGACTCCACTCAATCTGCGTCAACCGAGCCAACACAATTGTGTCATCACAATTCCTTCTGGACGCCAGAAAACACCTCAACCTCATCCGGCACATTAGACCAAACACAACTGCCAATGCACTCGATAGAGACCAATTGACAGACGTCTTTATCGTCCATCCAGCAACCCTGCTCTCACTACTGGATTGGCACGATGACGAGTTCGTTGATCGGTTCGGGTTCCTTCGTCAGTATTACCAAACACTCACGACCGCCGACCCACTACTCGGCGAACTTCTCATCAACGGCGAATACATCTCACACCGAGTCACCGAACTGGAGCATACCCTTCAAAATCAACTCACCGCGTTCGGCGACCGTATCAATCGTGACCTCACCCTCCCAGGAAGGCTTAACCCAGGGCTAGAACTCCTGTACTACGGGTATTGGTTCAGGGAACTCGCACACCAACGCGACACAAACCTCTTCGACAACCCAGCTATCTTCGACCACTACACTCCCAACAGCCTAACTGAAATGGCACGAATCACACTCCAAGGAAAACAACGAGTCGAAGACGAGCACGAATACGAAGCATTACGCAGAGGAGCGTACGACCCGATAGTCCGGATGATGGAAGGAGCAAATAACCCAACACCACAGTTGGAGTCACTCGTCAGTCGAAATTGACAGTCGGGGAATCCTCCCCAAACAAACCCCTCGGCAAATCACCGTACAGTATAACGGTAACTCGGTAGTGGATAGTATTCATGATCGTCTGCACCTACGCAAGCGCCGTGTGCGTTTAGAAGAGATCGTCAGTCGTCTCTGCAGCCCGTAGTTTTCCCAGCGTGGTATCACGACGCGCTTGCGGGTACTTCGACTCGTACGGTATCGGGTCTTCCAGCTCGTAGAACCTCTCGCGGTCGAACTGGATTATCTTCTCACCGTCCTTGATGTCAAACTGGCCTATACCGCGTTCTAAGTCGGCATCGTTCGGTTCCACGACGTTATCGACCGCTGCGAAGTACCTGACTTCACCGATATCCCCACTGATGTACATCGCAATATAATCGAAATCACGCCCCACTCTGACGAACCCCCATGCCGCATTCTCCTTCAAAAAGGACAGTCCAGACTCCCGAGACGGGTAGACAGCGACGACTGCATCATCGTCGCCCTCGATCTCGTCACGAGCGATTGTTCCTACAATCCTGTTCTGACGAGGGTGTAGTGCATCGTTCTCACCTGATTCATTGTTAACGGAGGTACTTTTCCGTGATTCACCGGACTCCGTCGACGAGTCTTCGCTCACGAACTGACGTTGTTCTCGGAGCGCAGAAACCAGGTTTTGAACAAAGTCCCGAGACTGCTCTTCTAAATCCAACGGCACATCACCGAGCTCCTCTCGTACCGCTGACTGGACCGTCTCCGTCACTTCATCTTCGTTCCGATTGAGATACTGGATCGCTTCGTTCGTCTGCGCGACCTGCGCTGCAATCTCATCCGATTTCCCCGACCGTATCGCTTCTTTTGACAGTAATTCCAGAACATCTGGGTCCGCAGTGAGGTCGTCAAGATCGAATTGCACCACTGAAACCTCCTCCCCATTACCACTGTGTTGATCCTTGGTTAGAACCTCGAAAGCCTTCCCGTTAGTAAGAATCCCCAATCCACGTTCAATTCCTGGCGCATGTAGCTCTTGAGTTGCTGAACATGCTGCGAATTGAGACTCGATCTAGCCGCTTTCGCTTCCACGAACACCACCGGAGAGTCACCGACGAGCAGCGCGTAATCGACGTGCGTACTCCCAGACGCCATCGGAACGGTATACTCTAGTTCAACTTCAGTCGAGTAGAGATCCCATCCCAACAATTCGAGAAGCGGTTGTACAAGCCTCACCTTCGTATTCTGCTCGTTCATTTGCGGAGACGCCTCAAGCAACTGTTGCGACCGATTGACGTACTCCTCTACTTCATCTATACCCATATTATCCCAGCAGTTAGCATACCAGACACAAATAATCAGGTGAGAAAATCTTAGGAACGACCCGCTTCTGGAACGTCTTCCACTCGACAGTGCCGACTGTTCTTCAAGCTCTAAATCCAGTACTCGTATCTAAAACCATCAAAGTAATTATGACACTCCAATTTTTGTATAAAGAAGTGCCAGACACATCTCACAGTTTCGTTGGCAACGTCAATCTGAGTCACTCAACTATATCGGTTCGGGAACTAATATCCAGACTTGCTGAACCCGATAAGCCAGTCACGGATCTGGATTCACCGCCGATCGTCATCCCGTCTCTCCAACGTGAGTTCTGCTGGAACCAAGAGAAGATAGAGGCGTTGTTCGACTCACTGCTACGTGGACTTCCGATTGGAACGATCCTACTGTGGAGCGTTGAACAGGAAGACTCGGATGCAGACACAGAAGCAAAGTACCAGTTCATCCGCCACTACGCGAACCGGTCGAACTTCCCGACTGAAGAAGTTGATGAACGAACAGTTTGCTATCACAGCCGGAAAACAGCCACTACCGACTGGGAGTGCAATTACACGTTCACGCTTGACGGTCAGCAACGGTTGACGTCCTTTCTTATCGGCCTTCGTGGGAGTTACTACACTCACCGGAAAAACAAGTACACACGAAACCTCGGATCCTACCACCGGAAATTTCTCTGTCTAAACCTGTTGAACAACCCTCACCGGGAGCCAGAAGATGCCCAAGAGTACGTCTTTGAATTTGACTTCCGCAAAACCGACACCATCGAATATCGCCCAGATGACGATCAACTCTGGTACCCCATCCGGCATGCATGGGACACACAAGAACCCCTTTACGAAACAACCGACCTCCCAGAAGATGTTCAAGGGGATGCACGCGTACAAACCAATATTGAAGCAAACCTCACCCGACTCCAAGAAGCAATAGACGCTCCGCAGGTTCCGTGTGAAGAAATCAGTGACATGCGGAACGAAGACGCACTAGAACTCTTCATCAGACGAAACAAGGGTGGAAAACAACTCAGCAACTCAGATATTGCGTTCTCACTCATAACCGTTTACTGGAACAAATTTGGCGAAGGAGAAGATCCAAAGGACGTCTTCGAGTCAAACGCCGCCGACCTCAGCGAGCAATTCGGCACCCATAGCTTTGGATTCGGGAAAGGATTCCTCATTCGTTCATTATTCTATCTCGATGACGAACGCCCCTCATTCGAGCAAAATAATCTCATTCCATCGAAGATCGAATCACTTGAAGACGTCTGGGATTCGAACTTCTTCGAAGCACTTGAACTCGCCTTTTCATTGGTGAGTGATGAATTTGGACTCACTGGAAAGTGCGTCGGATCAAAGACCTCGCTCCTCCCAATCATCTACTACTGTAAAGAACGGATCGAGGACGATGATTTCACGTCATACTCTGACTTCTCAGACGCTGATCAACAAAAAATGGAGTACTGGGTTCAGCTAACCGTTCTCACAAAGCTCCTCGATATCGATCCCCCAACCACAGTCGCCCACAAGATCCGACCACTACTTACTGACGCCTCAGAATTCCCAATACACGCTATTCTTGAGCACTACAGTGGCGAAGTCATCCCACTCAAGATTAGCCGACAAAACAAAGATGGTCACCTCTTGATCGATCGCCTCGTAAAAGAAACAGACCACAGTGAGGCAACAACACTCCGTAACTATCTTCTGACGAAATTGTACGATGACCGTGGAGTCGGGACAGATTATCTCACTGGAACTGACAATAAGGACGAAGTCTCCGCAATCGACATAGACCACTTCTTCCCAGCATCAAAACTCCGGAACAACGAGTCCTATCTCGACAATCAGGAACTAGGGCTAGACGAAGACGAGTTAGAAGCAGTCAAAACATTCTGTAAAGACAACGTCAACCGATTCGGGAATTACACCCTTCTTCCCCAAGGCGTAAATCAATCAAAAGGACAACGAGACCCTGAGAAATGGCTCACGAAGCACGTTGACGATATTGACTCAGTAGTGGGCGCTCACAATCTACCGGAAACAAGACCGTACTCATACAATCGGTACAAAAGCTTCCTCGCTGCACGAGAACCAAAACTGATCGAAGAACTTGAATCACGATTGGTTCTATACGAAGATATCGAGCCTAACTAGGAACCCACGCAAGTGACCCCTTATGCTACGCAAGGTACTCCGGATTCAAGCTCTCATCAGGAAGCTCGACCCGCTCACCGTCTTGGTCAAGGATCGTCCACTGTAACAATTCTCTTCGCGTCTTGAAGTATGGTTCACAAGTAACTGATGGTCCTGGCCAATTGTGAGCAGTTCACGGTCGAACGCCGCGTAAGGCGTCTTACTCAATGGGTGCACGTTCATCAAATCCGCCCGATACCCCGGTACTGACTCCAAGATAACACGTGCGTCATGTCCAGCAACCCTGGGTGATCAACACCCGAAGCCGGACACGTCCGGTCATGAGGCGCCATTACAGTTACCAGGAACTGAGAGATCATATTTTCACACCATCCTTCATCACCAAAACATTCCTGAACCCCATTCCGATCTTATACCGGTTCCCGAGCCAATATTTCTATACTTGCTTTCCACGAAACAGTTTCTATGGATATCAGTGAGCTCCAGCGGATCGATGAAGTCCCGTTGCGTGAGGTGTGGGAGCACGAAGAACAGGATTTCACGCCCTGGCTCCTCGAAAACGTGGATCAACTCGCGTCGCTGATCGGCATCGAGATCGACGACGTCAATAGAGAAACGGCAGTTGGAAACTATACTGCCGACCTTGTCGGGACAGAACCCACTACGAGCGACCCGGTTGTGATCGAAAACCAGTTCGGACCAACTGACCACGACCACCTCGGGAAGTTGCTGACGTATGCCGCCGGTATTGACGCTGGTTTCGTCGTGTGGATTGCTGAAGGGTTTCGTGATGAACATCGATCCGTTCTTGACTGGTTGAACACGCGTGACTCGACCGGGGCTCGGTTCTTCGGTGTCCGACCCCGAATCGTCAGCGTCGGCACCGACGACGCTACTCTCGGGTTCGAGTTCACAGTCATTGTTGAGCCGAACGACTGGGAACGAGAGCTCCGTGACCCACTTTCCGATCGGGAACAAGGATATCGAGACTTTTTCGCTGCTCTCGTCGAGGCCTATGCAGATCACCGACCAAGTTGGAACCGGTTAACCCCGCAACCACGATCGTACTTGACGTTCGGCGCGGGAATCAGCGGCATCTCATTCGGATGGATGTTTCACGGGGAGACGGAATTCTCCGTCCAACTGTACATCGACGCTGGCGATGCCAAACAGAACGAAACGATCTTAGAAACGCTCAAAGAGGACCGAGCGACCATCGAATCTAATCTCGAAACCGACGTCGTCTGGGAACCGCTCCCCGACGGGCGGGCATGCCGAATCAAAGTTCCACGATCAACTCCCGCACCCGTTGAAGAACTCACTCCACAAGAACAGAACGAACTGATCGACTGGGGAACGACTCAGATGGACGCGTTCCGCGACGTAATCGAACCCCGAATCACCCAAGTTTAACACCACAAATTCACGTCCATCGCTCACCGTGGAATGACTCGATTGGACGTGAATCACTAAGTGTGACTTGTCCGTGGTACCCGTATGCCGATCGAGTTCGGGTTATGGCGTATCGACGGTGACGAGTTCACTCGCATTCCGAGCGGGAAACTCGACGAGGAAGCACGACTTGAGAAACTCCTGAAAACAGATCCGAATCTGCTCGGCCGGAACTTACTGATCATCGGGCAACAAGTCCGGACTGCGAGTGGAAAACGCGTGGACCTCATCGGAATGGACGCCGAAGGCGACCTGCACATCATCGAACTCAAACGCGACCGCACACCACGCGACGTCATCGCACAAGCGCTCGACTACGCCTCATGGGTCCGAACCCTCTCCTACGATGATCTCACCGAGATCTACAGCGACTTCGATGCTGATCGAGAACTCGAAGAAGCGTTCAGCGACAAACTCGGGTCACGCCGACCAGACGGTGAATCCGGAATCCCAGAAGACGTTAATCAAGCACACACCCTGACGATCGTTGCCTCCGAACTCGATGCCGGCACCGAACGCATCATTGAGTACCTCGCCGAAGAGTACGGCGTCCCAGTCAACGCCGTCCGATTCAACTACTACGAAGACGACGGCCGCGAATACATCGGACGAAGCTGGCTCATCGACCCGCACGACACCCCCGAACCACCCACGAAACGCGAACCCTGGAACGGCAAAGACTACTACGTCTCCTTCGGCGACGGCGAATACCGCTCCTGGAAAGACGCACGAAAATACGGGTTTATTTCCGCCGGGCAAGGCGAATGGTACAGTCGAACCCTCGACCAACTCCAAATCGACGACCGCGTCTTCGTCCACATCCCCGGCGAAGGCTACGTCGGCGTCGGCACCGTCACTAAAGAAAAAACCTCCGTTACCGACTTCCAAATCGAGACTGACGTCGGCCCAGTCAACATCCTCGACGCCGATCTCGACGCGCCGCACATGGACGAGAACCAAGACGACGATTCGCTCCGCGAATACCTCGTCGGCATCAACTGGATCGACACGCGATCCGCCACAGGCGCGTACTGGGAACCTGGCATGTACGCCAACCAAAACACCGTCACCAAACTCCGCAACCAATACACCATCGAACACCTCCACCAACACTTCGACATCGACGAGTGACTATCGCTACCGATCACGTCAGTTCTAACCGACAAGTCAAGTTCAAGATCCGAACAAATCGGTCGCGTTACTGCTCAGAATAAGGGAGAATCGAACCATCGGGAAACCCATCTAATCGTTCCACAATGGCAGTTCGAACTTCCGAAACGGACTCTAAATTGAAGTGAATATATTCTTCACCGGTTTCCTTATTTTGGAGTTCATGAATAAACGACTCAAGAAATGCCGATGAAATACGACCGTCTTGCAGCTCGGACCAGTACTCTATATAGACGTTATGTAATTCGAGTAGAGATTCATATTCCATATATACAATTTCAGTATTAGCTTCTCCGCTGAATAGATCTTGATTTTCGCGGATATTCTCTGCTGCTTTAGAGTATTGACTGCGGCGAAGATTCTGAGAGATAAAAATGTGTGCATAAGGGCCACGGTCATCGGTTTTATTCTCAATTCTACTACGATCTCGATTGGTCATAATATATCGAGTCGCTTGATCCTCTAGCTCCGTTGAGAGCGGATAGCCGTCTTTACGATGAGATAGTTTAGCATCATATGATGCAACATAGTAATCTGAACTATCTGGCTGTGAGCAAATTAGAGCTCCATCAGAGAGTCGCTTACCTTCCTTACCCCAACGTTCGGACAGTACGAACATGTCCTTGAGAAGATAGAACACGTGTTTTTCGAAGTAATTCGGCTTACTTGGATCATACACTGATTCAAGATGATCCTTTGCGTTCTGTATCGGGCCATATCGTTTCAAAATTTCGAAATACTTCTCGCCTTGTGCTTGTGCTTCCTTAGCTCTTGGTCGAAGCCTATCACGTAGACCATTACCTGTTTCTAAGATCGCCCGTCCAACGTGCTTAGCCGGCTCGTCGGAAAACAGCAGGTCATATAGTGAGACTTGGCCGTACCCTTCATAGCTTTTTGCAGTAGCACCACCATAGGTCACATATACCGCGTCGAGAAGATATTCATTGATTCTTGATGGCCGCTGGTCAGAACCTTGCGGAACAAAATACAATTCTTCGTTAGTGATTCGCCCTCCAGAAGTCAAATCAATTTTATTGAATTTAGACTCAATGACGGGACGTACTCCCATTTCTTTTGATTGGAGCTTCCAGTCGCCTATATTGAGCCCTTCGTACCTAGGAGTCAAATCGGTTAGTACCGACTCAACTTCGTTGCTAATCTCCTCCAAGTTAATCTCGACAATAAGCTTCGTGAACTGACTAGAGAGAAGTTCACTACCGCAGTTTGTACATTTATTGTCGTCAGCATCAACAAGCGTCCCACAACCATCTTCAGTGCAAGAGCGAACCTCACGTTCCCTTGCATCTGTGAACGATTCTAGTTTGTTCCGAATAGTCTCATCCAAAACTGAGAGATATTTTTGGTACGCTGTTTCGCTCCCTGTGAGTATTCTATTGAAGAGATAGCGTTCGTCTTGCGAACTATACTCGTAAATTTTCCCAAACTCAATCCCTGTCAGCTGTGAAAATGAATTTTTAAACTCTTCTCGCTGGTAGTCTTTTGAGTTCAGGGCTTTCAAGACAAATCGAAAACCTTCCTCACCTTGCTTAACTCGAATCCGGAATTTATTCCCCAGTTTTTTATCTTGTAAGTACAGCGTATGCAGCTCAGATACGCCATCAAATGAAACAATTTCTTTACGACGAAGTTCAGAGAGATCTGCATATACTGCATCGTCACTCTTGATGGTGAGTTGGGACTGTCTAGGCAAATCAGTGTGAGAGAGTTTTAGACCTGTTATTTTAAAAAATTCATTATCCCCACCTAGTAAATCTCCAAACCGATCAATAACCGATTCAGAAATCGCCTCAGGCGTTTCCTCAATTAAGTCATCTCGCTCTCTGAAAGTCCCGATAATCTGTGAACTTCGCTTTCCAGTACCACGAACCTCGAATCCTTCCCCGGTTTTCTTAATAACGATTGGTGAAGCTTGAAGATGTTTGTCAGCCTCAATCTGGCCGCTCTCTTCGTCGATCTCTCTGAGAATCTCATTATTTCCTGGCCACAAAATTTCAAACTCTTCATTGACCGTATCCTTTACAACCGCGTTATTGTCGGCAATTTCAGAGATGATTTTGACAACTTCCTCTTCAGATTCGAATTGAACCCCATCTGATTTCCGGAACCATTCCACCTCAGCAAAAATACGTAATAGTTCTGACTCAGGGTCTTCGTCTTCCTTGATGATTTCCTTAAAGTGGTCAATTGATTCGTAGTCCTCTAAAATGATAGGCCGTTTTCGCTTCACGAACTGGTTCAGTAAAGCATCTGGTAACGACTCAACATTAGTCTCTTCGTCCGACGCCTTGTTTTCTGCTTCGTCATAATCAACGCCGATCGTGTACCAAAAAACCTCATCAGTAAACGTGGCGGATAGGGACCTAGACATGATTTCTACTCAACCAAGATTTGGTGTTAACATACGACATTTAACCACTCCTCAATAAATCTATCTAGTTGACTATTCAGTACTTCGAAGAGGAATTCTGTGGCGCATCAATCTAACACTCAAGGAGATTCTATACTACTTTGGTAGCTGGTTGACCGATATAGACACTAAAGTCCAAGTCTATCAATTACTAAGGGTAACTCGATGCAGACGAGTGTCCCACGTATCTTCGGTGACTGTCCAGCATCGTCAGTCCAACTCCAGTAGTGATAACCAGTACCCAAAGTATATCTGGCCAACAGATAATCTGCGTGTAATGTATCTGTATTCCCCGGACGAGATCGACCGGGAGCGAGCGAATCATCAGGCGGTGATTCAGGGTGCGGACGATATTGACGTGAAACGGATTGGGAATCTCGGTGAACTCGCGTTCGAGCAGTTCTGTCGAGAGTACCTTCCGGTCGAAATGTGGGAGTGGCAGAACGAAGAGGCGATTC
>LFCJ01003723.1_pt1 | contig 11178 bp, 14 predicted proteins | sample 643141 | NCBI WGS metagenome assembly LFCJ01 (sample SAMN03766243, study PRJNA286221) | soda lake metagenome | biome: soda lake; feature: Kulunda steppe; material: water; isolation source: sample B1-Br-g2 brine of Lake Bitter-1 | place: Russia: Kulunda steppe | collected 2010-07 | reverse complement strand
TTTGCAAGGCACCTGGGGCATTAGCTAGCAGAGCCAGGTCATCCGCATGTATGTACAAGGAGAGGAGGAATGGAGACTAAGGGCAACCTTGTTTCACCCACACAGTAGGCTCAGCCCTTGCGAATTTATGCCTATCTTGTAGAAGATACTGGTCACCAGCACACGGGCTTTGAAGGTCAGAGATAAGCTATCTCAGATAAGAGATACAGACAAGCATATACGGCGGAAGTGTGACCAGAGAGCCTCTCTTGGAAGGGTCTAAGGGCTAGACAAAGGGGAGGGAAAGGTTGATGCCAATGCCGGGCATCGCGGGAGGAGGGTGGCTTCAGGAGCAACCAAGGTACCCTAATTTTCAATATCTAAATCAGACAGCTCGAAATGCGCAGTACTTACACCTACACGATTATTTGTTTTAAAAAAATTATTCATTTTGCCACATTACTGTGATCCTTATTTGAAAACTTGACTTCGAGACAGGCAGATCGGAGGGTGTTGCGTCTACCAGCCATGCAAGCTGCTCTGTCAGGCCAACAGATGGTGAGTATGCCGTACCCAACAAGGCAGAGCACCATGCGTGGAAACATGGTGAAGACGTCTGCAGCTACGGGTATAGCAACTGTCAAGCCCTCTCCTGGGGCAAGGCTGGAGATGGAGTGCTCACGTTTAGCAATTGAAGGCAAGGTATGTACAGTTGCACAATGCAACAGCAAACGTCACCCCCTGAAGAGGATTCTTGTCAGTTGGACTTTACAAGTTTGTAAAGGTGTTAATACTTTTTGTAGAGAAATCATGTGCGTGCAAGCTTCCACCTTGCCTGTAACCTGTGCGATTCATGTTTACCAGCAGTTGCATGCCAACCTTTGTAGTGCCACAAAGGATTTGTCTGTAACCTCTCACTATGGTTAGTTTGGCGCCCAGCCTTTCTTTATACCGGCAAATTTGGGTTATGCACAGATGTATGGGCTAGCAGCTCAACCCAGCCAGCTGCTCTGCCCTCGACCTGCAGGGCGTTTGCCTATTACCTCCCTCCAACTTTGTCATTCTGTGCACCAGAGCCCTTCCCGGGGAGAGGCTAGTGGCTGAGATCACAGCAGTAAAGAAAGGTCTGTGCGATTGCACTGTTTCCATGTGACTTCCATGCGCCTTCCATGCGCCTTCCATGCGCCAAGTCTGCAGGCTAAAGTTATTGTAGATTGCCTGACATTTGTACAGGTGAAGGCAATCAAAGAACCCCAACCCTATCGTGGGTTTAAGCTTGAGCAAGAACAGCATGATGCCCCCCAGACGCAGCCTTAGAAATCAAAAAGTGATCACCGAAAGTCAGAACTTCAACTTTAAAAAGTTTGAATGCGAAATGTGCATGCGGCAGCCGGGAGACGTTGATTGTCAACAATGGTAGCAGCTGCTTCAGCGATTGAAATATTGTACAAATCCAATCCTTCATGCAATCAACGTCAGTCACGTGAGAAAACCCTCACTGAGCTGTGCTGAGCTGAATTCAGCCTGATAGCTCAAAGGTTGCCATGAATCGGCAGCCTAAGAAAAAGCTTGATGCGCGTGCCCCTGCAGGCTATGCAGAGGCGTACAAAGTGCAAACGCTTGCGCCCCATTTTGACGCCGTGGCGCCTGCATGTTCCCACTTTGGACCCTGCGGGGGTTGCACCTTGCAGTCCCTGGCCTATCCGGCCCAGCTGCGAGAGAAGCAGAACCAGGTGACAATGACAGGCTTAACTGCACTTTGAGGTTGGGTAGTGACTCACCCACTACTAGTGAGAGAAGCAGGTCAAAGCGGCAGTCAGGCTGTGTTTGCAGTGACAAGGTCCATCAGAGAAAAGTGCCAATCCAGGTAGCAGGTAGCTATCAGGCCCAATGCCTGTAAACGCTGTATTCTAAACACTGCTAATTGTGACTACGGCCTGAGCGCGTGCATGTGATTCACCTGAATGTTTGGCGTCTGCACCAGCAGCAAGTCATAGAGGTGTGCCTACTGTTAAGACATGTTTGCGTATCTACAAGTTTTGTTTGCAAGGAGAACTCTGTGTTTGAAATATTGTGCCTGTTGATCATAGATTTTCGTGTGTCTACACTGATCTACAAGTGTGTATTTTTGCAAGAAAAGCTCTGTCGCTTTGAACTCCAAGGGTGCAGCTTCTTAGCTTATCTCTGTTGTACAAGGCATTCATTAGTGTCCCTAACATAAGCCCATTTTTGGATCGGCAAATACTTGTGAATCTGAAGGTCAAATGCCAGCGCTTGCCTCTGCAGTTAGGTCCTCCAAGAGATCTTGTCTTGCAGGTGTCCCAAACTCTGAAACTTGTTGGCTTGGCTTTTTTGCAGGTGTCCCAAACTTTGAAACGCGTAGGCAAGCTCGATGGCGTGGATGCTGCAATGCAGCCCATACTTGGATGTGACCCATCCCTCAATGACAGTGCTATGCCTTCCAGAGCAGGACTTGACGTCAGCAACGACACTAGCAACAGTGCAGGCAGCACCTCAAGCACCATGCACAATCAATCTGGCCCTAAAATCGGAAGGGGCATTTACGGCTACCGCAATAAGATGCAATTTACTTTCAGCAACGTCTGCTGGGAGCCAAATGAAGTGCTGGCAGGTGCGGACGCTGCACAGTGTTTCTCACTGACTGTGGCTAAAGACCAGATCATGGGCTTTGCAAGTCAGCCCCAGATGAGGCAAATATCAAGTGCTTCACAGCACAGCTGGAGGGGTGATAAGCAGCTAGTAGGAGCCATGAGAATCTGGCATGTCGCTTGTAAACTTTGAAAAGCAACATCAGTGCACCTCCAGCAAGGCCTTTGCTTTCTTTGCTTCCTTTCCAGTAAACGGTTGCAAGATTATGGTTAACCACCAGCCAGGTGGCTAGGCGGGTAGGATTAGTCATTGCCAGCCAAAAGCCCTCCCAAATTCATGATATCCGAAAAAAAGAGGGGAGGTTTTTCATTATCTGAAGGGGATCGAATCTTGTCTTTTTAGGCGAGGCATGCAAGGAGTCAGGACTGTTTGGGAAAGGGAGTGGAAAAGCCTGCTTTCTGCGCGTAATTTACGCTCGTATAAACAACCAGCCACCTGCTGCAAATGGCCAGTCGTGGAAAAAGGGGGAGGTTTGGTATAATCTGGGCAGTCACGCCCATTCTTGGGGCTGTGACTGTGACCGTGCACGGGTTCATCCCGGGCTCCTGTCCCAACCTTTCTTGTCAAGGAAGAAAATCAATGTTGAAGCGTTGCCTTGTGTTTGTAACGCATGTCGTGATAAGCACAGCGTATGATGGAGCTGCCTTGATACCTCACTGGAGATGAGGAAAGAAAACAAAAAAACAAGGCAGTGGATGCACTACTCACATCCATTGAGGATGATCCAAATGATGCGCGACCCTCATGTTGGCCATCGCCTTGTGCTGGGCAGGCCCACGCACGAGCACACCGGAGTCACATTCTGGCGGCAGGACGGTCTCAAGGTACACATTTGCTGTTTCGGATTACAGAGCGGCTTAGCTAGTGATCTCCATGTACAATGGGCTTGGTAGCGGAGCTCATTGCAGACGCCCTCTCCACGTCCACTACAGGGAGGTTCCTACAATACTGCCTCATGTTTTGGGAGTGACAGTCCCTTTTCCCCATCTCTTTTTTTATTAGACGCCTTGAAAGGTATCCTATTTATTTGGCAACGTGAACAATGGGTACCTGAATTCTTAAATGCAGGCCTGTTTTGGGCTTCCTGCGCCCTGGTTCTCAGCAAGAGGTTCTTCCCATCTCCAAGTGCTGGCTCCAAGACGATACCTCTAATACCATCTTAGAGGTCGTGCGGAGGATTGCGCTCGATGAGCTGCAGCTAAAGCCTTACAATCATCCCTCTGGCAAGGTAGGTTGGACGTATGATTCAAGCCGTGCGCATCTGCCTTCAAAAGGGCAGCTGAGCTGGAGAGCCACACAAAAAGTATCCCTCTGAAAGTGTCAACGCACTCTGGTGTAGGGTATTAAGCTGCACCTTCCAGCTCAGGCTTGCAACTCCAGTGTTGCTGGGAGGCTCAGCAAGATCCAGGCCTTCCTGGCTCCCTTTTGTCCTGATTCTCTGGAAAGAGTTGCCATAAGCTGCTCTTTAAGAATGCTTGTGTGGGCTTGTGCTATTAAAACAACAAAGCATGGTTCTGTTGACCACTTCATTCATGAGTTGAGCAAAACGGCCAGTGCAGGCCTTTGCCGCGTCAAGTTTCAAGGCAGTGCATAAAGCAAGCGTCTCACGGCAGTGCACAAAGCAAGCGTCTCACGGCAGTGCACAAAGCAAGCGTAAGTTAGCGTCTCGCGCGCTTGGCAAGCACTTGGCATTCCCTTGATTCCATCCATGCAGGGCAGTCTGAAGCATCTGGTGATCCGTAGCGCACGGCCTGCACCGCAGCAGCAGTTGCATGTGCACCAGACCGCTGAAGCACCCTCATGCGGCAGTGAGGTGGACTTACAGGTGCCAGGGCAAAGCCCAGGTTCCCAGCGCCATTACAGCAAGGTTGCTGATCCGCAAAGAAGCGGTAGCCAAGGGCAAAAGGAGTACTTGGTCACCATTGTGGTGACCAGCAGTACGAGTGTTGATGCCCTCCAGCCTTTGGCGGACGCCCTTGTTGCCCACGTGCCGCAGGTGCGGCTCAGCGGCACCCAGTGCTACACTTGCTACCTCGCATTGTGTGCATGGATCGTGAGGGTTTGGATTCATTTCGTGGACCGTGAGGGTTTGGATTCGTAATGTGGACCGTGAGGGTTTGGGTTCGTAATGTGGACCGTGAGGGTATGGTTTCATTTTGCAAGGGCAAGCAAGGCCCTTGAGTTAACAGGCCACCTCCCTTGTGCCTCTTCAAGTGGCAGGGAATGGGAGCGTGCCAGCAAGCATGTATGTATGCACCACAAATCATAGTGTTCCATTCATTTACCTCCTCAACATTGATCCGTCTGCGCAGGTGGTGGGTGTGGTGGTGAAGGTGTTTGGGGTGTTACGGCCTGAATCCAAGCAGGATGAGAGAGCAAGCAAATTGCAAAAGAAGCCGGTGGGTTTGAAAAATTGGCTGGCGTGAAAGAAGTTGATTGGCATGAAAGAAGGTGGTTGGCGCGAAAAAAAGCTGATGGTTGTAGTGGGCTGGTGGGTGGCTGTGCAATTTATCTGGCTGTCCCTCACATAAAGTTGATTTGGCAGTCAGAGCCCCATTATTGATGCAAATGGATCTCGTTTTCGTGTAGTTTTGTCTCTGCAGGAGTGGGTCAGATTGCTCATGGTTGCATCCAGCTCAAGCCTTTGTTCTTTACCACCTGGTGTTCAGGCAGTAGGCCTGTCACAACCTTGAGTAACTCTGCACTAAGCGTAATTTTTACATTACAACAAATTGCAGGTCGCCAAGGCGCACAAGCTAGCACGCACAAAGCAGCCGTCACAACGGCCACAACAAGAGGAGATGCTTCCACGGCCAGATGGCCAGAAGCAGAGCGGGTGTCCGCCAGGGATCCATCTCCTAGCAGGTACGCTTCTACACAAGGGGTTGTCTAAGGACCAAACATGATTAAGGGCTTTGCCGTGGATCAAAAGAGGGATGAGATGTGCTTCCTGCCCGTGATTAAGCCGTGCGCAGGCCAGGCAACCATGACGCCTCTCCAGTTGAGCAAGCTAGATGTGATGAAGCCTCATTATTATCGGAGACAATAACATAAAAAGAGCAAACACTCAGGAATTGAGATGCAGTTACAGGTTATTTTGACAGTCGAAGTTGTGCGCACCATCCAGGACCTAGCTGTCGAGACTGAGATGCAAGAGAGGTCCTGCCCCACATAAATGCAGGTGCCCGGCCATTCTTAATTGAGACAATCAGGGGCCTGCAGCTACGGGTTTCACCAGACTCGTTCCTTCAGACTAACACTGCCCAAACCGAGGTTCGTCGTGTTGTCCATTCAGTCTTCAGCAGGAAATGAGTGCCACCCAAAGTTACCCTCAGGCACCTGTGCGCACTTTGTCAGCTGCGCAATTCCGTATTGCACCATGCTCACACAAGCCTCACATCTGATGCTGCCGAGCTTCAGCTCAGAAGGTCCTGGTTGACTCGTGCTGGTCCTCGCTGCAGGTCCTGTACAAAGCCATTTCTGACGCTGCTCAACTGCGGTCTACTGAAACCCTTTTGGACCTGTACTGTGGTGCTGGAAGCATTGGACTGTCCCTTGCGCACCAGTGCGCCCATGTGGTGGGCTACGAGGCAGTGGGTAAGTAAGTATGATGTGCATGAAGCTTGTGGCTTGGGTGTAAGACGTGGCAGTGGATGAGGGTGGTGTACTGGTCAAGCAGTGCGGCGTAATGGGTACAAGGTTTGAGTGGTGAATAAAAGTTGCAAGGGAGTGAATCGGTGATGTGATGGACAAGCAGTGGACTGTGGTGGGCACAGCGTGTGCTGTTGGTCCGCGTGAAACATTTAGCCTGAGCAAAAACTAGCCAACTGACAATGCCCTACTTAAGTTCTGCATTGCTAGATTGCTGGTGTGCAGAGCAATGCATATGCTTAATTTGCCATACACAGTCTCAGGCTTGAGCTTCGTGAGCCATGCGAGTTTATAAGCTCCCTCCATGTGCCACACAATCTACAAGAGCGTATTGCGTGCCAAAAACCTTGCTCTCAGGGCTTCACACGCTTCTGAACTATGGTCCCTTGTCCATGCGTCTGGTCAAGAACCTGCAAGGAATCACGGTTAAGGACCTGCAAGGCATCATTCGGGACTGCTCCATGGCGCGAGTGCCTTCCCACAGGCCTGTATGCCTATACTGGCATCCATCTGCCCTGTGTCGCCTGCTGCAAATGCCACTGGTATGGACGCGCCATGATGCGGCTGTTAACAGCGCGTGCAATCCCTCTATGTTGCATGTCCTGTGCTGTCTGCTTGCAGGCGCTGCCGTCACGGACGCGCGCCACAACGCGTCAGTGAATGGCGTGTGCAATGCTTCCTTTGCGTGCGTGGACCTGGCAGCAGGGGTGCCAGATCCGGCAGAATGGGCAGGCATTGAGGCGGGCATCGAGCATGGCGCGGTTGGGTCTGTGTCTGCAGAGGGAAAGGTGGTGCAGGGCAGTCAAGGAGGGGGGCGGAGCATGGCCTGTACAGACCCTGCGGGCGCTGCTGGTCTGCAGGCGCCAATGGATGCAGAGGGAAGGGCCCTGGATAACATGGGGGTATCAGTCAGCCCTGGAGGGTACAGCACTGCAGGCAGTGGGCTGGGAGGTGCGGCGCGCGCGGCGTGGCTGGCACCTGATGTGATCGTGTGCGACCCTGCGCGGGCGGGTCTCAGCGCAGCCGTAGTGGCCTACATCCGCGCCAGCACAGCGCGTAGGTAGGTGTGCGTGAGCGGAGGCCTGTGTCTTGTGTGCTTGCAGGTCTGCTGAGCGGGCATGATAGTGATGCCGGGGAGGTAAGGCGCTGCCCCTGCTGTGCATTATGATGGTGGCGTCAGGGTCTGCTCTAAGTTTTCAAGTGTACAACCTAGGGTTAATTGCCAACCAATAGGCTGATTGGTCTGTGGTGGGGCATCGCCAGCCAAAAAGTACTCCATAATAGCAAAGTTTGGTGTGCCGCTCAGGAAGAAATCAAAGACAGTTTGATTAGGCAAGGCATGCAAAAGATAAGGGGCCTTCACAGAAAAAGCATGGCAAACAAGGGCCTGCCCTAAGAAATGCAGTGAGCACAGGAGTTGGAATCCTTGCTGGAACGGCATTCTTCTTCCTTTTTTCTCGCTGAGATGGTATGGTGACCGGCAAATAGGGCAGAGCAGAGGTGCGTCACCAAGCTTATGCGAGTGCATGTGTGTTCAAAGCATTATGCCTTGGCACACATGTGTGTGTCAACTTTTGCTCTGGCGTACTGATTCGTTTTTGAACTATGCCTTGGCAACTGCAGGTGTATATATGTCAGCTGCAACCCAGCGACTCAAGCCAGGGATTTAGCCTTGCTCTGTGGTGTCACCCATACAAAAGCCGCAGGCAGCAGGAGCGCTATCAAACAGACGTCTAAGAGGGCAGGCAACCTCATGAGGAATGCTGGCAGTCAGCAGATGGAGCAGCCAGGCTCACAGTTAGAAAGCAGCGTTCACATGCAAGACGGTTCTAGGAGTATGCAGGGAGCGGTGTTTCAACTGGTCTCGCTGCAAGCCGTGGACATGTTCCCGCACACGGACCATGTGGAGACAGTGGCGGTGCTAGAAAGGGTTGGCTTGCCTGCAAGCTTGGCATTCTCATGATAGTCTGTTTCTACCGGTCGGCTATTTTTGCCAGGCAGCAGGTGCTTAAGAGGTTATGCACCTGCTCTTATTTGCTATGCTATTTGGCGACATTGAAGAGATCGCCAGAAATCCATGGCACATTTATTTACTCATTCCAAGCTGTACTAGGTGTCAACTATTGAGCTTTGTATTCCCTAAAGCTCTATTGTGACCGTCACAATGTGACATTCTGGTACTTTGAATGACTCGTGATTTGCAACCGGGCAATTCAATCCTCCACCCCATTGGGACCTCAGTTTCAACATCCAATATCAATTGGCAACATACTAGAAGTATGTTGATCGTGGTTTGGGGGTAAAAAGATGTGTGGTTGGGTCGTGTTGAGGGCATATGTTTGCTGTTTATTCCAAAAAAGGCCAAAAACAGAGGCTGAGCACCCTCCCAGGCCACCAGGGGCGTCCATTTCACCCCAAATTCTGCCAGTAGCCTTGTTATATGATACATCAAAAAAGGATCATGCCCAGACTTTTGGTCAGATAACACCCTCTGCTAAATTGTCACAGGAAACTGAGTCTTTTTTAGAATCTCTTTGAAGCTTGCACACGTGATCTTGCAATTTGTCCCTAATAATATGTTGTGGCAGGGCAAGGCTGGTTCAGGTAGTAGTCTGGATATTCTCATCATTATTTTCTGTGAGCCAGTATAAATGGGAGCCAGGATTGCCATCAGGCGAGGGATGTAGGAAAGCTTCATCATGGAGACATTTTGTTCCAGAAGTTTGATAGTACTTCCTATGTAATTCAGGAACTTGGAGCTGTTTCCCTATCTGAGATAGGAAACAAGCACCGTCTGTGGCTATGTGTGTGCACTTTCCCCAAGTGCAGAAGCTATGCCAGTCAGTTCTGGTGTTGTGTATTTCAGCTCCACCAGAGTCAATATAGATGGCTGTTCCCTGATCCAATGAGTTGTTAACTCTAAAAGGTCAGGCAGCTAATATCAGCATGGGTATTAATCACCAGTCTGGAACCTGGAAGCACGTCATCAGTTATTGTTTGTGAGCGCCGCAGCAAGTCATCAATTATTGTTTGTGAGCGCTGCAGCAAGTCATCAATTATTGTTAGTAAGCGCTGCAAGGATCTGTAGTGATAAACCTGAGGCTACTTATCTGAGCTGAGTCGCCCAGCTTTCTCTTTGAATGAGTGGATGTGGGCAGGGCTTATAAACTTGCTTTAGGAATGGCATCAGTCAAAGGCTGCGTGCTACCATGGGTTCCCATCAAACAGTTTATTTTGTGCCTCTCAGAAGGCTTCATTCCAGGTATCAATCACTTCAAGGTCCCATTCAGGAGCTGGAATGACTTTTTCATGGAAGCTTTATAAGAGAGAATATTAATTGGCCTCAGGGCCTCTTGAACATTTATCAAGTGGGCACAGGTAAAGCAGAGGTGCTTGTCAAGCACTGGTTGATATTGCTGGACATCCAGAGCAAATCGTGCAGCAATGTACCTGTGATTGATCACAGGCTGCTACACAGCTCCTGCTTGTCCTGCTCGCAGGGCATACACAATGATGCCTATGAAAAAAGGGCAAAAGTTGAATGATCCTGAGTGCACGGTTCTTCAAAAATTTGAATTCAAATCGGTAAAATTTTTGAATTTTTTCGAATCGGTACCAATTTCTTTATAATTAGAAATTTAATTCACTCGAAAATCATGTCGAGCATCACGAAGTCAGACTTTCGTTGTGTGCATGAAGTTAAGTTAGGGAGATGGAGGGGACAAGTACGGACGCCTCAAAGACTTTACAACACGAACTACTTCAGCACCCCAGAAGAAGCTGCAAGGGCTGTGGACAGGCGAGTGGGGAGGACGCCCGCTGCAGCTGCGCAGCAATTGCTGCGCTTTGCAAAAGCGCTTGGACACTGCATGCTGCTGGGAAATCCGTATCACTTGCCCCTGCTGCTGCTGCTGCTGCTGCTGCTGCTGCTGTGTACCTCCTGTACACTTTGCAGGCTCACCTACAAGATAAAAGGTCCTGATGCCCCCACCAACTTTGCGCTTTCCGACGAGGAGAGGCAGCGGCTGGACGGCATGACGCTGGCAGAGCTCGACGCTGAATTCCGGGCAGCTGGGCAGCAGGGCGGTATCTTCAGCAGCGGGCGGTCGCAATACCGGGGGGTGGGCTGGGATAAGCAGTACCTTAAGTGGAAAGCGCGAATTTTCCTCCCGGGCGATGGCTGCCGATTATTCCTGGGCCGCTTCCCTTCCGAGGCCGACGCAGCCGCAGCTTACGACGCCGCTGCATGGATGTTGAAGGGCAGGTGAGTTATTTCGAGCGCGCTAAATTTTGCGCCATGCCATGAAACACACATCCGCGTCCTTGAAGCTGTTGAAACCAGGCTCCTCACCTGCTTCCCTTGCCTGCACATTGCAGGGACGCAAAGCTGAACTTCCCTGAGAAGTATGCGCACCTTGAAGCTGGACTAGGTAAAGTATTCTCAGCCAGAACCCCCCTTGTGCAGGGACCATTTGGAAGTCCGGACCCCCTGCTGCCTGAGATCTGTGCCCATGCTCTTTGCTTCCATGCTTCATGATCTGCGCAGCATCGCCGACTTTGGAGGCTGACATCCCCGATCCCAGAGCTTGCAGCAAACTGAAAACTGCCACTCGTGGAATGGGCACTTCACAGGGCACGGGCTCTGCAAGAAGTGCCCCAGGCCCTGAAAATGCTCAGGTATTCGAAAGGCGTTTGCGCGAGCATGTTGCCTTGAGAACAGGAGGTCCTTCAGCTGCCAATTTAACGATTCAATTCCTTGCTCACAGCGTGCAGCAAAGGAAGACCTCAGCATATCCCTGTTTAAGTATGCAAGCAAGTGGGCCTCAATGATTGAAGGCACTCATGTGTGTCCTTGTCTAGACAAGATCTTCAAGCTTT
>LFCJ01003722.1_pt1 | contig 11181 bp, 14 predicted proteins | sample 643141 | NCBI WGS metagenome assembly LFCJ01 (sample SAMN03766243, study PRJNA286221) | soda lake metagenome | biome: soda lake; feature: Kulunda steppe; material: water; isolation source: sample B1-Br-g2 brine of Lake Bitter-1 | place: Russia: Kulunda steppe | collected 2010-07 | reverse complement strand
GTTTCGTGCCATACTACCATATAACACCTCTACCAATATAAAACTTATGATTTACCCCCACACTCACCCCTCACTATTATTCACCTGAAAACACAACTTCACACGAACATGAACACAAAACACCACCCAACCCACTCCCACTCACAAAAACACGCTCACACACCCAAAAACACGCCCAGAACACGCACCACTATACTGAACACTACCCCACCCCATTCACACGTGTATTTTTCACCCCAACACAACCCCAGTACCAACAACACAAACCATTCCACCACAACTCCATTACATACTGAGAACCATACCCCGGAACAATTGAAACATGGGTATAACCCGGCGTTTTCTAAGCAAATGTTTGGTAAGAAAGGTAAAAATAAATCCCCACATTACTCCCACAAGTAAATAATTAACACAAGGAACCCCCTCCCACACAACCTGAGTAGAACTTAATAAACCCTCCCACAACGGAACACAATACACCGACCTACCACCCCATACTATTCGACACACATCATACCCAACCCCTCACGTTCACAGAATACTCGCACGACCAACACGACTCATTACACGAGCCACTCTCAACCGCACTATTCTCACAAACACACCCATTTCTGCTATTACGAGGAAAATCTACCCACGAGCAATCTCTTCACACGACCAAGTTACGCACAACACGCCTCACACCGCTGCACACTCACACACGCAACAATAATTCACTTCACGAGTCCCCTATGCACAACCCCCGTATACAAATAATAATCACGCACGAACCACCGATTAAATAATGTGTCATAATCCGCGTTTCCAACCCATAACAATACTATTAAGTGCTATTAGTCCCAATATAGTATTATCATGGGGAGCGATACAGTAACCGAGTCTGACCTGCTCGAACTGGGACAAATAGCTCGCGAGAACGTGAGAACCACGCACGGACGAATTATTCATAATTGTTGGTACGTGGTTAATGAGTTACAGGACTTGCTCGTAGACCAGTACGAGTTGAACACGGAACAGTACGCAAACCGTCATGTGCTGGTGAATGGTGAACACAAGCACCATATTCTCGTGATTCATGGGAGTCTCGTGGATGGGTTTCACCCACAGAACGAAGTATGGGTCGACCCGTCGTTCGACCAGTTTTGTGATGAGAATTACGTTTCAGCGGAAGATAAGACCGGGGTTCACGATAATGTCACGGTAACGTTTTGTTCTCGTGACGAGTTGGACGATATTCGCGTGTTACGAGCCGATGATGACCGTCGAACACAATACACGATTCCAACCGGGTACAAAACCCTGTTATAACCCCCTCGCTCCTATTCGATTCGGTTGTACTTGTAACCCTTCGTTCTTATTCACCACGAGTATGGGTTCCTATTGGATTCTTATTGAATTCTTATTGAATTCGTTGGGTAGAAGCGTTGGTTTGAATTATTAGTTTGATGCACTACTAATCATAGTATTTTATTCAATTATTTATTCACAAAACAATACCAGAGTGGGATGGAAATAGACACGAAAACACACGACGAAACTGAACGAAACCACCAACTCGTTCCATGAATAGAACGTGTTAACACTCTCATAGTATGGATTAGTAACATAAAACTTATTAGGATGGGGGTATAATATTGGAGTATGTCCGACGTGCTTGGGGATATGAACGATTGGGACGAGGAGATTCGTCGTGTTATTGTGAGTACGGAACACTCGTCGTTTACCACGCTTGGTGAGGAATACGACTGGTTTGTCACGCTGTGTGACGCGCTTGAAGAGCTTGGGGTTCAGGCTCGTGTTGGTGAGAACGCGCACATGGAACCACGAACGGAAACCCGCACGGAAATAGAACGGTCGAGTCGTGTTGTTCCAACAGCGACGGGTGGGGTGACTCGTGAAACCACGGAGCGGGAAGTTGAGAAAACTGTTACGGTGGGTGAGAAAAAAGTCACGACCGGGTTTTACGTGTTGGTCGGGGATGAGAAGAGTAATGAATGGGTTGAAACCGTGAGTGAAATGGTGGGATTAACGGTGAAATCGGCTCCTGCTTACACGGGGTTCACGTTTAAGCTCGAATAACACGATTTAGCCCCCCTGAAAACTATTACTAAAAACTGATATGTTAATAATCTAACTGTTTAGCTATTAAGCCGCCTTCTTGCGATTGGGGAAAGAAATCCCCACTGGGAATTACTTATGTTTGAATAGTGATACTATGCGTGTTATTATCGTGTTGTTTTCGTGGGTTTTTGTAGTGTTTGAGCGGTAAACACCCTGTTTGAAGGGGTGGTAAAAGGGTTCGACTCGTTATTATGGGCGTGTTTGACGGGTGTTTGTGTTGGGTGACGGAATAATCAGGGTGGAAGCGTGTTATTCCGTGTTGTTGTGTGAGGAATAGCGTAGTGGGGTAGCTGGTTAGTATGAGTGTCGGTGTCGACCGGGGAGTAGGGTTCGGCGTGCAACGTGTGCCGTCCACATGAGTCCGAATAAGACGAGTGCGGAGAATAGGAGTATGCCGGGAATGCCGAGCATGGAAACGTTAGCTCCGATATGGAACCATGTGTTGAACCCGATTATGATGCTTCCGATGAGTAGGAGTCGAACGCTCATACTAACCGTGTTCTCGCGGGTATGACTTATAGTTAATGGTAGTGGGTGAGTATTGCGGGTTATTATTCTACTTGTTTAGTGCCATTCTATTGCATAAGGTTTATTAGTATGGGGGTGTAAGGTAGGGTATAGTCATGATGGGAACCATGTTCGGGGAAGCTGACGAAGCGATTGAGAACGCGGGTATTGAGGGGAAACAGGGTCGTGAGCGGTGTGAGGCGATTGTGAGCGTGTTTGATTCGTTGGGCGTGGACGCGGAGATTCGTGAGAAGCGGGTTGCTACGCCGGTTGTTGAGACTGTTGAGGAAACCACGCGTGAGGTGAGTGTTACGATTGACGCGGAAACGGGTGAGGAATACCTTGAAGTGGTTGAGAACACGGTTGAAAAGGACGTGATTGGTGAGGAAATTACGCGTGAAGGGTGGTATGTTGAGGCGTGGGGTGACGACGTGCTGATTGAATACGTGCTTGGGCGGGTTGAGGAATAGCACGGTTCGTTATTCACGGTTCGTAGTGTTTGGTTCGTGTTTTGGAGTATTGTAACGGGTAGTGTTGTGTTGAGAAGTAATGTGTTCTGCTACTGATTAGCGCGTGTTTTGCGTGGATTAGTACACGTGTTCAATAATGTGGTTAGAACAGTTTTGTTTGTGAGCGAATAATCGTGTTTTCGTGAGGATTGTACCAGCCCCATTCAATCCTTTAAGTACTAATCCATACCATAACACTTATACCAATAGGGCGTATACATTGAAGTGTACCATGAGTCAGAAGTTGTCTGCCAACGACGCGGGACAGTCGGAAACCACGAACACGGGGAATGCGAACCTGAACGCGCTTGTTCAGGGTCTTACGAACACGCTGAATGAGCTTGATGAGGAGCTTGATTCGCTTGAAGGGCTGGATGAGGTTGGAACGGATGAGCTTGTTCACCTCTTTTCCGCCCTGAACGATATTGCGAACACGGCGGAAGATTTCCGTAAGGGTGACGTGTCTGACGCGCTTGATGAGCGGATTGACGTGGGTGAGAGTCACGACACGGGTATGGTGAAGCTCAACCGGATTGAGTCCCACCGGAAGTTCGTGTTCGATGATGGGAAGGCTCTCAAGACGCTTACGACCGCCGGGGTTGACCCCACGCCCGCCGTGAGCATGAACGCGACGAAAACCGCTGAACTGCTTGAGGAAGCAGGGATTGAGGTTGATGGGTTCGTGGGTGAAAGCACGTTCGACTACTTCCGCGCTTACAAGTAACCCACGAACCACGGGGTTCGTTCCTAATACGCGGGGTTCGTGCGTACTTGTATCGTGAGTAAACATTTTTGTGCGGATTATTATTCGGATTATTATTCGGATTATTATTCGGATTATTATTCGGATTATGTTGTGTGTCGAATAGTATGAGGGGGTTCGGTGATTCGTTTGGTTCGTGAGTAGTGTTTGAGTATTGTTATTCATTGATTCGTTCTTGTTAAGTCCCATTGAGTATCATAACACTTATTAGGGTGGGGGTGTAATATTGGGGTGTACTATGAGTACGACGCTGAACACGGAAATTGGGGAACAATTCGCTTCGCGCGTTCTTGCGGCGATGCTGTATTCGCCGTCGTTGGATGGGAATGCGTTTCGGTATTCCACGGCGGATGACATTGTCGATGAGTGCGTGAGTGACGTTGAGGTTCAGGATGAGCCAATGGTTCAGGCTGATACTGCCGTGTTTGCCACGGTTGATATTAGTGAGCGGCGTGAGTTGAATAATTCCAAGTGTTTGGAGTTGTTTGACGTTGAGCTTGATGGGTTCTGGGGTGCGAGCGTGTCTGACGACGGTGAGCCTGTTGTGAAGTTCACGGGTTCTACGCGTGGAACGAAACTTGCGTTCTACGTGAAAATGGAAGCGTGAGAATGGTCGGGTAACTGTTTTCGTTCGGCATTTCGGTTCGTGGGTTGGGTTCACGCGGTTATTTGTGAGTAGTAATAAGTATTTAAAAGAGTGTGGTAGTTGTTAAGTGTAAGTGCTATTGAGTGTTTGTTTACTGGTTGTTCTTTTATATACTCTTGTGCCCCACTCTGGTCGTTGTTTTGGGTGGTTGTTCCGTCGACGTGGTCGTGTAGCATACCGGCGTGTGTGAATAGTGCGTGTGTTGTGTGAGTGTGAGAAGGGCGTGAGAAGGGCGTGAGTGCCTCGTGAGCCGTTCATTCATGAATCACCGTGTGTATTGTGTGACCGTGATATTCGTACCGTGAGACGCGTCGAATAGCGTGTGAATACGTGCGTGGTGTGCGAGTCCGGGTGGGTTAGGGAGCGTTTCGACGTTTAATTCCGTGTGTCATGATAATGTCGTCCACTTGTGTGTTGTTCACTTGTGTGGTTCACTATCCTGTAATAGTTTGATATGTAAGTATTGTTGGGTTATATTTTCATGTTTTGTGTGAGTTTGTGCCACCCAACACATAACAGGGTTGAACCGATAAGGAATAGTGGTAGGTTCATGGCATACGTGCTGTATCCCGTGATAATACTGTCGGGGAGTAATAATATGAGAACGTGTAGTGATGAGTGTTGAGTCATACAGTTATTCAGTCATACAGTTATACAATGCTGATTCGTAGTGTTGTGATTCGTAGTGTTGTGTGAGTGTGGCGGTTCATGTGCCGTGTGACGGCATACGTGCCGTGTCACGGTTCACACAAGCGTTCAAAGTGAACCAATTAACCCGGCGTGGTTAGTCTTGTAGGAACGTTTCAGGCAGGTTTCCGCCGAGCATTTCATGCCCGGTAATAATCACGGCTTTATCAGTACGACCACGGCGACACCGAGCATCTTTTTTATACTCAACGGTAAACCCTTCACGTTCTAACGCGCGTTTCAGACCGGGTGCTTTGTTCCGGTTAATTATTAGTTCCGACGAATAGCGGTATGAGACTTCAATCCCGGCGGGCTGGTTTCCGGTTCCGTCGTGAAGTCGAACGGTTGACCACAAGAGGGAAATGTTATCAGTCTCATCAATCTTTTTCAACACGTAATCAAAGAACGGGTCGTTAGGCTTGTCCCATTCATACGCTTCGCAGGTTTCGGTTTCGTAATCGGTTTTCGCGTCACGAATTTTGGCTCCCGTCATTGTGTTTGTATAGTGGTGTTGGGGGTAGTTAACCCTTATGGTATGGATTAAGGTTTAAAGAATAAGAGTTTCGTGAGTGTTATTCCACGTTTTCAAGAGCGAGCGCGACTCGTTCACGAGTTACGTCAATAATCGCGCCACTTGCGGTTGCTCGTACAATAATATGCGCGTCGAAGTGTTTACTGTAAAGTTCGTCCAAGTAATCCCACGTGTCTGCGCTCATGGAGTAACCGGGTTGAATCTGGTCGAGTGTTGGGGTTCCACAGGTTGGGAATTCTATCGGCATGGCGACGTAATCATGCGTCCCAGCTTGTGCTTTTTCTTGAATAGTTTTGCCAAACGCGTTCCAATACTCCTCGTCGGAAGCGTCACGAACCATTTGCGCGAGCGTGTCTGGCGAAACTTCGGTGGGTGTTGTGCTAATTCCCATGTACGTATGACGTTTATCGTGTATCGTTATAAGTGTTATGGTACGTGTTAACCGTAAACTGTGATGGGTAGTGTTCTTATGGTTTCGTGATTTTTGTTGTGATATAATTGTAAATAATTAGGTAATCAGTTGGTCACGTTCATGGTTGTGAGTAGTAACCACACGTATCAATCACAAGTACCAATCACAGAGTATGAAGGTTGGTTGGTTGGTTAGTATTTGAACATGAGAACCATACCACCCATGAATAGGGCGAACCATGCGAAAATAGCGGTTGTAACCATTGTAGGGGTGAGTGTTGGTACGCCGGTCATAAGGACGAACCCGATGAGCAGGGCGGTGAATGCGAACGTGGTAATTCCGAGTTGGGCTTTGAGTAGTGGGTTTCGGGTCATTATACTGTGTCGCTCCTTATCTGTATAGAATAGGGACATACACTTATAGTTTATGGTATTGATTGGTACTTAAAGGGTGTTAGTATGAGTGAGTAAGAGTGTGTCCACTCAGAGAGTATGGTTCTTATCTTATTTTATTCAATAACAACAAACCAAAAAATTATCATAGTCGGGAAGGGAGAACGCACTAATCAAACAACCCGATAATCCAACCCAATAATCAGCGTTCAACCGTGAGTAGGAATATGAATCCGCATAGTGGTTAGTTGTTCATTCAACCATTTACTCAACCCCCATCATACCATTCAATCAACCAACCACCCATCATACTGCTACTTATTCACGGGGTTCGTGTGAGAAGCGCGTGAGAACGTCGTGCGTCGTTCAGGATAGTCGTTCGTATTGTGTGAGTGGTTTGGAGTAGTGTTCAATCCAAACCCGTGAGAACAGCGTGAGAAGCGTGTTGTAAGAACGTGGTATTTCTAATCGGGTTCCTTTCCGTATTGGGTGATAGTGTGTTGTGAGAATAGCGTGAGAATAGCGTGAGAATAGCGTGAGAAGGACGTGAATGGTTCGTAGTGTTGTGTGAGTGGCTTGGAGTAGTGTTCAATCCAAACCCGTGAGAACGGCGTGGTAGTGACGGCGTGGTAGTGACGGCGTGGTAGTGACGGCGTACTATTCGGTGATAGTGTTGTGTTCGTAGTGTTGTGTGTGAGAACGGCGTGAGAGCGTTGTGACGGTCGCTCTTAGCGTGTTTGTGTGGGTAGCGTCTAAAACAACACGACCGTGTTAGAAAGCGTTACAACGGTTTCTCGGCGTCCCTGTTAGTTAATCAGGGAGAGGGTAATGAACCCCTCATCGTTCAGGACGGTCGCCGGAATTTCCGTTTCGTCCTTCACGTGAATCCACGCGACGGGTTCGGAATCGTTGAGAGGCACTATCACCGCGTCGTTACCTTCACGTCGAACCCGACCAATGAAGTCGTCGTTCTCATCCGCCGTGGTCACGAACCCGTAATCCACGTCCACGCCGTCGTTACGTGCTTCTTGAAGCACGACCATACCGAATTCGTCGTCGTTACCCACGTACTGCGCCTTGTCCCCGTCCAGAAGTTCCGCGTCTATGTTCACTTGTTCCATCGTCACCTGAATATACGGGGGTATTACATATAAGTCTTATGCCCAAATGGGACTAAATGGGGTTAATTTACCCCGATTAGAGGCTGAAACACCCGGTTCACCCCCCTGAATAACCGCCGAAAACACCCCGAAAACACCTATTCCCGCGTTAACCGGTGCGAGAAGGTCTGCGTGGCAAGAATACAACCCCACTATTTTCAGTATCCGAATAGTGTGGTCGTAATGAGCGGTATGGGCGTGTGTTGTGTGCCGACGTGTTACCGGGTCGTTATTTCCCGGTCACTTTGTCGTAGTTTTCCGTGTTACGGCATGAGTGCCGCGCGTCGGGCTTGTCGTGGTCGTAGTTGGGACATCCGAGGAAGAACCCGTATTTGCCTTCTCGGAGTACCATGACCGGCGCACGGTCTTTGTGCGGGTCGTTCTTACAGCGGTCGCACGTGGTCATGTGTTCCGGTAGGTCTTTGAGTTGTTCGACTTTCGGTTTCAGGTTGCCCCACCACCCATCAGGGTTGCTTTCCGTGGGGGCAATCCGTTTCGTGTGCGTACCGGCGGCAATCGCGTTGTCACGGTAGTAAAGCGCGACACGGTGGGCGTCCGTACCTTTGTCACGGACTTTGCCACCCACAAGCGACGTGTACCAGTAAATCTCAAAGCCACCAGTCACTTCGGTCTTAAGCACGGTTTCACGCGTGCTAATCGCCACTATGTCGTCGTCCTTGGGGTCAACCTCAACCCACTCATTATCGTCGGCTTCCGCACGGGACATTACTTCATCCGCGCCGGTTTTCTGGTACGTGGTTCCGTTCGCAACTTCCGTGTTCCCGTTGTGTCCCTTCATGGCTACACTTCTATATGGTTGGGTATTACATATAAACCTTACGTCTAAATGGGACTAATCAGGGTTATTTTAGAGTGGTAATAGACTGTAACCGGGTTGAAACACGGTTATTTTGACTGAAAACAACACCGAAACCCACTTATTCCCCGTTAACCGTCGCGAGAAGGTCTGCGTGGCACGAATAGAACGAATTAGAACCGAGGGGTACGGACAACCCCGCGTGTTGTTTCACACAACCATGCTACTATTCGGTTCGGTTGATTATAGTACGAAAAGAATCGGGGTATACGTTCTTGTTACAGCGTTCTTAGTAGTGTGAAACAATCCACCGATACGCCGGTACAACGACAAGGGTTAACCCACGCTAATGAGTTAGTCGTCGGACAGTCCCAAGTCGTGCTTGAGAATGTTCTTGAGAGCGTTTCCAACCATTACCACGCCATGTTTGTTAGCCAGCGGAATCACTACTTCACGAATCTGCTGTTCAACATCGTCCTGTGTCGTGTTCCCGTTTTCGCTCATCGCTATTTCTATGTAGACGGGTATAGTACATAAGTGTTACGTCTTATTAGGACTAATCAGGGTTATTTAGACGGTTATGAGTATGAAACAGGATTGGTTTGACGTTCAACCATGTCGAAATAACCCGGAAAACACCGCAAGTCGTGTTAATCGCCGCGAGAAGGTCTGCGTGGTACGAATAACACACAAATAGACGTGGGTGGTGCGTGGTTGTAGGATAGGCTCAAAGAGGCGCGTTCAAAAGGCGCGTATGAGGCTCACACAACCATCACGTTCCTGTTTGTGTGCCTATCGTAGTGTGAACCGCGTTAGTGTATAACTCAACGTGAGAACCGCGTGAGGTGTTTCTAACAGTCCAACCATTAACGACCAGCCACTAACAGTCCAACCACTAACAGTCCAACCACTTCGTAATGGTTGGTAGAAAACCGTTCCGCGCTTATTCGTGGTACTGTTTTATTTGACCGGCCATAACAAGTATGCCGACCACTATCGCCGTTAGAACCGGCTCGGTCAGTAGTATGGTGGCGAAAATGTTGAACGTCATTTCCATCGAAGCCAGCACAAGTTCCGTTACGCTGGAATCAATCGCCACGTCCACGCCGTCGTTAATGTTCCCTGTTTCGCTCATCGTCACCTGAATATACGGGGGTATGGTACATAAGTGTTACGTCTTATTGGGACTAAACAGGTATGTTTTAGGCGATTATGAGTGAAAACAGCCGGTCGAACCCCCTACTCAACCCCCTCAAAACAGGGTGTTTACCGCTCAAACCTTGAAAACAGGCACTAAGAGCCTTGCGTGGTCGTTTTACTGCCTGTTAGTCGTCGTCCATGTGCCGCGCGTCAGCCGCGTTGAGCGCGGCCAGTTTGTCCATCTGTCGCCGGTACTCCCCGTCACTAAGGGGGTTCGTGGTCGAACCCGCGCCGCCAGTCTTTCGCGCTTCCGCCGTGTCCCACGTGTTTCGTTCCTTCATGGCTACACTACCATATGGAACCCTTGTAGTAATAAGTGTTGCGGTATTGAATGGGACTAAGCATACAAACAACATAACTAACCACCCCAACACATACCATTATCATATCGGTAGTTTTAATATAAACCCCGAGAAACATCCCAGTGAGTACCGTCGTATTATAGTCGGTTCATGACTCACGAACCGTTTTGTGTGAACCCGGTTCTTTTCATCATACAATTATTTACAATTATTTACGATACGGACTGTTCTCGTTCTATTTTGTGCGCGTTATCTTTCCGACTATGATATTATTTTGTGTTTGTTTGTGTGAAATATATAACCCAGTCTCCCAGTCGAACCCAGTCTAATAGTAATATTTCAGACAAGAAAACGCTCTGGGGGATTATTTTGCCCCCTCGACGCTATACCCCGATTAGTAATAACACTATTAACCATTATATAAATTCTTAGTAATAATTTGAACCGGGTTCGAGTGTGTTTTGAAGAGGGCGAGTGCCTCGTTTCGAGCATATCGAGTGCCTCGTTCGTGGTTCTATGCTAACAGCGTGAACATACTGATACGTAAACCATGAGTGAAACATGAGTGAATAGTTTCGTGTAGTGTGTAGTGTGTTGTGAGACGGACGAGCAGGGACATACTCGTGTTTGTATGCTACCCACGGGGTTTACCGCCCGTCCGATAAACATGGTTCTACGCCCATTCTCGACCGTATGAACCGCCCGTATGAATCAACCAACTGCTCGATACACTTACTCACAAACATAGGAACGCATAACCCACGTTCGTAAAACCGTGCTATTCGACCGTGCTATTCGACCGTACTTATTGAACCGCTATTACGTTCCATACTTCAAAGTCGGACTCGGGAAACACGTCGCTAAGAATCGCCGTTTCAAGCCCGAACGCTTCAAGTTCCGCCGCGACTTCTTGGCACTTTTCCTCGACGTTTTCGTAGTCGAATTTTTCAACCCGAACACGAATCGTTTTGCCCGCGTCGTCGGGAATACTCACGAACGCCGCGCCCGGAGCGACTTTTTCACGCTCCAGTTCAACGCCCGGAGCGGCTTCAATAGTCGGGAGTATGCGGTCATGAGCGTCACGAATAATCTCACACATAACGTCGAGGTTCACGTCGTTATGTTCGACCGCG
>LFCJ01003721.1_pt1 | contig 11181 bp, 11 predicted proteins | sample 643141 | NCBI WGS metagenome assembly LFCJ01 (sample SAMN03766243, study PRJNA286221) | soda lake metagenome | biome: soda lake; feature: Kulunda steppe; material: water; isolation source: sample B1-Br-g2 brine of Lake Bitter-1 | place: Russia: Kulunda steppe | collected 2010-07 | reverse complement strand
GGGGGAGCCGATCTGGAACATCAACACCTCTGATTCGAACGTCCGGCTAACGGCGTCAACGGTCGCTTTCAGAGTTTCATCTTGCGCTCGAGGCTTGAATGCCTCTGCAGCAGATCGACCGTCGGGGAGCGTCTTATCCTCCAGAATGTAACCGAGGATCTTCATGAAGTGGCTTTTTCCTGAGCCGAAGAACCCGGAAATCCAGACTCCCGTTTCATCGGTCGGATTGTGCTCCGTATCTCGGATAGCCTCCAGAATCTTCAGGTAATGTTGCTCGAGAGATCCAGTTAGAACGTACTCGTCGAGTTCCTGTTTTACTGTCTCCGTATCGTCTTGTTCAACCTTAACGACGCGGTTGATATGCCGGTCTATCGATCGATAGAAGACATCGTCAATCGTGGTTATCGTGTTTGAACTCATATTAGATCACCCGAGCGCGGTAGTATGTCCCCTCTGTTTTGTCGAGGAATTTTAAAGTCTTGTCTTCTCTTACTGCGGGATAAAAGACGACAAACGGTGTTTCGATTTCGTTCTCTAGCTGCATGAGAATCGAAGAGATGCCAGCGAAAGGATACAAGATCCCGGTTCTGTATACCACCGCAGTATCGACATCGGCAATTCGATTCTTGATCGTTTCGGCAATAAGTCCTTGTTCGTCGGTTCGTCCACCGAGAAGGACGGAAGAGAGTCCCTCGCGTAGCTCTCCTTCATTGATCCGTTCTTTCTCAATGACAGCATCAAGGATGCGTTCTTCTTCGAGGAGAGTAAAGACGAGGTCGCGCATATCGATCCATTCCACTGACTGTCCTCGGTTGCGCAGTTTTTTGACGTACGCCTCTACCGTGTCGTCGACCGAGAGTTCGTCTTTTGGATCGTACGTGAACACGATAAACGGGACTCCAGTGCGTCGTCCGATACGCTCTCGGTTGTCTATTGTCAACGACTCGAGCTCCTCCATTCGGGATTGTATCTTACTAGAAGTCATCAACGGCCTCGTAAACGTCGTCGAAAACCGGTTCGATTCGTTCGGTACTACCTCGCTTTTCGTATCGGATGTATCGGGGGCTGATCCCCTGCAGTCTCCGCCGCACCTCGTCTTCGTCGAAGAGGAACAACCGCCAATCAGGATGTGAAACGAGTTCCTCTACCGTCTCAGCGTCGTCTCCGTAGAGCTGGTAGCAGACGTACGCTATCGCTTCATCAGGAACATAGAAGACCTCAAACTCTTTTTTTTGGGTTCCTTTTAATACTCCAAAGTTCTTCAAAGCGCTCAGATACTTCGTACTCGCTTCCTCGAGTGTACTCTGGGACCATTCCTGTATCTCAGGATGGTCTTTTCCCAGTTTAGTGATGTACTCGCGTATTTCTGGGGTTTGGATAAGGAGAGAACCACTCGTATATTTCTCGTATAGGAAGTCGACTGTCAATCGGTGTATCAACTGGTTTTGCGAAAATTCGTAGTAGAGGATCCACTCTTTAATCGTCTCATCCACCTCGGATGCCAGCACGCGCATCAGCGGTGTTTCAGCATACTGGTCTTCATGAGGAATATACCGACGAGCAATCTCGCGAAATACGTCTTTTCGATACTTGTTGGTATCTTTATTTAGAATGTTATCACCGATGACGCGTTCTTTGGTATCTTCGAACGACTGAAGCTCAACATATTCCTCAAGAACGCGTTTTGTCTCCTCGATATACGTCGTATTATGAGCTATCCAAGAGTCGTACTCGATGTCTTCCGAATCAGCTGGTTGAGTCATCATCGATCGATATTGTAGTAGGGCACTCGAAGGTCGTTGTGAGTAGATTGCCCGTATGCTACTGTACATTTTCGTGCGACTTCACGAAGTGTACGCCGCGACTTGAGGTCAGATTCGTCGGTAATCTCCCCGATCTGCATCACTGTATCTGTCGTATCTATGGCGGGCTCGGTATCATCGACGAGATCATCTGCCCATCCCGTCTCATCAAAAGTAATTGAAAGCGATTCAAGCGTCTCAAACGGAACGTCCTCCTTCTCGATGTTCTCAAGTTCAGCATCGATCTGTGACTCCGCAGTCGGCCCGAGATAGAAGAGAGAGACCGTGTTGTCGGATACCCGGTCCTGTTCCACTTTCCTACCGATACGTTGTGCAAGGTCAATTCGCGCTTTGACCGTGGTTTTGGGAGTTACTTCTTCGAGCCGATCCCGTCCCGTTTCGGTAAAAACGAGCGATTCCCACCACTCGTTGTTCCCCTCTTCGCCGAGCCTCTCAACAAGAAGTCGATACGAGACAACCTCCCGTGCTAACGCATCTTCTACCCCTAGTGATTCCAACTCCTCTTGGACAGTTTCGAGTGTGCCCTCAAGCGATCCACTTGACATACTGTTTCGATTAGCGACCGCCCCTATAGTATTCACGTCTTTTCAATACATGATGTTTTCGCGGTCATGAAGACTTTTTAGCCGACAGAAGGGGTTGATAGTATCCGATACCGAAAGCCCGTTTCGACCAGCGTTCGGGTAAGCCCCGAGCAACTGTCGGTGCCATTGGTACCATCCCCGACTATTTCGACCCGGTCCGGCAGATGGCAAATCACTCCTCATACACGAGCCGGATACGGCCGTTTCGACCGGCGGAAAAGACGGTTTAGCCGACAGAAGAGACAAACGTATTTGACACTGAAGGCCGGTCTCGGTGAAGCCTCGGGTAATTCTTGAGTAACTGCCGGTGGTATTACGACGACTCCTGACCAATTCGACCCGGCCAATAGGTGGCGAACCCGTATCCATTATAATCCGAACACGGCTGTTTCGACCGGTGGGAATAACGATTTGGCCGACAGAAAGGACGACAACGTTCGACACCGAAGAGGATCTCGACCGACCTTCGGGAAGCGCCGACCAACTACCAGTGTCGGTAGGTTGTCCCCCGACTATTTCGACTCGGCCCAATAAGGGGGTAAGTCCGATCCCTCGAAATCCGAATACGGCTATTTCGCCCGGCAAAAAAGGCGGTTCTACCGACAGTTGGGCTTATTCGCTGGCCCGTTCATTGGGTTCGTGTTGGTGCCGCCCAGTTACCCGACCAATTCAGTCCGGTGAGTCGGAACGGATCGCCTCGAGTCCCCCGACTACTGTATCTCGTGCCCCCAATCCGAATTTCGCCGTTATCGCCGGCTGAGAATCCAGTTTTACCGATAGACTGGGTTTCACTCCTGCCGGGGAGAGATATCCACCGACGATTCTCTGGTCTCCCTCCGGTCACAGTCGTCGGGTCTCTACCTATTCCCCGGGGCCTCTATTGATCGGTTCCAGTAGCGACGCTCGTGAGATACCCGACCCATTCAACGAGGAAATGGCGAACGTCGTCGGCGAGCCGGTACATTACCCTCGGGTCGGCCTCTCCGCCTCCGTCGCAGGGTCGACCCGGTAACAGGTATTCGCCCGGTCCCGAGGCCCCTGCTCGGCAAGGAGATCTTCGAACGTATCGTCGCCTATGCCGACTCGATCACTACCCCTGTTCTACGAGGTTCACCCCGATTTTCAATAGCCGGCAGGCGCGGCGAAGTTGGACCAACTCCTGGTGGTCGACACCAACTCCTCCTCGATTGTTCCGGACTCCTGTCGAAGGTGGATGTCGAGCATGGACCTATTTATTCAGCAATCCACTACCGTATGGAGAAGTACACCTCCCGCACCAACATGGATCTCGAGGACCAACTTCGATCGTTGGAAGATCGGTACGACATCTCCGAGAGCGAGGGTGCTCGAAAACTCGGTCGAACCGTTGCCCAGTTGCGGGACTAACGTTTGTTGCTCCGGAAGAATGCCCCTCTACGTCCGCATGGCCTCACCAATACGCGCTTCGGTCGGCTCTGCGAGATACGGCCCGATCGCGGAGTAATCGGACCACCCGCCGATGCTCATCATGGTCCGAACGTCGACCTGGCGCTCGACGAGATGATAGGTTGCCCAGGACCGACGGAGATCGTGCGACGAGACTGAACGCCAGCGTAGGTTGTCAGTTTGCTCTGCAACGGCGCGAGCGGCTTCCTTAACCCACCGACGAACGGAGGGAGTACTGGCGGCGACCCACGGGTCAGACAGATCGAGGCTCCGCTCACGGCTGTACTTGTGAATATCCTCAGCAACGTCGTCGGGCATCCACGCGTCGCGTGTTTTCTTTGACCCGCCTTTCGTATTCTTCCCCTGGACCTCGAAGAGCCATATCTCTCCGTCGTCGGAGTATCGTAGGTTGTTGTCGTTCGGGTAACTCACTTCCGACGCCCGGAGCCCGCACCGACCCATCAACTGGATCGCCACCTCACGCTCCCACCCGTCTTCTCCAGCAGTTCGCTCCAGCCGGTCCAACTCGTCGGGAGAAAGCCAGCACTTCGTCACGTCACCGCTGTCGTCGACACGAACCATAACCGGATATTACAGTAAACCCGATTATAGCTTTGGTTCTCCTGGGCCAACTTCAGCGATTTATGCCGCCCAACGGCAGGTTCGTAATCGGGTTATCTAATAAAGCGTTTAGGGAGGTGTAGTTCGGAGTATCGGCCAAGTGTTGGTATCACAAATTTCTTGATCAATTAGCTGTTTTGCTGATCAGATCTCCTAATTGATTATAAGAGAACATGTCTTTTCAATGATTTTCGGTTTCTATTGAAAACAGCCTCTATTTCGATACTCTAGGCCCACCTAGACCATGATCTGACTTAGACAGTCACAGAGTTTATATGGTTACAATCCGAATTGTTACATGTTCCCTGATCGAAACAGAAGCGGGAACGAGAGAACGGAAATGAGTTTGCCTTCCACCCCTAAAAGCGACTGGAAAGACCAGCCAACGCTATACGATTCTCTCGAGAACCGGCGGCACGAGGTTCACCTTCGTGTCGAACTATCTGATCGCCGGTACGAGAACGTCCTTGACAGGAATCAGTTAATCACCCACGTAATGGTGAGCCAGAGCGATGCTCGGAGTGTAATTGACAATCGCGGTGGCTTCGATGGTATCCTTGAGGATCACCACCGGCTCACTGTCGTTGGCTGTGAGAAAGACGAGATCGTCATCGAGCGGGGTCGGTACGACGACCTTGACCTGATAATGGATATCGAGCGAGATTTCCAGTTCGTCCCCGAGTTCATCTGGCTCTACGGGACGATGGACGACTCAAAACAAGAAGCAGCTATCAATGGCTACACAGAACGGTTCGAGTGGCTCTACAATCAAAAGGAAGACCATGCTCTAAACCACGTAACGCTGACACCGCTCGCAAAAGGCCTCGATCGAGAACATTTCAAGCAGTACGGAGACTTGTACAACCGACTGGGAATCGATCGATACGCCATCTATGGTGTCCAGACCCCGAGTACGAAGGAATTGGCAGAGCGGATCGACATCTCGACGAGTGTGCTCGATCCAGACGGTGTACTTGTTATCGGACGAGGATCTCCAAACGACATCAGAAAACTTCCAAGTCGGGTCGATGGGATAGCTGGGCTTCGGTACTGGAAGAAAGAATGCAATCTCACTGCTGACGGGTACTCATCAGAACGATTAGCCATGTGGTTCAATCAAGTCAAACGCGCACTACGTAAAGAGAACGAACAGAGCCGCCTTGACGACTACCCCGAAGTGGGGGTGATGATCAATGGGTGACAGCAGCGACTCTAATGAAGAGCCACCTGTCAGTAGCAGCGGGAGTAGAGGTGGATCGTCTTCAGACAATGATAGCCACCAAGGTGGATTAGATTCCTATACAGGTACCGGCCAATCTAATCCCGAAGATGCCGAGAGTGATGAAGAAGCGGCTGCAGCAGCAATCCTTGCTGGTCTGGCGGGTGGAGTAGCAAGCGCGTCTGCGGCAGCGGGAGCAAGTGCTGGTGCCGGAGCCGGAGCAGGAGCGGGAGCGGGAACAGCTGCCGGTACAGTACCAGTACCGGACTCGCCTGATGGCTCTGATGGGGGTGGTGATACCCCCAGCGAGGATGAAGGTGCAGGTGAAGAATCTGATTCCACTGATGACGAGTCCGACGGCAAAGAAACGAGAGAGCGGGAGAGTACAGACTCTGACGACCACAGTGAGAGAGACAAGGAAGATTCCGACCGTGATTCGGATGACGAGGACGAGGAAGAAGATGATGACGATGAAGACGAAGAAGAGGCGCAAGCAGTGCTGGTTGTACGCGCCGATGCGTGGAGCCACATGGCGTGGGGCAGTGAACCTGTTTTAAAACGGGTTATGGAGGTCTACGGTGACCAAGTCGAGATCTACCACAACCTGATTCCAGTGCGGAAATTCGACGATCCCGAGACAACTAAGAGTGGGTGGCTCTCAAAGGCGGATCGGCATGGAATGCCAGTTGACCCGTCTGTATGGGACGTTACTCCACCGGCCTCGACAGAACTCTCGAACCGCGCATTCGAGGCAGCTGTAGAGCAGGGACGCGGTGCACCCTACCTTCGCCGACTTCGTGTCGCAGCCATCGTTGAGGGGGTAAACATCGAGAATAAGGACATCCTGTCTAAGTTAGCCACTGACGTTGGTCTGGATCGAACGCGTTTCGAATTAGAACTGGAGCAAGCAGAACCAGCTACTGGCCGTCAACCAGAGAGGTTGCCCCAACTCCAGATTTATGTTGATGATGAGAAGATCACCCGACACGGCCATATCCACTTCAACGACCTCAAAATGCTTTTTGAGCAGGCTGACCTCGAAGAAAGCGAACCCCAATCACTCACCGGTTTCGTCTATACCTATGGACCGGTAACTACAGAAGAGGTCATGGAGGTCTATCAGTGGGATCGTGAACGAGCGATCAAGGAACTCGATACCAACACCAACATCTCTCATACTCAAATCGGGGTAGGAGAATTCTGGCAAAGCAAATAGCGAGTTCTTTCGGCTCTGTTGGGTGCCCTGAAATCTAATAAATAGATTCCAAGCCAACCTGAATATCCACAGTAGCAGTACTACCTTTGGTGATTGATGCCAATAATCCGCTTCTACCATTATTTTCTACGAATGCTGCGTAACTTCCCGGCTGGATCTCTATTGATGATTCGAATTGTTTTAAATTCTCTTGAGAGAGTTTGTCATAGGTCTTAAATCGCATTCCGTCTAGATAGTTACTGAATCCTCTCTCATCCGTGGTGTAAAGATCAACCTTCGGCCCGTCACGGAGGGTAATAAATAAATGTAGAATACATCTTTCACGTGCAGTGAATTCCACTGACTGTAATTCACCTTTTCCAATTTCAACTATCTTCTCAGCGACAGGTTCTATCTGTGGTGGCATAAGCACATTTGATAAATATAGACACAAAAGCTATCTGATGTTTATCAGACCAATAGCATTATGCCCGTCGAGCCTGCTGACCTTCTGAGAATTACGCCTGTTTAGATCTTTACCTCGATATATTAGGACCGCTGAAATTCGTCTCGCTTTCCGGTATCTCGTATCCCTTCAGTGGTCCGTTCGACGAATCCATACTGCTCGAGATACTCGTGTCGACGTTCGATTTCTTCTTCTGACACGTCTAACGTCGCCGCGAGTTTGCTGACGGATTTTGCGGTTTCCTCGTCTAACTGCAACCGGAGTTCATACCCGTTCATGTATCGTTGGTAGTACTCCCGAACGACATCGTCGAGGGGTGTTTGGATACCTTCGTTCTGATCTAGCCGTTCAAGCGATTCGGAGATCACTGTGACAAATTGCTCACCGCCCAGGAGGTCGACCTGGCGTTCGATCTCGTCTTCGATCACATCGAAGTCGAGATTTGTCTGGACGAGTGTCGCCATGTCTCCGATATCGTCCGGACGCTCTGCGACGGCTTTGAAGAGGAAGATATCCTCGAACGAAACAAGGCCGACTGAGAAAGACTCGTCCGAAAGAAACGGCTCACTCCGCGCTTGCATTCCGTCGCTGAAATACAGCTTATTGGCAATCTGTCGATAGAAGACATCGAACTGACAGCCGGCTTCGTTTCGAACGCAGTGACGCGCTCCTAACCGATCGTACTCCTCACCAAGATCAGTAACTTCCTCATAGCCGAGGTCGGCGAGTACCCCCATTAAACGGCGAAGGGCCGCCTCGTCCACAACGACGAGATCGATATCTTTGGTCGTGTCCTTGAGAGACGGCTCGTGAAGTGACATTGCGCCACCGCCGATGAGATAGGCATCAACGTCTGTCTGGAGATGATCTGCGATTTCTTGGAGTTCGGCCTCGATATAGTTACGACCGAATCGTTCACGAGAACTCATACAGTGATCTCATAGTCTCTGGCTGTTTGTTTGAAGTCTTCCCATTTGGGCAGTTGCGCAGTTGTTGTGGTTCCATCTGTCTCTACGTATTCGATGAGTTCATCGACAATAGCGCGTAGATCGATCGGCGCTTCGGGGAGATAGTGTTCAGCACGCTCCCGCAATGCCGTTTGCTCGATATTCTGTTGTTGTATCAATAAGAGACAGTACGTTCGGTATCGGGGACCGTCATCGATCAGTAGTGTGTGGCAGACTAACTCTGCGGGAGTGATCTCTGAGAGTCGGTCCGTCCGGAAGTAATGTCGCCGATCCCTGGTGAGAAGCGGGATATCGAACGCCTCAAACAGGGCAGGTCCGGTTAAATAAAACCCTTCAGCGGTAACATCGCTGTCGCACGCGAAGAGATACTCGTCGTGTGTTTCCCAAAGAAAATTGAGCCCACTCGCGTGTCCCTTTGCTTCATGACGATGTTTCTGATGGAGCAGTCCTCGAGCGATCGGAGCTAACACTGCAAACGGATCATTGAGACGATACTGGGACTTCGATTTCCCAACGACACCGACGCGCTGAAAATCATCTAACCGGCGGTATATCGTCGCCTGACTAACGCCACTCAGTTCGGCTAACTTGGTTGCGGTCCGCCCGTGATCGAGATAATAGAGAACGAGTAACCCAGTGCCAGCGATGAGATCTGGCAGATTCATGTGGCTATGTTCCGTGAGCAGTCCTTCGAGTTGCTCAATTGGTTTGATATCCGTGGGAGAAACCAACCTTTGTCGACCGCTTTGCTTGGTTTGGACGTACCCGTAGGCTTCTAGTTCGGAGACAATACGTGAGGTGTGGCCAGAACTCCAATCGAGTTGCTCACCGAGCGTACTGATACTCACTCTCGACTCTCCTTCCGTTATAAGATATGATAAGAGCCGGAAGTGACTCTTTTCCACCATGTGGTCTCATATTACGCAAGTGATTTATAAAACCCTTTCGTGATTTGAGACTATATTATTGAAAAGCTATAAATCAAATCCATATATTATCGAAAGCATACCTATATACTTTTGTGATAGAAATTGTTGCCATCAAAAGGCACGAACTACAGGTCGCACTGGGCCTCAGTCTAGACATAATCGAGTTCTCGAAATCCGAGTTCGAGGTTCTGAAGGAGTAGTGAAACCTCTCACCCGTGGTTATTTATTGATCTCGTGACGTTATCTGGTCAAACAGATGAATGATGCCATCTATCTTCGACAGAATGACCAACTGGTCGAAATGACCGAAAAACCGTACGCATACGAGAGCGTCCTTCAAGAGAAACTTGCAGAGTATCCGCGCCTACTAGCTGGCGGTCAGATGTCAGACCGTGGTATCGATCGGTGGGCACTAATAGCCCGAGAGAAATCGGTTCCGGACAAACGCGGTGGCGGTGAACGCTGGTCCGCGGATCACCTGTTTGTTGACCAGGACGCTGTCCCAACGATCGTCGAAGTAAAGCGGAGTGACAACACCGAGATTCGACGCAAAATCGTCGGACAGATGCTTGATTACGTCGCCCATGCGAGCATCTTTTGGGACGCGGAGACGCTCGAAGAACGATTCATCGAGACGTGTGACGAACGGAGTATCTCTCCCGAGGAGACGCTTGCCGAACTGGTGGACGAGGAAGAGACGGCTGGATTCTGGGAAGACGTCGAAAAGAATCTACGCTCGAAGAAGATTCGACTCGTCTTCGTAGCCGACGAGGTACCGAGCGAACTCAAGCGCGTCGTGGAATTCCTGAACGAGTCGATGCAAGAGGTAGAAGTCCTAGCGATCGAGGTCGTCCAGTACGCGAACGGTGACGAGACGGTCTTCGTTCCTCGATTGTACGGACAAACTGAAGAAGCGAAAGTTTCCTCATCGACATCCACATCCCGAACTGGGAGCGAATACGTCGAAACGGAGGACGAGCTGTACGAGGACCTTGCGCAAAAGCGGCGCAACGACGACATCTCAGAGGATGCGTATCAGACATTCGTCGATCTCTACGAGTTCTCGAAGGAACTGGGCGACGACATAGACATTGGCGGGGCGAAAAATGCAAACTTCAAACTGAAAGTCGACGCCCACCAGGGAGAGTACGACGGCCGGGCAAGCGTCTTCACTGCCAGTATCTCTGACGGATTGAAAATCTGGCCGGCCAATCGGGCTTATTCTCGCGACAACCAAGACGGATCGACAGTAGCGTGGGATTTTGCGGCATACGAAACGTACCAGAATGGGTTTCGATCGCTTGAGGGTGTCTCCGAAACCGATACAGACGTGTCTTTTGAGGAGTTCACGAGCGGTGATAATCTCGAAGAGTTCGAAACGATCGTAGAGAAGTTCGTGAAGGACTGCCGAGAAGCAGTGCAAACATGAATAGGAAATTCGGATAATTCCCTTATCCCGTACATTCCTCGATTGTAGCAAGCACGAGAGGCATAATTCGGAGAGGATGAAATCGATTCTCGGCTAAGTGATGGGACGGCGGCGTCAACGTTTGCACGTCGTTTGACCTGCTGTGTGATACTTCGATATCTTCTGTATCGGGAAGATGTGTCCACCTGAGGAGTGGAGAGGTATCGTTCGCCCGGTCCGTCTGATACGTGATGATGAAATCCCGTGTTTCGTACCATCGAACCTCGAGAGTGCCAGGTGTTGTCGATGACCCCTGGTCACGAACAGTTGCACGTACCAGACGCAGATGAGTTCTGCGTGGTTCGAGGCTAACGCTCTCGATCATCTCACAACGGCTCAGAAAGCGGTGAATCACCCGCAGGGATTCCCTATCTGGGTTGGTGTCCCATCGCTTGATCGTCGGGACATGGTTCGTGGTAGTCATTGCGACTCGGACGACGCACGGTCATCGGTGTGGGTCTCAACGAACGCCGATATCAGCCG
>LFCJ01003720.1_pt1 | contig 11181 bp, 10 predicted proteins | sample 643141 | NCBI WGS metagenome assembly LFCJ01 (sample SAMN03766243, study PRJNA286221) | soda lake metagenome | biome: soda lake; feature: Kulunda steppe; material: water; isolation source: sample B1-Br-g2 brine of Lake Bitter-1 | place: Russia: Kulunda steppe | collected 2010-07 | reverse complement strand
TTAGCCTTGATTGTATCGGCAATGGCCACCCTCTTACTCGCTCCTTTCAATATTGCAAGAGTGTTTCCTTCTCTTCTTGTTGTCGATAATATAGGGAGAGCACTCCAGAGAGGAACAATAGGTATCGTCTTAATTTTGCTAGCGGAAATCGGAGACACCTTCACAGGGCCAAAATATGTGGTGACCGAAAACGGTTTAGACAAGGGTCTCTTCCGGAGTTTGGCCGTGCAAAGTGGCATGACACTGATGATCGGGGGAATAGCAATGTATTTCTTCCTAACTACTTTTTCAATTCTGGTCTCTATAGCCCCATTATTCCTGGAATTTCCAAGCATATCGGCACTTTCTAACGGTTTTGTAAGCCTCTTCAAGGCTATCCTGTGGTTGCTTGCAGGATTTGTTTTCCTTGGTTTGGGGAAATTGATTGATCGTGACGAAGAGGATGGACAGAACCAACAACTTGAATCGACGAAATCGAGTGCTCCGCAAACAACCAAAACTCTTCCCAGTAAGAATGACTCTGGAAAGTCTTCTAAAAATTCCCCACAGATGCAAACAGTATCAACACCCCCCAAAACTCAACAAGAAGAGATAACAGTCTTTACGGATAAAACGAACAATCAAACCAAAACCCGAATTTACGAGGATAATAGCTCATCAAAACCAATGTGCCCAGACTGTGGATTTAAACTTTTGGCCTCGGGTTCCCAGTTTTGTCGAAAGTGTGGTACTCGGCTGGACTAGCAACAAACAAAACCCGGTAGCCGTCCTGTTTTGGGTACAGAATTATGTCTATTGAATTAAACGTCGACGGGCCGGGTAACCCGTGAATTTTGTAATTCCTTCAGCCTACGTCGTAAGCACTTCACGCGAAACGATTTCGCGGGATGGGGATGGGCGGTTTACAGAGCGCCCCGACCCAGACAGGCTCACCTCCCGAACAAACGGTTTGTTTTGCGAGACCGGTAATTAACCGATTCAACGTTGATACCAGCGTGTTTCGCCCACGCTCGCCACGACACATTCACACTCGCGTTCCGGTCAGCATGGTCTTGCTGAAATTCACACGAATTGATCATACACCGGACCGTCGCTCCTGACGGTAGCCACGGCGTCCACAGTACGAACACGACTTTGAGTTGCACGGCGACTCAGCGATCTCATACTGAAGTTGGTTCCATGTCATTTTATATCGAAGCTGTTGCTCGAACCTGTGGAATAGCAGTTTGTGGGGACAGCGGTTCATGTACGTGCCGTATTTGATGGCGTCTCGAATCCCACCCAATTCCTCGAATATGATAGCCGGGTTAATCGAGTTTGACGCTGATATCAAACTGTCTCCGGGTGAGCACCGCGGAAACATCTAACTCGTGACACAACACTCAATCAGCACGGTGGGGAACGGTTCCGAGTCAGTGACGTCATGTGTCGGGACGACCGACCCTGTGAACCGTGTGAGTACCTCCAACGCCTTACTTGCTGCTGAACTGTGATTTAGCCTCAGAGACATCACGGAGGCGGGTCCGAGGTGGGCAGGCATCGAGGAGATTGGTGAGGGTTTCGAGGTCTATCGGCCGGAATTCAAGGAGTTCGGAACTGACGTTCACCCGCTGCTCATCGGTCGCAATAAACGGATGCTCGTCAGTATCGTTATTGTGAATGTGGCCGTGGATGGCCCACGAGTCCCACTCATCGGGGATGTCCTCGGGGCGGTGCGTGCAGTAAAATTGGTAGTCGCCGTGTGTGAGAACACAGGAGTCGAGTACCGGGAACGGTGCGTCGTCGGGGTCGAGTCCAACATCGTGATTCCCCTGCAAGAGCATATCAGCGTTTAGTCGCTCGAAGTATTCGATCGTCTCTTCACCGTTTTGCATGTCCATGGCGACATCGCCCAAGTGGATGAGGACATCTTCGGCATCGACCGTTTCGTAGTGTCTGTCCAGTAGCACGGAGTTCATCTGCCCGGCGCTGTCGAACGGTCGATCGCAATATTCGATGATATTGGTGTGTCCAAAATGGTGGTCGGAGATGACGTACCGTCCCATATACCGGCACACTCATTTGGGGAAAATAATACTTCGGGTAAAATGATATCTCATCACAGACCGACTAGCATGTATTGAATTACTGACTATTGCCTACTGATAGCGATCAATGATATCGATACTCTCGTAGACGACCTCGGCGGTCCGATAGACGTCGTGGAGTTCGATTGTGAGTGGGCCGGTGTAACCAACATCGTCAAGCGTATCGAAGAGTTCCTGCAAATCCAGCGATCCGACGTGGGGTGGCAAGTGATGAGCGATCCCTGCTCTGTCCTCGGGACCAATCGGTTCTTCCGGAGAGATGTCGTAACGCTTTCGGATCTGGTCAGCGGCACTTGAACCGATGGGAGCTGTGCTATGCAGGTGGACGTTCTCAATAGGGTTCATCTGCCGAAGCATTGCCACCGGTCGTTGCGTATGGCCGACGTCGCATGTGAACGCCAGTGCATCCTCAACACCCAGGTCCATCGCCGTCTGAACGAGTGCGTTAACATCTGCTGGGGTGACGAGAAGATACTCGTGTGGGCCACGCGGAGCAACGTTTTCGAGGGAGACCGTCGCAGTGATCAGGCCACCGTCGAACACTTCGCTATCCAGATTGGCTCGATCGCTATCTGGTTCGAGTGCCTCCAACCCACGCTCGAGTGTCGTTAGGAGCGTCCGCCTCGACTCATCAAGATCAGCACCGTCTTTGATCCAGAATCGGGGTAGGTGATGGGTCGAAACAGTCGGGTGCAGCGATTCCTCTGGCGTCTGGTCGATGACGGACGCGAGATGCAGGTGTCGAACTTGCGTCATCAAGTTCGAGACGCCGTGTTTCTCGTTCATCACCCGCTGGAGGTGGCCCCCATGGACGGTTCCAATGTCGATCCCCCGGTCGTCGAGCGTCTGTTTGACACGAACGATGTACGGGGCGTATGGGTGCGCATCAAATAGTTCGATGGCTGTATCTGTATCCTGGATCGCCGCAAGAAAAGCATCCTCCTGTGGGTCCGGTTCCTGGTTAGGCCACGGTATCGACCAACGCGGGACGGAGAACTGAATGGGTCGTTTCATCTATTTAGTTTATACTTTGGGATTGTAATTAGTGTATAGGAAGAAAGCGAAGTACGTACGATCGGTGGTTCAGTCCATGAGATCAGTCTGGAAAACGACATTATATATGGATTTATTATTCCATTCACGAGGTCAGGAGAACGATGATCGAACTGAGAGAATACGTTACAGAGTCAAACGCGATCGAGAACGTCCACGAGGAGTCGGCGATCGAGGAAACGATGGCTGCCTGGGACTACCTGAAACCGAAATGCGAGTTGACACACGAAATCGTGAAATCAGTCCACGGTCGTATCCTCCGAAACCGACAACCCGAGATCGCAGGTGAGTATCGATCCATTCAGGTATACGTCGGAACTTCGGTCCCACCGCCACCGGTCGTTGTCGAATCAGAGATGGAAAAGTTGCTCTCGTGGGTCCCTACCGACCCACTGGGTGCTCTCGACTGGCACGTCGCGTTCGAACAGATCCATCCGTTCGCGGACGGGAACGGGCGCGTTGGGCGACTCATCTACCTCTGGCACTGCCAGCAACTGGACGCCGAGCCGATCCTGTGGCGGGCAGACGATCGTGAGGGGTACTACGCGTTGTTCGATTCAACAGTCGATCTCGACGAACGAACCGACTGTTCGGACTGCAGTAATATACAATCGGTTGCCAGGGAACAATAGCCATTTGGTACTGATGAATCGGCAGCTACCCGACGTATGAGATTTGCCTGACGACACGTGGCGAGAACATTGCCGTCGGCACCTCCACCAGCTCTGCTTTCGGAAGTAATCGAGTCCGGAGACTCTCGATTGATTCTAGCAGTACCGTTCCAGCTACAGCGTTCGCCTCAGAATCTAAATACGATGCATGTATACTCTCGTGACATGAAAACCGCCCTGATTTCCGATATTCACGCGAACCTTCCTGCACTCGAGGCAGTCCTCGACGACCTTCCCACCGTCGACGACATCATCTGTGCGGGTGATGTCGTCGGCTACAACCCGTGGCCCGCAAAGTGTCTCGAACGGATCCGCGACGTTGCCTCGATCACGGTCCAGGGGAACCATGATCGGGGCGTCGAAGATCCACTCCAGTACAAACACAACGAGATGGCAAGAGCAGGCCTCGAACACGCTCGATCGGAACTCACCAACGAACAGATCGAGTGGCTCGCAACGCGGCCACAGCGGACTGAGTTCGCCGGGGGAACATTTCAGCTCGTCCACAGTCATCCGGATCCACAGAAACTTGGAACGTACGTTCGGCCAGCTAAGTTCCCGCGAATGCGCCCGTATCTGGACAAGCACGACGGCATCGTCATCGGACACACACATATTCAACACGAGACAGTGATTGATGGACGGCTCATCATCAATCCAGGCAGCGTCGGACAGCCTAGAGACGGAAACCCTGGTGCTGCCTACGCGATCCTCGATACCGAAACAAAGACCGTCGAACCCCATCGTGTCGATTACGATATCGATCGGGTCATTTCGGCAGTCGAAGCTGTCGGGCTTCCCATTAAAACGGGGACGCGACTTCTCGACGGAAGCTAATAGCGGTTCGAGTGTTGATAGCTATCTTAGTGTTTTTCACATTTGTAAATTTAGGATGTACTGACAAAACCAGCTGATGATCCTCGAGTGGTAACGGCGTCGGTGGCTGATTGCCACCGGCTGTGGCCGCTTCCCCTTCTCTTGCCGTAGTGACCAGTACTCACCGACTCAGTTCGTCGCAAAACCGGCGGTAAACTCACGTTTCAGAATCAATGAGCTGTGGATGCTGTGAGGTACTGAACTTGTTCAGTCGGGACCCTGCAGCCTGGCCCCATGCAATACTTCGAGACATTGGCGATCACAATCGGGCCTTCCGTTACGGTTCACTGATTTCGTAGGAAGCGGTCACACGCGCATTAATTTCGATCGGTGCGGGAACGATGTTGTCCGTGCCGCTATACTCCAGGGCTTCGTCGACAAGCGATTGCATTCCGTCCGGACTCCGCTCACTGATTTCGATGAGGTCTCCGAGCTTGACGCCTTCGGCCTCCGCAATCGCTTCAGCGTGTCCTCTGGCGTCGCTCGTTGCCGCATTCAGCGCCGCCGATCGTAACTCGGATCGTCGCTCGCTTGATAACGCTGCCTGAATTTCTACAACTTCTGCATCGGACTCCAAGCCGGGGACGAGCCGTTCTCGAACGGTTTCCGATTGACAGCGAACGACAAGCGTCTCCTTTGCACAGAACGGTGGATCGTCAGGCGCAGGATCAAACTGATTCGATCGATGTTTAACCGAACACTCGATCGTTTCAAGCTGGGACTGATCGCAGCCGTGATCACGCAGCGACTGTCGGAGCATCTTCGTCCGATCGGCAACTGTCTGATAAGCATCCGTCGGTTGATCGCCACCACCACTAGTCTGAAATCGGATCTCAGTTCGTTCCGGCCGAAATTGAACGCTTCCGTCACCGAGTACTGTAATCGATCGTTCGGACATAGACCACTAATACAACGCTCGTGTCAAAAACCTATGCAAATATTGATGTGATTTCAAAACATGAGTGGCTGGTTCTGTGATTTCGTCTGATACGAATACTAGACTGCGTTATTTCGGTGCAAATCGAAAATTTGAGTCGTCAGTCATGGTATTTGCACCCACTTACCTTGGGATATTGTCTACAATGTCATTCATGTACAAAATTGACTGGTTTTCAACCAGTAACTGGTAGTGAGTATCACGCTGTCTATTATACGGCGTTTTGGCCCTCTTTTACCATGTTCAGCTTCCCACGTTAGATATCCTATAATTTGAGCCGATAGATCTCACTCCAGGGCACTGTATAGATGAGAGTTTGAGGAACGAGCAGGTGGTGCAAGAAGTGCTTCAGTTCAAATGGTTTCTCGTTAGGTCTCCGCTGCGGTGTACCGGGATTACAAAAACTTCATTCACGAAACCGCGCCTGTTACCCGACCCGCGCGGTACTTTTCTTGATGCATCGCCTATTCAGGCGCGATTTGGGAGGATACTCACCATTATCGGCGATATGGTCGTGCTGTCAGTCGGACGGACGTGCTGTGAGTCCGGATCTGGACTCTAACGCCCTGTACCTGTGGAAATAACTGGCTAACGTTTATACGCACCCACGGGTTTTGCCGGTGTGCATGCAGCAAGTCATCGACCGCAAACTGTACGATACAGACCAAGCCGAACAGATCGCACGATACGCGCCGCTCACCGACAGGGGCGATTTCAACTACCTGATCGAAACCCTGTACAAGACCGCTGACGGCGAGCACTTCCTCCACGGCGAGGGGGGCGCAGCCACGAAATGGGCAGAGAAAATTAGCAATCAGCGCTCGCCCAGCGAAGAGATCCAGCTGTTGACCGACGACGAAGCGCTGGACTGGTGTGAGGAGCGATCAATTGACGGCGGAATAGTCGTCGAAGAATTCGGTCACCTGATCGAAACGTAGCTCCAAGAACCGCCTCGGAAACCCACAACCCGGTAGGTGGGCGGCGTACTTCGGATCATTCCCGGAGCGAGGCTTATGCCAGAACCCGGGCGTATCAATCGCCTTCATCAACGAGGGGCAAGGTGCAACACTCGCACGTACTATCCGACCCCTGAACCATCCGCGGGATCAAGCGGCGGGAGAGACGAATCACCGATCACGCCAGTGGGGTTAGAAGCCCGTCAACGTGAGCAAACTGGGGAGATAATTGAACAACTCGCCGGCGACGAACACGACCTTCCACCACCGTTCTCCGTACCAGAACTCTATCGAACAGCCGCAAGCGTCGGGATTTCAGTCTGGGAACCGGAGGTGAAGGATCGATTCACTGCCCGGATACTTGATCAACTCAACTACGAGTGGGACCCGGTCGCCCAATCGTTCGTGCCGGTAGTCGGAGAGGCCGTGATCGACGCCATCAAAACTGCCGCCGATACCATCCTTCCAGCTCTGAATTCAGAGCTCCCACAGCCGCTTCGAAGACGGCTCGAAGACTGGTGTGAGTTACACGGATTCGATACACTTGAACACACAGCCGTACAGACGATTATTGCACGACACGCAGTCCTGAGTGTCCTCCTACAGGCGACACTCTACGAACGACAGCGGAAGCGACACACGTGGCCATCACTCGATACTACTCCGCAGAACGCACTCCGACAAATCGAGGAACGAACAGGACACCGCAAATTCGAAGCGTGCGTGCTTGATGATGTTGTGCGACTTTTTGAGGCGGCGGATCTGGGAGCGGTACTCGACGGGCGTCACAGAGTGTTGTATTCGAGTCAGCCCGCAGAATCCATCGGGAGACTCTACGAAGCGCTCCTCCCAAGCGAGTACCGCAGGACGATCGGCCAACACAGAACCCCACCAAAGAACGGGTGCCTAATGCAGACGTGGGCGACCAGCGGTGGGGACGCGGTCCTCGATCCTGGAATGGGTGCCGGCGGCTTGTCGACGCCGTTTCATCCACGGTGGGACGTGAGCACTGACCCAGGAGACATCACGGGAATTGATCGGAGTCCAATCGCCGCCCGTATGGGCATTACAGCGCAGACACTGGCCCGACAAGCCACGACAGCCCAACTAACTGACTTCCTTGACCTCACCCCAGGAGATCTGGATCACGACGTGGACGCCGTAGTGTGTAACCCGCCGTATACCCGATATCAGGAACTCCCCGCAAAGTACAGAACCGAATGCAATGCCCAAGCCGAAGCCCGAACAGGATTAGAGATTCCCGGCACTTCACCACTTTACGCATACTTCCTGTATCACCTGAAGCAGTTCCTCGACCCGGGCGATCGAACGGCGGTCCTCATCCCACACGCTTTTTTGGCACGGGCCTATGGAACGCCGCTTAAGCGGTTCCTGTTGCGGGAATTCCACATGAAAGCGCTCCTCATGTTTGACCCGAACACCGAGTCGGCATTCGAGAACGCGCAGACGACGGAACTAATCCTGTTTCTCGAAGCACGAAGTGAGAGTGAGGAGACGGACGTGACGCGGTTCATTCGCGTCGACGAGAAGCAGGATGTCCCGACCCTAGTCGATGTGGTCCGAAACGGCGAGAAAGGGGGCCCGGACTGGGGAGTCGTACACTGCGTTGAACAGGCGGACTTGGATCCGGTGCAGAAGTGGGACCGCTTGTTCGCCCCGATTGACGTCGAAACATCTCCTCGTCTCACGCCGCTTTCGGAACTAGCGGACGTTCGCCGCGGATTGCAGACGGGCGAGAACGATTTCTTTTGCCTCACACAGGCGGACATCGACGCGTGGGGAATAGAGCCGCGATTCCTCGCTCGAATGGTTCCAAAGCCCGAGTACGTTGACGGGTACGATGTTTGTTCAGACGACTGGGAACACTACTGCGATGACGACCGCCCTACCAGACTTATATACCATACCGATCCCGTCGAAGGAGTGCCAGCAACTTCCTACGATGACGAGACTGGCCGCGCGGACTGGAGTAAAGCCTCAACGACGGAAGAACCAGAGTTCTCGGTAGTGGAGTATCTACGGCACGGCCTACACGAGCACAAGACGCTCTCTACACGGTCAACCGTCCACCTTCGGGAGCCCTGGTACTGTGTTGAGCGCGGTGATGTCGCGCCGATACTGATAACACCGATGAGCCGGTCGGGCATCCGTTTCCTGCTCAACGATACCAACGCACGACACTTGAACAGTTATTATGGGGTCTACCCTGACCCGACGATCGGACGGACCGGACAGAAAGCGCTCTTAGCGTATTTGAACTCTACCTTCGTCAACAAGATCGTCTCCCAAGAGCAACACACGTTATCAGGCGGACTAAAGAAAATCGAACCGGGAGACGCGAGAGACATCTCAGTCATCGATCCGCGAGAGTTACCCGACACTGTCGTCACCACGCTCGCCGACTCCTTCGACGACCTTCGGGAAGCCGCACGACGTAACGAGAACAAAGAACTCATCATCAATCGAATCAATTCAGTACTCGAACGGGAGTTGTAGCAGGTATCGTTCTATCCTATGACTGATTCAGTTTTGAACGGATATTGGGCCGTTAGAGAGCTTTTGCCCCGGGTGCTGAACAAATCCGCTCAGACAATACTTATCAACCGGCCAACATCACCACACAGACACTCTCTCGGGTACCCACTATGTACGTAAGTACGTACATGGGAACATACCCGAGGCGGGGATAGATTTTAGAAGGGGTGTCGCTTTGTCGACAGCATGTTTCGACGATCGTTCCTCAGCGTTTTCTCAGCAGTATCGACACTCCCACTAATCCCCGACCGGCTCTTTTCGGAGCAGCAGCCAGCTGTCCCATCCGAAGGTAATCTCATGTTCTGGTTCCATTTCTATAGGGGGATCCAACGCGACAGATCCATGAGTACTAATCGAGCGCGTGAACAGACGGTAGAGGAGTTGAACCTTCAGAACCTCACCGACGTGGAAGCCGTCCGGATCTTGGAACTGGCGAATGAAGGAGTGTACGACACCGAGGATATACCCGAGCAGTGGCAGGGAGTCTTCGAAGATATGGAGGAAAACCCCTACCCGTAATACCGGAATCAGATGGAGAACCGAAGAGGAACAACCAATTGGAGCCCGGTTGAGAACCGTTTTGTTGGTACCCGCTGTTTCTACCAGGATCAATAGATGTGGCTGTGGAAAAGTGGGTACGCCCAAGACAAGGTCGTCTTGGGCTTTAGAGTATCGTGTTCGAGCGAGGGGAAAAGTACCGCAACGAGGAACGCATCCAGCGAATCGAACGGTTCGACGATGTAGTCACCGCTGTCGTGCAGGGATCGTCTCAATACGACGTGACCGTCGAACGGGGAGAAAGACCATCGACGCACGGTGTACGTGTCCCTACGATGGCGCTGGCGAATGCAAACACGTTGTCGCGGTGTTGCTGGACATCGCCGCCGACACACCCCGAGACGAGAGCGAACGTGTGGGGTCAGTACTCCAAAACGTCTCGGCCGACGATCTCCGGGCATTCCTACGCGACGTACTTGCCGTACATCTGGATCTCCGTGATCGGTTCCTCGCGCACTTTGGCGACACCGGCAAATCTGTCGAAGAGTATCGCACCGAAATCGAGCAACTGTTCGACCGGCACACACAGGACTATTCGGTCGTCACCGACGCCATCAACTTCTCGCATTTCTTTGAGTTGGCTGAGCAGTACCGCGAGCGCGAGCGCTACCTGGACGCCGCGGCCGTCTATCGCGCGCTGTTTGAGGAGATCGACGACAACGAAACTCGGATCGACGCCGCGTACGACCACTACGCCAAAGTCCTGCAGTCCGTCCTCGATGGATACGTCGAGTGCGTGCTCGCGGCTGATCCTGACCAAGGCGAGTTCGAGAAGTACATCGGTGTGCTAGAAGACCAAGCGGCATCGGAGCATCCAGCCAACACCGAGCAGTTCTACCGAGCGATCGACGACTTCGAAGAGCAACGATGAGGGTCGAGTCCCCTACCCGGGAAAAGATTCGGTCACTTTGTACCGAACGGTTCCTAGAGCGGGGAACCAACTACTGGTCAAAGTCGGGTTCGAGAGTTGACCATCGTCTCCCGACGATTTATGCGCCTACCCGCGAACGAATATCTATGGGCGGTATCGAGCTACGGAATGGAACACTCGTCGTCGAGCGCGAGCCGAATCAGCTCGACAAGTTGGCCATTGGGTTCTCCGAAATTCTCGGTCAGTTCGACATCAAGCACGTCTACATCGCGGGGTACGTTTCTATCCTCGCTGGGCGGGCGCGCTCTACCGAAGACGTCGACGTCCTCATCAAACGAATCGACGAGAAGACTGCAGACGAACTCGCGGAGATGCTTGACGAGGAGGGGTTCTGGGGCCCAGCAATGCCGCTCTCTTCGATGTACGAGATGCTCGATAACGGCGACAACATCTGGGTCGCCCCAAAAGATCAGATTACACCGCATCTCGAAGTCAAGTTCGCGCGTGACGAGTTCGACCGCGCGTCCCTGGAAAACGCGATCACGGCCAGAATTGGTGACGAAGCGATTTCGATTGGACCGTTAGAACTCCAGATCGCATACAAGCTCCACCTCAG
>LFCJ01003718.1_pt1 | contig 11191 bp, 10 predicted proteins | sample 643141 | NCBI WGS metagenome assembly LFCJ01 (sample SAMN03766243, study PRJNA286221) | soda lake metagenome | biome: soda lake; feature: Kulunda steppe; material: water; isolation source: sample B1-Br-g2 brine of Lake Bitter-1 | place: Russia: Kulunda steppe | collected 2010-07 | reverse complement strand
GACCGTCGGGAAGAGGACGGCGAGCACCATCAGCGCCTTCGCGTCGGCCCCGCCGAAGCCACCGACCCACCAGAACAGGTAGGCGATGGGGACGACGAAGCCCATGCTGATCGCCGCCGGGAGGAGGAACTCGTGGGTCCAGGCGATCCCGCCGGCGCTCCAGGCGAGCCAGCCGTCCCAGGCGAGCAAGACGCCCCCGAGCAGTGCGAGCGGGATCCAGACCCCACTCGAGACGCGCCGGGTCTTGATGTCGCGGACGGCGACCCAGGCGAAGACCGGCAGCGCGACGAGTCGAAGGAGGTCGGGCGTCGACGCGAGCGCGAACGTCACAGGCACCTGTGGGAAGCGTGGTGTCCTTACGTTTTCGGCTGCCGGCGAGGAGAGGGTCCGAGACGAAATTGGGCCGTCGACGAAGCTGATGTAGAACGTGTAGACCGGCGACTCTCGCGGGGTGCGATCAAAAAAGCGTGACCGTGAGCGTCAGTTTAAATGACGCGGTTCTGCAGGTAGTCGAGGTGCTTTGCGTTGTAGACGATCTTGACCTCGTCCGTCTCGGCCGAGCCGATGCAGGTCAGGCGAACGTTCTTCTCGTCGACCTCCTCGTCCGAGAGGATCTGCTGCATGTCCATCTCGATCTCGCCCTCGACGACGATCGCGGCACAGTTCGCACACGCGCCGGCACGGCACGAGAAGGGCCAGTCGTAGCCCTGGGCCTCGGCGGCCTCGAGGATGTACTCGCCCTCGTTGACCTCGAGCGTCCCGTAGTCTTCGTCGTCGAGGCCTTCTTCGGCGGCCTGCTCGAAGACGCCTTCGTCGTAAATGTCCCAGCCGTTGTCGTCCACTACTTCGTAGTTGAGGTATTCTACCGTGGGCATCACCTTGGGGGTTCACGTCCCGTACTGGTATAGCTTGCTGTTCGATCCTCAATTGTTTTTGAATCAGAATCGGCACGTTCCGTGAAAAGAACGTCCGTGTCCGGGATGAGTGGCCACCGTATGCCGGGTAAATGCACAGGTAAGCCGCGCAACGGGACCGCACGCGTACGCCGGCCACCGCAAGGCCGCGCGATAACGGCGACGCGCGAGCACAGGCGACTCAGAAGCCGAAGATCGGGACGAACCGGAAGGTGGCGTATGCACCGATCGTCGCGAGCACGGGCACGAAGTTCTGGATGAGGATGACGCGGGCGGTGGTCGACGGATCGAACAGCTCGGAGGCCTTCGGGATGTCTTCGACCGCCTCCTCGCCGATGGCCGGGGCCTGTTCACCCTCCGCCTCTGCGGTCAGCGCACCGACGGAGACGGCCGTCTGCTCGCGGCCGCGGACCGCGTCCGAGACGGTCGTGGTACGGGTCGCCCGGCCCCAGCCGAGCCCGACGATGCTCATGGTGGCGACGATCACGAGCTGAACCGGGATGCCGATCGCCGACAGTAGCGTCACGATCGTCGCCGAAACCGTCATGACGACGACGGCCGCGGTCAGCGGCAGGTTCGTGATGTCGTTGCCCATCGTCTTGAGCGTCCGGCGAGCGATGGTAAACGCGCCGATCGTGACGGCGACGCCCGCGATGATGACGCCCCACTCCATGTTCGAGAAGGTGGCGAGGACACCGTCCTCGAACTCGAGGGCGCCGCTGCCGACCAGCGGGGCGACGGCGTTCGCGACGTTCGACGCGCCGGAGCTAAAGGCCATGTAACAGCCGATGGCGACGACGATGAGCGAGCCGACGATCTCGCGTCGATCGGTGCCTTCCGCGACGCCCACCTTCGGGATCGTCGAGGAGTTGTCGACGACCCAGAGGTTGGTATTACGGCGGGAGATGGCGACCCACTCGTTGATCGTGGGGTAAAAGTAGCGCCCGACGACGCCGCTGACCCAGAAGGCGACGATCGGTGCGACGACCCACCAGGAGACGATCTCGCCCATCGTCGCCCAGTTGAGCGTGCCCGTCGCCAGTCCGAGGCCCGCGATGGCGCCGACGGCCGTCATCGACGTCGAGGCGGGGACGCCGAAGAGGTTCCCGAAGAAGAGCGCGAACCCGATAAAGAAGAGGATCGCGATACCCGTCTCGAGGGTCAACAGCCCCTCTTCTTCGATGATCCCCTCACCGAGCGTCTCGACGACGGCCGGACCGATGAGCCAGCCCCCAATGAAGAAAAACACCGACATCAATACCGCCGCCCCCAGCGTAGAGAGGACCTGTGCACCGACTGCAGGTCCGAACGAGACTCCCGTCGTCGCGCCGCCGATGTTGTAGCCGACGAACACCGCGACGAGGATACCCACGATAAGTAGTACTTCCGTCACACCAGGTGGTTACGTGATGGCGGCCTAAAAACGCGGCTGTTTTCGGTATCCGAACGCGACCCGTCGTGACGGCGACCACTGGATTGCAGACGGAGCGGTCGAGTTCGAGCACCCTCAGATCGTGATCAACACGGCGCCGACGACCACGAGGACGGCGCCGGCCACGACGCCACGGGTCACCCGCTCGAGGTCGCGCAGGAAGACGGCGGCGAACAGCAGGGTGAAAAACGGGGCGGTCGCGACGAGCGGATCGACGATCGCGATTCGGCCCTCCTCGAGCCCCAGCGCAGCCATCAGCGAGAGCATCGCGACGGTGGTCAGGACGCCGCTGACGACGAAGTAGCGGTAGGACGCCCGCGGCTTCGCGAGGACCTCCCGGCCGCCGACGGTGGCCACGTACGCGGCGAGCGCGACGAAGCCGGCGGCCTCGTTGATCGCGACGGCCTCGAGCGCCGAAATTGGCGTCTCGAGCATGCCGTACCGGCGGGCGACGTTGGCGACGGCGAAGGTGGCCGCGGCCGCGATCGGCCACAGCAGGTCCCGGGGCTGCCAGCCCTCGAGGTCGCCGCCCTGGGAGAAGGTGAGGACGGAGAGGCCGGCGACGAGGATCACGATGCCGAGGCCGGTGACCGTGCCGAGCGGTTCCCCGAGCACGGCGAGTGCGATGGCGGTGGCGAACAGCGGCCGTGTGCTGAGGATCGTGCTGTTGAGACTCGCCCCGACTCTGTCGACGCCGACGAAGATCGTGATCCGCCCGATCGCCGTGCCGACGACGCCGGCGAAGACGAAGACGACGAGCACCTCGAGCGTGAGCCCCGAAAACGCCGAGGAACCGTAGAGGGCCGCGATGGCCGCCCAGTAGATCGCCGAGTCGACGACCACGACGACCAGCGAGGCCTGGACGGAGCCGCCGCCGGCGGCCATCCCGCGCTTGTCGAAGATCGGGGCCAGCCCCCAGAGGACCGCCGGGAGCACGGCGAGCACGACGACCTCGAGCGTCGCGCTCGTCATCGGCCCCCCTCCGCGCGTGGCGTCCGTGCCGTCGCCAGTTCGAACGGACCCATCGTCGACAGTGCGAACGGGCGACGCGTCAACGTTGCGATACCGGCGGTCCGGGAGATCCGACACGCTTTAGCCCTCGGTTAACAACCCGTTACTCGATGCCTTTCTCCGCCGTGCTCGCGTGGCCCGCGGTCGACGGCCTGGCTCGAGCGGCACTCGAGGCGACGACGACGGAGTCGCTCCCGTTCGGGGAGTGGGCGGCCGGACTCGAGCAGAACTGGCTGGTGGTCGCGCTCATCGTCGCCGGCTCGATCCTGCTGGCGCGGCTCGTCCACTGGGTTAGTGGGCGGTATCTCGACGGCGAGCACGCCGAGACGACGTTCGGGCGGGCGGCTCTCGCGGAGATCGACACGCCGGGTGCCATCACCATCGGGCTGTTGGGCGTCTACCTCAGCCTGCTCGTGCTCGACCTCCTCGAGTCGACGCCGGTCGTGGCCGGACTCATCGCGACGGCGCTGATCCTCCTCTGGGCGCGGGCGTCGATCCGGATCGGCCGCCGGTGGATCGAGTTCCTCCAGGCCGGGGAGTCGAACTACGAGTTCGCGCCGATGTTCGCGAACCTCTGGACGATCACCGTCGCCGTCGGTGCCGTCCTGTTGTTGCTCTCAGTCTGGGACGTCCAGCTCACTCCCTTCCTCGCGTCGGCCGGTATACTCGGCATCGTCGTCGGCTTCGCCGCCCAGGACGCGATCAGCAACCTGATCGGCGGCGTCGCGCTCTACTTCGACAACACGTACAAGATCGGCGACGTGATCCGCGTCGACGACGAGATGCGCGGCACCGTCACCGACGTCGGCATCCGCAGTACGACGGTGTTGACCGAGGACAACCTCCTCGTGACGGTGCCCAACGCGGTGTTGAACTCGACGCAGGTGGTCAACGAGAGCGCCCCACAACGGCACATGCGGCTTCGGATTCCGATTACGGCCGCCTACGGAACGGACCACGAACTGGTCGAAGAGCTCGTCCTCGAGGTCTGTGAGGAGTGTCCGCTCGTTCGAGACACGCCCATGCCGAAGCTGCTCTTTCTCGAGTTCGGCGACTCGGCCCTAGTGTTCGAACTCCGCGTGTTCGTCAACCACCCGCTGATCGAAAGACGCGCGATCGACCGGATCAACCGCGGCGTCTACGAGGCGTTCAACGAGGGCGACATTACGATTCCGTTCCCACAGCGCGAGTTGAGTTTCCTCGAGGAGACGGGCCGCGAACACCGCTTCGAGGAACGGCTCGCGGACGACTCGTCCGCGACGGCGGATGCGGAGGCCGCCGGGGAGCCGTCCGAGGTGAGCCCCGACGTCGACGAGTGAAACACAGTCCGCACACACCACAGCACCGAGGTGGCGGGCGTCGACGGCCGCCGTGGGCCCGGGCGACCAAACATGAACTGGTATATTCGGGGGGCGTCAATCCGGCCCCATGACAGTCGTCGCGTTCGACTTCGATGGGACGCTCTCCGATTCGGAAATGACCGTATTGCTCGGCAAACGCCGTGACGTCGCCGACGAGATGGCCGAGATCACCGAGCGAGCGATGAACGACGAGATCGGCTACGCCGAGAGCCTCCGCGAGCGTGCGGCGCTGCTCGAGGGGCTCCCGGCCGAGGAGGCCGACGCCGCCTTCGGCGAGGTCGAACTCCGTCCCGGCGCGGCCGACCTGATCGGGGAACTGAACGACGCCGGCGTGACGACGGCCATCCTCACCGGCGGGTTCGAACGCGGCGTCGCGGCCGCCCTCGAGCGCGAGGGCGCGAGCGTCGACCACATCGTCTCGAACCGCCTGCCCCGAAGCGAAGACGGCAGCGAACTGACCGGCGACGTCGAGGGGCCGCTCATCGAGGGCACCAAAGACGACGCGCTCGAGACCCTGGCGGACGAGGTCGGCGTCGACCTCGAAGAGACCGTCGCGGTCGGCGACGGCGCGAACGACCTGCCGATGCTGAACGTCGCCGGGCGCGCGATCGGCTTCGACCCGAAGCCCGCGGTCGAACCACACTGTGGGGTCGTCGTCACCTCGATGGACGAGGCCCGCGAGGTGCTGATCGACGACGGCGTGCTCGCGCCCGAAGCCTGATCGAAGCGCGCCGACAGTCCGACAGTGCGGTCGGAACGGGCCGCTCGGACGGCCGGTGACTTACTCGAGTTTCTGCAGGCAGGTAGAACAGAACGACGCACACGGGTCGTTAGTCGTCGCACACGCCGCGCACTGCTCGGCAGGGATCGTCTCGGGCTGTGACCGATCGGCTGCGGTCGTCGCGGACTGCGACCCGGACGGCGGTCCGAGGAGGCGTTTCTGTGGGTCGGCGTACGCGTCGACGACGTCGCCCCAGGTGACTGCTGGATCGGTAGCGCCGGCACGGCCGCTCGAGCGAGTCACGAGCGACTGTCGTTGCATGCGACCGAGTCCTCGCCAGAGCCCGAGAAAGAGCACCGACGGGAGGAGACAGAGCAACAGCACTGTTCCGAGGAGTAGGAGGCCCATACGCGTTGTTTCGTCACCCAAGAAATGACCGCCCGCATCCAATTGTTCGCGAGTAATATACGGGACATCGCAGTCGATGACGGAGACGAACGGGTCCGTGGGCGTGAGTCGCGTCGCTGCTCGATTAGAAGTGCTCGCCGACCTCGGGGGCGTACGCCTCGGGAGCAGCGTCGACCACGCGCTCGTCGTGGAGTATCTGGAGGAAGAAGGCGTCCGAGACGTAGCCATCGTCGAACGGGGCGCGGGCGACGACGTCGACGACGACCGGCGAGGCCTCCCCCTCGTTCAGGTGGATCGAGAAGTTGTGGGCGTTGAGCCCCAGCGAGGCGTAGTACGAGAGGACGTTCTCGAGGCCGGCCGCGATGTCGGCGACCACGTCGTCGTCGGGGTCGGGGACGCCGGTCACGTCCGTGACCCCGGCGACGTGCCAGTGGTGGATCGGCGCGAAGGGGGCGAGCCACTCGACAGCCCCCGTCGAGCCGACGTAGCGGTCGCCGTCGCGCTCTTCCTCGAGGAGGGCCTCCCAGTAGGAGCGGCCGTGGTCAGCGTGGAACTCGCGTTCGGCCGCCACGCGACGGCGCGTGTCGTTCGTCCCGTGGTCGTCGACGACCGTCTGGAGGTGCGGGTGGATGACGCTGCTCCCCGAGGAGGGAAGGATGTTCATATTGATCGAGCCGTACGCGGCGGAGTCGTGGGCTCTGACGTCGTGGACGTACTCGAGGGCGTTGGCAATGCCGTCCCGGAGCCGTTCGGCGGGGAACTCGTCTATCGGGACGAAGTGGTCCTCCGTGAGCACGACGACGTTCGAGTGTTTGCCGTACGGGAAGAGGTTCGGGAACGAGGTGGACTCGCCGACGGTATTGCGGTCGGCGTCGACGAAGTCGGGGTACTCGGGCGTCGCCTCCTCGACCGTGTCGGGACAGAAGAAACAGCCCTCGTCGTCGGAGACGTACGCCGAGACGTCCGGCCGGTCCTCCGGCATCGGAAACACCTGCGGGACGACGCGGGTCTGCTGGCCCGTCAACGGGTCCTCACGAAACTCGATCTCGACGGCGTCCTCCTCGAAGTCCGCCATCGGACTGTAAAAGCGTGCCTCGTCGGTGTGTGCGGTGAACTCGATGGCCATGCCTGCCCCTTCGGGGAACTATCGCAAAAACTCTCGGTCGGGTCGGCAGGGGACGACTCCGTCGACCTATCTCGCACTGCGAACCCGACCCGGACTCGAGAAACAGCGGTTCCCTGGATGACCGGAACGTCACGATCAACGGATTGTCACGTCCGCGTACCGATTTTTCGACCGAGAGAGTTATTTACTCTACTTCGAGTAATCTATTCCGATGATGTGGCAAGACCTCGTATTCATGCTCGGAAGCGGCCTCTCGATCGTCTTTCTCGCGCCGACGCTGCGCGACGCGAGCGCTCGAGTGCCCCTCGGGACGAGCCTTCCCTCGATGGCGATCGGGCTCGTCTACGCGACGACGTTCTTCACGCTGGGGATGACGTTCTCCGCTGCCGGCTCGCTCGCCGCCGGCGCGATGTGGGCGCTGATCGCGCTCGTCCGATCGCCCGCGACGCCCACCGTCGTCCGGAACACCGACCTCACGCTGGTGGCACAGGACGCACGCCGGTGGCTGGGCCGGCTCGGCTCCGATCCCGTCCCCGTCGACCAGTACGCTGGCATCGACGGCCACTACGACCGCCACTAACCTCGTTTTTCTCCCCGCGGGTCTCGCGTTCAGCGGCTCGAGACGACCCGCGAACGCCGGCCATCGTGACGTGGTCGCAACGGCGACGGCGTCAGTCCGAAAAGAGACTCGTGTGGACCGGCGCGAACGAGGAGGAATCCTCCTCGTCGTCGGGACCCGTATCGGTGATCGCCCGGCCGGAGAGTCCCTCCCTGAGCAGTTCCGACAGCGGCGGCCCGACGTTCTCGGGTTCGACGAGGAACGCGTCGTGGCCGTGGTCGGACTCGACGACGTGGTGGGCGACGTCGACGTCGGCATCGCGGGCGGCCTCGGCGAGCGACTCGGACTGTTCGACCGTGAAGTGCCAGTCGCCAGAAAACGAGATCAGCAGGAGTTCCCCCTCGAAGGCCGCGAGCGCGTCGGCGTCTCCCTCGTAGCCCGCCGAGAGGTCGAAGTCGTCCATCGCCCGGGTCATGTAGAGGTAGCTGTTCGCGTCGAACCGATCGGTGAACTTGTCGGCCTGGTAGTCGAGGTAGGACTCGACTTCGCGATACGGGAAGAAGGCCGCGGCGGGATCCGGCGGCCCCTCACGAACCGTCTCGCGGCCGGCCGACCGACGGCCGAACTTACGCCCCATCGAGGCCTTCGAGAGGTACATGATGTGACCGATCTGGCGGGCTCGAGCGAGTCCGGCGTCGGGTTCGGGGCCGTCGTAGTAGTGGCCGCCGTTCCAGTTGGGGTCGCTGGTGATCGCCCGGCGGGCGACGGTGTCGAGCGCGAGACACTGCGGGTCGAGTCGAGCGGCGGTGGCGACGGCCGCGGCGCGCTCGACGTCGTCGGGGTAGCGCCGGAGCCAGTCGAGGACGTTCATCCCGCCGACGCTGCCGCCGACGACGGCGTGGAGGCGGCCGACGCCGAGTTCGTCGAGCAACGCCCGCTGGGCGCGCGTCCAGTCGCCGACCGTCACGGGCGGGAAGTCCGTACCGTAGGGCTCGCCCGTCTCGGGGTTCTCGCTCGCCGGCCCCGTCGTGCCGTAACAGGAGCCGGGGACGTTCGCACAGACGACGTAGTACTCGGTCGTGTCGATCGCCTTGCCGGGCCCGACGACGTCGCCCCACCAGGCCCGGGCCTGGCCGGCGGTGTCGTCGCCCGCGTCGGGACGGCGTGCGACGTGGGAACTGCCCGTCAGCGCGTGACAGATCAGGACCGCGTTCTCACCCGTAAACTCGCCGTAGGTCTCGTAGGCCACCTCGAGAGAGGGGATCGACTCGCCCGAGAGAAACTGGAACTCGCCGAGGTCGACGGTATCTTTCGTCGTCATCTCAGTGGGTCACCTCGCTCGGCTCCCGCGTCGCCGTCTCGATCGCCTGCTCCACGTCCGCCAGCACGTCCGCCGGATCCTCGATGCCGACCGACAGCCGGACGAGGTCGTCGCTGACGCCGGCGTCGGCGCGTTCCTCGGCGGTGAGCTGGCCGTGGGTGGTGCTCGCGGGGTGGATAACGAGCGTCTTCGCGTCGCCGATGTTCGCGAGGAACGAGGCGAGGTCGACCGCCTCGCAGAACCGCCTGCCGGCCTCGAAGCTGCCGTGGTCGGTCGAGCCGTCGTCGCCCTCCAGTCCGAACGTGATCACCCCGCCGTAGTCCCCGAGGTACCGGGTGGCGTTCTCGTGGGTGGGGTGTGTCTCGAGCCCCGGGTAGGTGACCCAGGCGACGTCGTCGTGGTCGGCGAGGTAGTCGGCGACGATGGCGGCGTTCTCACAGTGTCTGTCCATCCGAAGCGGGAGCGACTCGAGTCCCTGGAGGGTCTGCCAGGCGTCGAACGGCGACTGCTGGTTGCCGAGACTGCGCAGGGAGCGATAGCGGACGGCGGCGGCGAAGGGGGCCTCGGGGAAGTCCCGCGAGAAGTCGACGTCGGGGTAGGCGTTGTTCTGGCCGGCGATCTCCTCGTAGCCGTGTTCGCCCCAGGGGAACGAGCCGCCGTCGACGAGGACGCCGCCGACGGTCGTCCCCGAGCCGTGGAGCCACTTGGTGGTCGACTCCCAGACGACGTCCGCGCCGTGTTCGAGCGGCCGACAGAGCGCGGGCGTCGCGAACGTGTTGTCGACGATGAGCGGGACGCCGTTGTCGTGGGCGACCGCGGCGAGTCGCTCGAAGTCGGGCGTCACGAGCGACGGGTTGCCGATCGTCTCGACGTGGACGAACGCGGTATCCGAATCGATCGCCGCTTCGTAGGCACCGTACTCGAGCGTGGGGACGAACCGCGCCTCGATGTCCCGGCGGGCGGCCGTCTTCGAGAGGTAGGCGGTGGTCCCGCCGTAGGTGTCGGTCGAACAGACCACGTTCTCGCCCGCCTTCGCGAGGACGAGCGTCGCGGCGTCGAGCGCCGCCAGCCCGCTGGCCGTCGCGACCGCGTCCGTCCCCCCCTCGAGCGACGCCAGTCGCTTCTCGAGCGTCCGGACCGTGGGGTTCGCGATGCGCGAGTACATGTAGCCCTCCTCCTCGAGGGCGTACCGGCGGGCGGCCGTGTCGGCGTCCTCGAAGACGTAGGAGGTGGTCTGATAGAGCGGCGGGGCCATCGCCCCGGTCTCCGGGTCGGGGCGCTGTCCGGCGTGGACGCTTCGTGTCCCGAAGCCGGGACGTGACGAATCGGCGTCGGTCCCGTCGCTCGCGTCGTCGCTCATGTTTAGTATGCATACTACGCCACGTTCATATGCGTCTCAGTAACGGCAAAAACCGCATATTTTGCCACACATTCGCAGCCACGGTCAGGAGGCGGCCGGCAGCTCGACCGGGGTGGATAGAATCGCTACGCTGAAACGACCGGTCGACAATCCTCGAGCGTGTCGCGCTCTCCACCGACCGTCGGCGCGCGTGCCGTCCTCGCGAGCGGCGTCGTCCTCGGCATCGCGATGGCCGCGAGCATGGCGCTCGAGCGCTCGCACATGCTCGCGGCGAACTTCGAGGTCTACCGGGTGGCCGCCGAAGCGACCCTCGCCGGCGAGGACTTCTACGCCGTCGCCCCCGACCGGTTCCCCGACTTTTACTACCTCTATCCCCCGATCACGGTCCTCGCCTTCCTCCCGTTCGCGGCCGTCGGCCTCTGGACGGGCTTTCTCGTCCACACGCTCCTCGAGGTCGGCGTCGGCCTCGCACTCGCCTGGGTGATCGTCCGCTGGATCGAACGCTCCCGCCCGCTCGAACGCGTCGACCACGCGCTGATCGCGGCGTTCGTCGTCGGTTCGATCCACACCGTCCCCTCGCTCGTCTACGGCCAGGTGAACCTCCGAATGGCGCTGCTCGTTGGCCTCGGACTGTGGCTGCTCGAGCGATCGTTCGCCGACGACTCGTCGCCGCTCGGCTCGTCCGACGGGTCGCGCGAACGCCTCGAGATCCTCGCCGGCGTCGCGCTCGCCGGCGCGGCGTTGCTCAAGGTCTTTCCCGCCGCGATCGGACTCTGGCTACTCCGACTGCGCGCCTGGCGAGCCGTCGCCGGGGCGCTCGCGACCGGACTCGGCGGACTCGCCCTCGGCGCGGCCCTGTTCGGTCTCGAGCCCACGCGGGCGTTCTTCCTCGAGGTGCTTCTCGGTCGAACCGAGGCCGACGCCTTCGCCGGCGGGCTCGAGCCGACGGCGACCTACGTGACCGTCAGGCGGCCGCTG
>LFCJ01003717.1_pt1 | contig 11194 bp, 17 predicted proteins | sample 643141 | NCBI WGS metagenome assembly LFCJ01 (sample SAMN03766243, study PRJNA286221) | soda lake metagenome | biome: soda lake; feature: Kulunda steppe; material: water; isolation source: sample B1-Br-g2 brine of Lake Bitter-1 | place: Russia: Kulunda steppe | collected 2010-07 | reverse complement strand
TTGTGTGTGTGTGTGTGCATGTGTGTGTGTGTGTGTGTGCGCGCAGCCAAGCTCTAACTAACAGGAAGCCCACAGCCAGCTTAGCGATGCCTTTGAGGAAACCGCGCAAGCATGCCTATGTGCAAGCACAAATGCACACATACCTGCGGGCACTGAAATGCATACAGTAGTGTTCGCACACGTTCAAACATATACATACGCACACACACATTGCACACATTTATGAGCACATGCACGCGCGCACACTTGCACCCGCAAGCTTACATACACACATGCACAAAGACTTACCCTGATCCCGCAGTCAAAGGCAAGGTCCGCCGGGAACCTATTCTGTCCTTGCAAAGGGTTGCCCAGCACCGGCATATCCTGCACGTGAGGAGCAGCACATCAGCCACATGGCATACCCTGCACATGAGGAGCAGCACATCAGCCAGTCAAAACAGTACAGCCGCCCACCGCACAGCTCCCAACTAGGTGTCTGGAGCCACCCTCAATGTGTTTCAAGGCAAGAGCCGTGGGGCACCCAGTGCAGTATAGGGCAGTACAAGTGCACACGGTTTAAAATGTGTGAGGCAGCCCATTCCTGACAAGGGGGAGGGGGGGGCGGGGCTGCAGCAGCTTACGCCCACCCACCCAAGTCCAGCCAGCAAGAATCAGCATCCAGCGCGCATGGGTGGCTGCGGCAAGGCTTGCTTTGCAACAACTGAGCGCTTTCCGCTGTAGGAGTGTGTGCGTGCGGCCCGACGAGATGCCAGCCCAGCGCGACGCCAGCCCTGCCTTGCCAGCCCAGCGCAATGTCAGCCCTGCTTTGGGCACACAACTGAAGTGTGCCTCATCAGGGGGTGCCAAACTGCCGCCTTGCAATGGGCGCGCAGCTGGAGAGAGGGCTGCTGCTCCACAGGATGTCAACGCCGCGTTGCAAAGGACACGCAAAAGATTGCACAAGGGGCGCGCACCTTCGGTTCCCGAGCCCGTGCCTCCCAAGACGTGCCCGCATTGCTGCCCAAAAGTGCACAGAGTGCCGGCGTTGCGGTATGCAAGGGCATGCAGCTGCAGCGCGCATGGTCGCACCTGGCCAAAGGGGCGCCACGACACAGTGTCGCGCAGCTCCTCGATGTCTCTCAGCGGCTGCGGCTCCTCCTCAGGCACGACGGGCTGGGGATCAAAAGGTGCCAGCATTGCCGCGCGCAGGGGGACGTACAGCAGCAAGTCCGCCTGGGGGTGGGGAGAGTCGGGGCGGGCAGGGCTGTTGCCGCACTGACATGGGCGCAGGGTAGGCGCAGGTCCCCAGCTTTTTCATTGTGGCAAGTGCTGCCAGAGTCTTTGGTGCCAGACATGCAAGAGCTGCTGCACTGGGGGGTAAGGCGGGCAGGGGTTTCGTGACAGCAGCAGGCTGGAGCAGCCAGAGCAGCAGGCCAAAGCAGGCAGGGCTTGACTGCGGGCAGACAGAGGTGAGAGGTGAGGCCTGCAGCTCACGATGTGACTGGGGCATGAGCCGGGGGCGGGTGCGGAGAAGTGGGTGTTGCAGGCAAGCATTTGCCTTCGGACAGCCAAGCACCTGCATCCGTCACAAGCCGTGCATCTCCCTCAGCAAATGCAAGGCCCTGCGGCTGGGCTTGGACACAGCAATAGAGCGCATCACGGCACCGATGAGGCGAGGCAGGAAGCTAGGGTTACAGGCAGCACGCATGGCATCGCAGGCGAGGGGGCTGTCGCCTGCACCAGACCACATGCTATACCTGATAGCATCTGGCAAAATAGATAGCCGGAAGCCCAAAGACTGTACCACTCAGCGCACCTCCTTAAACTTGTAACCAAGTTTATACACTAGTTGCAGGTGCGCATGCTTGCATGCACGCCAATCAAAAGACCAAGCACTTGCAAGGAGCATGCTTCCTGCTGCATGGCCTATGCATGATGCCAAGATACAGATACTTACACCTTTGTATGAACAAGCACATGGGCATATGCGCACTCAAGGTTTACAGGGAGGGCCGGCGCGCACACATGCACACACCCAAGCAGATGTGCAAACACACTTTGCATGCAGGCGCGCACACACACACACACACAACTACAACTGTAGGCGCCCACACGACCTGCAGGAAGCATGCGTCCAAGATGTGCGTGGCTTCAGCACACGCAAGCACGTGTACGTGGTGCCTGTCCAGCTCGCTCTGCGCGCACGTGTCCTCCACTGCCAGCATGCGGTCACGCTGCTTGTGAGTCTGCTTCCACCACTTAGACAGCGGCAGCAGCAGCAACTTCTGCGGTGTGCACGTGCAGTTCAACCATAGAGCGTGAGCGGCTCCCAGAACTTGGACAGCGGCGGCAACTGCAGTGGCAACTTGTGCTGTGCGCAGCACACAGAGGGTTCACAGGGGAAGGGGTGCATGCAAGCTATTACGAGTCAGCACACGTCGGGAGCGACAGCCACAATATGTTGCATTCAACATGCTATGTGGCACATAACTTGCAATAGAGTCTGCGCCCATCAGAGCGGCAGCCACATTGTGTTGCATTCAACATGCTACGTGGATCATGACTTGCAACAGAGTCTGCGCGCATAAGGAGCGGCAGCCACATTGTGTTGCATTCAACATGCTACGTGGCGCATGACTCGCAACAGAGTCTGCGCGCATAAGGAGCGGCAGCCGCACACTGCGAACAGCAAATGCTACGGAGCTAGCATGCAGAGGGAGGAGCAACGACTCGTACGTTGCACAAAAAACATGTGGCGTGCCAAAAGTCAGCGCCCAGGGGCAAAGGCAGTTCTGCCACGGGACGAGAGGTGCACCAGGTGGAAAGGGCATGGGCACAACCAGCGGGCAGAGCTGCAGGCGCAATGATAGCAGGTGAGCGAGCACGAACAGAGCTCAGGAAGAATGCGCATGGGCATGGGGCAGCCTCAGAGGAAGGCACACACACGCAAAAGCATGGGCAGACCAGCCGCACGCATGCGCGCTTGTGAGGGTCTCCACACGCATGCAGGGTATCGTATGCAGCCCCAGAGTCACACGAACCTGCAGGGCGATGAAGGCGCGGAGGTGCGCCTCCCGCGTGCGCAGCTGCTCGAGCAATTGGGCGGGGAGCTCAGGCCGCCTCTTGCAGCTGCGGCTCGTGCCGCGTGGCGTAGCTGTGGGAGCTCCTGGCTGTCAGCAGGGACGCAGGGGGCGCGAGCGCTTTTGTGTGGTTGCCCACTGAGGCAGCTGGGATGGCCATGTGCTGAACGTAGAGCGCTTTTGTGTGGTTGCCCACTGAGGCAGCTGGGATGGCCATGTGCTGTACGTTGGAGTGCTAGAAGGCAGTCGTGCACGCGGTAGATAGTCCACACACAAGCACATTGTGTGCGCGTGTCCAAGAAGTCTCTCGGACAAGGCAACCCCCTTGTCGCGCCGGGCACTTGTTGCAGCATGAGCGAGGCGCTACAGGGGCTTCTGCCCATGCCACGTGCTCTATAACATGGGTGCAGCAGTCCCGAGGCTCAATTTTGAGGACGAGGCCGATGGCTGGATGCTAAGGGGCTGCCAGCCCCCACGCTAAAGATGCCTGCAGGAGTCTCCATTTTGTCCCCGTCCAGCTACTCACGCTAGCGTGTGACCGCATCTGCTCCAGGTAGCCAGCCGCCTCACGCCGTTTGTTGTCTGTGCGCGCATGGAAAGTGGCGATAATGCAGTCGCCGTGCGCACAAGCAGTGGAATTCCACAGCCAACTGTTGCACATGCCAAATGCCCCGGGCAAGGCATCAGCAACCCCAAGGTATCATAACAAAACCCATGCCTGCCCATGCTGAGCATTGGCTCTGCCACACAATGGTATGGGCAGAGTCCAGCTAGACAGGCATGATTCCTTCCCCGCGCAAAATCTATCCTTTCTCAACAACAATCCCCTGTCGGTCCCCACACAAAGTGGGTGGCACAGGAGTGCAGGCGCTGCATGCATTCCACAATCATGCCTGTTGCATGGGAGCACCAATGCCATGATGCAAGCATTGCTCGCAAGCCACTGTTTGCACATCCGCAGCCTAGGGGGTTGCATCAACGCAAATAATGTCTTCATCATATGGGCATGCGCGGGAGCATTCTTAGCATCCCGCCCCACCTGGAAACAATGCATCTGGAAACTTCAGGATCGCCCTCTGCAGGAGGTTGCAGAAAACCTCCCTCCGTTGCGTATCTGCAATGCCAGAGAAATTGGAGAGTTTAAAAAAGTTGATACAAGATCACCATCCGACACGTGCAGCTTTTGATTCTCTACATCTTGTGAGCAAGCAGCGTTCCATGAACAAGCACAGATGCTCCCCAGAAGCTGCCATTGCAGCCAGATGGCATCTCAGATCACGGGAAACCACACTTGCATCCCGTTTTTGGGGTTTGCATCAATGAAGTGCTGGAGATGGCCATTGATACCCCCATTCCCTGCCATTTGATGCCCCCTCTTTCATCCCCCATCCTAATGGCATCAAACAGGATGGTGATGACCGAGCAAGAAGCACAGGGAGCAAGAGTAAACAAACCGCCGTACATACCATTCGTGCAGTTGAACCATTCCATGCCTACCGTAGGCTGGATTCGCGGGCAGACGAACGGTTTTGTCTGCCTAGGAGAACGACTCTCTTTCTAATATGATCCTTTAAATCTCATTTGCTTGTTAAGTGTAGCAATGGTCGATGGAAGCTGAATGCGGCTAGTTGTGAAATCTGTTTGACCTCTGTATGCAGTCAGCATTGATTTATTATTGTGTTTATGTGTATAAATTGACCCGAATAAGGGAGGTGCATCTGCAGAGTGGGGATTTCGAGGGTCATGCAAGTCCAGCTGAGTCTTCCCAAGACATGCAGATCCACAATTTTCAGGCCTTCCAAATATCTATCCTACTCACCCAAGCACGCCAGGTGCAAGAGGAAAGGTGATGAGCCACAACATAGAAATTGGACCACAGAGAGCACCCTTCTACGGCTATGCAACGCATGAATTGTTAGGGCATCATCACATTGGGCAGGAGAAACCACCTGATGGAGATCCAGTGCACTGTATTAAGATGTGCTTTCATGCGCACCTTGCAGGCATTGTAATGCGTGCAGATGACGAGAAGAAGGCGTCAGCAGGCTCGGATATGAAGGATACCGCCATCATTTGGGGCTCAGGCAAGTAAACAGCGCAACCTACCAGATAAGATGTTGATCTCTGAAATGCAGTGTCTTTGAAGTTAAGCTCCTTTGATGTGCTCGTTTCTAAGAGCTCACTAGGGCACTGCAACAAGGCAACCCTTCCAACAGGCGCTCTGAGGTGGACTGCTCAAATCATCCGCTCACCTTCTGCAGCCATCGGGTTGACAACCTTGGCAGCTTTATGCGGGACAGTCTGGCGAGAGCCCTTGCTTGATTTTGTATACGACCAGAGCATCAGCGATGGCGGAGATATCCTGGGTGCAGGTGAGCAGCAGCACGTCAGGCACTGCATGTCCAATTGCACGTCAGGCACTGCATGTCCAATTGCATGTCCAATTGCACGTCAGGCACTGCATGTCCAATTGCATTCAAGAATGGCTCCAGCAAGCAAATATCTTATCTGGTGCAGCAGTTGGATCCACATTCAGTGGCATGGTTGGTCTAAATATCAGTTTTTGCTTGCGTGCATTTGCCTGCCCTTCCATCACACACACATAAATACTTGGCAGGCCAAAAAGCAAGGGATATCTGTCAATGGCAACACATAAGCCCAGTGATTCACAGATGATGTTAACACCATTCAAGTACGTGCGTTTATGATTGCCCAATATTGCTCTGCGCCACAGCTATTGTAAAATTTGGGGCAAAATCACCTAGTTTGGCCCTCTCCTGTTGCCATATGCTCAGGTGACATAGTGGGCGGCCTGCTCTGGGCCGCCTCTTTATATTACGCATCACCCTTACAACTGCTCTTGCTCTTCTTTGGGCGTTTTGAAACCACGCGGCCGTCGGATGAAGTGAGCATGAAGACCGCTGACATTTGGATGGGGTCTTGGGGCAAGATTTGCATTCAATGTGCAGGGGGAGCAAAATTGTCTGAGGCAGTAGTAAGGCATGATGCACCTGAATGCAGCAAACACAAGGGATGAAGGCAGGTGCAAGTCGTTCCTCAGCTTCATTGTGGCAGTTGCCAGTGCATTTGTTGTGCTGGTACACATTAACCATCTTCACCACAGTGCTTATGCTTTAATTCAACTTTGGGCTCATATTGATATTCCCAGGATACAAGAATAAGGGGAAATGCGGCAGGGGCTGTGGGTTGTCTGATACCCTTCAGACCTGTCGCCTTTTGGAAGACCGCCTGGGTTAAAACTTTGGGGGGCTGTGGGACTTGAGCACAACCTTTGTCTATTTGCATGCGTGTGTGCACGTGCGCAGAAAAATGCGACAAAGGTCAGATGAAAGTTCATGTGCTCTCCCGCTCATGCTTGTGCAGGTATTCAGGCTCCTTGGACTTGCAACGGGGCAGCCAGTAGATGCGATTGATTGTGAGTCTTGAACAGCTGGCATGGTGCTTGAAGCGATGGTGCTGGTTCTTGTTGATGAACAGCACCAGCAGCACCAGCACGGTGCCAGAGGCATGCACTGTGGCATATGTTGCCAGAGGCATGCACAGTGGCATGTTGCCAGAGGCATGCACAGTGGCATATGTTACCAGAGGCATATCCTCAGCGTGTCCTTGAACAGGCTCTTCCGTCCTGACCCCTGGGACACTCTTTTCTGCTGTGCTTTTTCCAACTCGGGTATCACGGTGGTGTCTTAAGATGTGCTTTTTTCCTGCATCTTGGTCATGTGTGTTGAGCTGCATCTTTGGCGAGCTTGTGAGAGCTGAGGCGGGGGAGGTGTTGGCTTGCTTGCATAGGTGTGCCTGCAGATTGGCACCCTCTAAGGTGTGGCTGCAGATACCGCAGGCCATTGCTTGTTTGCCTACAGCCTCGACCAGACTTTACAGCCTCAACTAGTCTTAACTCCTGCATGGTCGAGTTAGTGCCCAGCATTCTTGCCATACATCCCCCTGCCCCTCCCTGCACATGCGCACGACTAAGGCTGCATCCCAACTTCCTGGTCTACTTGTTGCAGACGAGGTGCCCCTGCCAATCAGGATTACATCAGTGCTCGGGTTTGTGGTGGCAGGGCTGGGCATTGCTGCCCTGTTCCGCGCTGGATTGGGAGATGCCACTTGGTGAGGCGCGTTGCTTGCAGCATGGCCATACAGGTGCTCCAGTCTGCTTTAGTTGGGCTCTTTGCTGTGGTGTGGAGTAGATGGCTTTGGAGTGGTAAGGGATGCTATTCGGACAGTGCTCGTGGTCATTAAGTGTGACTTTTTTGGGAAAAAAGTCAAAATACTACCCCCATGGTTAGCATGGGGTGGTATTTTGGCATGGTGGTATTTCAGTGGGCTGTGCCATGTATTTGTTCATCGTTTTGCACCTGGGCCTCTTTGCCGCCTGTGCTTGGGTCCTCGCCTGCAAAATATCTCTGGGAGCAGGCCTTCAACGCAGCATGCGCTCTGCTGAGGCTGACCTGCGCCTGTCGAGTGCATGCCCGCACTGCGTTTAGGAGTGCTTGACCTGCGCGCCCAAGCATTTTTGGCATGCTATCTTGTTACATGGTCACTGTCGCTGCGTATAAAAGCTTAAAGACTTTGGTGCAGCATCCCTCTTACCTTTTTCAGCAGGGATCACAGTTTAACCCTTACTTTAAAAAAGGATTTAACAAAATTAAAAGAATTTAGTTGCAAGCCCTTAGGAATCAATGAGGCTGCCCTTGTTCTGCATGTTTACAGCTGAGTATGCCTGACTTCACATTTTTAGGTCCACCTCCAGTGGCATTGGGGCATGCATTGCAGCTGGCGTGTACGAGGTGGGAAGGCCTAAAAGGTGAGGATCAGAGTCCTGCACGTGCTGCTCTAGCTCAAGTGTTTCCCTGGGCAAGCTTCTGCATTTCTGGCTTGTGCCTTGGTTTATGGTGTGACAGGCTGGCCTTGATTGCAGCTTGGCTGCCCCTGGGCTACAGTAGCAAAACCAAGATGGCTAGTCCCTATTTTGGACCCCACTAAATAGGGCTGCTCGGCCTATGCATGGAAATGCACATGTCTTGTATGCGACGGATGCACGTATGCTAACCTCGTATGATTCACCTGCTTGCTGCCCTAAGGTTGTCCGCCCAGGATGCTCAAATTTTGGAAAGCCAATGGCAAGACTTTGGTGAGCTCCATGAGATACGTACTTCCCAAGCTGATACAGTTGTGGCATCAAACTTAATAATTGGAATGCAATAACCTCCCAAGTGTCCGGCATGCAAAGCAAGTATTGAAAAACACATTAGGCAATACATGATCTTCCTGCTCTGCATGAGCAAACATATGCTTTTGCACATGAGCAGACGCTCACGGACCTTTACACATGTGTTCATGCAAATCTGGATTAGAGAGCGTGCGTTCTTTGCGACAACTTTCATGGCCTCTTATCTAAAACCAACATGCACAATACATAGGTTTGCCCTTGGAAAACTACTTGAATGCCCTTGTGCAGCTGCTTTTGCATCCCGAAAGCTGCAAAAAACCGGGCGGTGCCATGAGAGCGAAATCTACAGGCAGTTCAGGAGAACATATGCAAAATACAGGAGCGAAGAGGCCATCAGTGATGAGGTGCTCAGGGACATGGTGGGTGCTGGATCGAGTTTCGGCGCACTCAAGTAGACTTGCAGAAGAGCAGCGCGCCGAGTTTGTGTGTTGCAATCTATGCTTTTATGGGGCAGTAGCCTTCTTACACATCTGCAACTGCTCGCTGCTGCGTGTGCAGGTGAGGAACTTCCATCCAGACGTGGACAGAACGCCCAAGGGCTTTTATCGCAACCTGTCTCTCATCTCTGGATCTGAGGCAGAAGCACAGGCTCTCAACATGAAGTGAGGCCCTGGACATGAAGCATAAGGCCAGCCTAGTCCAAGGAGCCACATGGGAGCCCTAGACAAGAAGCACTGACCCTGACCAAGGATTTAGACTAGCTGAGGCTGTGATCACTTGGCTGGGTTGTGAAGAGCTTTGAAGTACTCAATGTCTTCACATGAGAGCAATTGCCACAGTGCAATAGATTGTTTCATAAGCGTGCTCATAGGCCATGCAAAATCAATTGAAAATGTCAAGGCTTGGGCCATCCTGTTTTTTCCCTGAATCCTATTGCTGTACTGCTTTTCTTATACGAGTGCCTAAGAGAAAAAGCAAGACTCAGGCATTTTCTCTGTGCAATAGCACGTTAGGAGAAAAACTAGACTCAGGCATTTCCTAGTGCAATTCCTGCTGCCCAGACAAGAAAAGAAATGAATACTGGGCAATTTGCTACACCTACGCTGGCTGGGACACCCCTGTTAGCATGAATGAAGGGAGATTTTTACCAATTATCACACTGAGAGGATGTTGCAGATTGTCATGGTAGGATAGTTACCACAACCAACTGTGCATGCCAATGCAGCACATTCCTGTTGCTTCATTTGTCCGATGTGACAAGGTGAAGCAAAGCACCTGAAAAGCACATCGCTCATTTGCAAACCCTCCTGACCTGGAAGGTTGTCTGGTGCTTGCACCATCTCTAAACATCTCCCTTATCTAACGCCAACAGGGGACCCCTGCTGGTGTGCCCCTGTTGGTAACTTCCAAAGAAAATGTCATGCTGCGAGACTTCTGCACACCAAATAGACTCGTGGCATGACCATCATGATGGCTGAACTGACAACAGGGTCAAATACTCCAAACCTAAGTCATAAGGGAATCAATTCGCCATTGTCCAGCCAGGCCACCGATTGACCTGATTCATTCGAGCTCCATTGTACCATTACTTGCCCTCAAAGTCGAGGGGAGAAATCAGAAGGAAAGCTGGAGCTGGTGGGGAGTGACAAGAGACCACCCTCGTACAACTTTGTTTCCATCTTTGCCCCAACTTGGTGGTTTGAAACCAGCATGCTTCCCCCACAGAAATTTGACATTGCACCGTCATTTGTCAACCTGAAACAGCTCATGTCCCGGAAATATAGTCATTTGGGACTTTGGAATCTCACCTTTTCCTGGCAAAATGGGTGGCACATACAGCACCTCCTGGATACCAAATGTTCAGCTGCTTGGGGCATAAAATCAGACTTGGCGTGCTTAAGGGGCATAAGAAGGAGTGCAAAGAGCAAGGCATGGTACATGAGACGGTCAGGGCGGGGGGCAACCAGAAGGGGAGAGACAAACCAATCTGATAAGACAAGTTTGTTGTCGCAATCCAGAAGGGTCCAGGTCAGCAATGTCCCTTCACACTCTCCCCATCCTGAAGCCCAGGTCAGCAGTGAAATCTGAATGACAAATAGGGCTCTCCTGCAAGAAGGTTGGTATGTACGTCTCACAGCCCTACTGCCCCTCGACACAAGATTTTAGAAGCCCAGCATGTCTTAGCCTGAGGAAGCTCAAGGTCAGCTTTTAGGACTTGCCTAAAGGTAGCACTTATGGAGGACAGCACGATGCTGTAGCACTAGAGCAGGTCTGAACCAATAAAATTGCAGAGGTTCATGCCCACGCTCACATAGCATAGCCCATGGGCCACTCTGGCGCAAGCTGCTTCACACTTGTGTGCCATGTGCAGCGCTTGTGTGCCCCATATATGATAAATTCTGAATTTATCATTTCCACGTAAGAGCCCCACCCCGAGCTCCAGACCTGCTGCCATACAAACAAGTCTCTTAGCTAGCCACAGAGAAGCAAAAGGCCCGTCGCAAAGGGCAGTGTCCCCTACAAAAATCACGCACATGCATGCTCGTATGATAGGCCACTGCAAGCAAGAATTTGGTTGCAGATGCATGCATGCTCAGATTGCAGATGCATGCATGCTCAGACGATTCTGTCATATCCAGTGTTCTGTAAACAGTCACTCAATGGTTTACAATGGTTTGTGATTAATTCTGAATTAGTCACTCGAATTAATCGCGTGGGTATTTATGCTGCCTTGCTTAATCATCCTGCGTTTACGATGGGGGTGATTAATCCCAGCTGAATCAGCGTGTGCAATGGAAGCAAGTGCAGCTGAGTGCAGCTCAGAAAGAAGAAATGCAAGTCTTGATTGCTTGCATTGCTCTGCATGCACTGTGCTGCGGCGGCAACATCCCTCCATACCCGTTGACTGCCACCCCAAGCCCTGACTGGGCCGCTCCAA
>LFCJ01003713.1_pt1 | contig 11200 bp, 9 predicted proteins | sample 643141 | NCBI WGS metagenome assembly LFCJ01 (sample SAMN03766243, study PRJNA286221) | soda lake metagenome | biome: soda lake; feature: Kulunda steppe; material: water; isolation source: sample B1-Br-g2 brine of Lake Bitter-1 | place: Russia: Kulunda steppe | collected 2010-07 | reverse complement strand
CGTAGAAAACCGTTTTAACCGGTGAGTGACGGAATACGTCGAAAATAAAAGCCGACGGAAGGCGCCGTGACGTTCCAGAGAGTTTCTCACTCCCTGCCAAACATCTGGCGCATCATAGATTAAACGGCTACCCCAACGGGTACCCAACGGCCAATAGATGTATGTCCGGTGATCTTAGAATTAGCGGGGGCGCACCACCGCCCACAGGGTTCACTCTCTCAGATCCACATAATCAGCCACACCCGTTGCGCGGTTCATCAATAACGCAGATCTGCCCCGATAAAAGTCGGATAATCAGACAAACGAATTCTGTAGTTACGGGTGTCAAGACTGCTGTACGGAATTGAAGTACTGTAGATATTGAAAATGCGTCGCAGTCCCCGATTCTACCAATTAGAACACGACCGAGCTACAGTGTCGTGAACACGTCTCTCGCATCAATAACATCCTGCAGTCCTTCGCTGAAGGAGTCACGTGACTGTTTGCTATCGGGGTTATCACACGAGTCCCACATCTTGTGAGCTCCACTTTTTGTTAAGGAAAGAACTGTCTCGTACTCAGATAGGGTGAGGAGTTCACCGTCTACTGAGTGGTCTCGATTACTCTCGGGAATGGCTATTGATGGCTGATTTTCCGCGTGGTGGAAATGTACCTCGGCATCACCAAAGTCTTCTTGTTCACGCAATCGTGCTCCCTGTCTGATGTACTCTGTTGTGTTGGAGTAACTCCGCTGTGCGATTGCATAGATTTCATAGTTCTCCATTAGTTCCCCTGAGAGGTCGGCAACCCGTTCAGTGTCGGGTAGCAATGATTGAACAGGAGACCCATCTGCTTCCTGAAGACGCTCCCCCTCTGACTTTATGCGAACAACGCTGTCATCTGCCAGGCTTATTAGGTCATCATCAACAAGTGTTGGTTCACTCGTCGGATCAGACACGTCTGCCTCAAATCTTGAGATGTCGATATAGAGGTCACCACTATGATGCAGGAATGTCTGTAGAGTTCTGTAGTAGGAAAGAGCGGATTCGATGGCGTCGATTTTTCTTTCAATGGGGGGCTCTTCAGGCGGTGAGTCAACCCCTGGGATAATTGCAAGTATTTCTGCAATAAAATGCCTGAAAGATGCGACTGTCCTCGCACGGTCTGTTTTAGAAGTTCGAATTCCTGCTTCAGCATCCTGTAATGCTCTTCGAACGCTGTTTGAGAGGTTGAATATCTCATCCGCGTCCATCAGGTCAGCTTGATCAATTCCTTCAGCTAGATCTTCAAGCACTCTGCTCGAATCCGTATAATCAGATACATCTCCCCGGACGACAATCGCAAGCAACGGAATACCAGCTACCCATCGGAGAAATGTACGTCGTTCCATTTCACACGCCAATACATGTCGCTCAATTAAACTACTTTGCAAATACCCGAGGTCCCCCACCGCTCTGGGGACATGGCGAACAGTATTAATACCGGAGATTCAACATCTGTTCAATGGAAGATATGCAAGTCAAGCGCGAAGAGCTTGCATTAGATCGTATCCGCGACGGGTTCCGGAACGAAGAGAACCCAGCTCAGGCTGCGGTCAGCATTGCAACCCAATTATCAACTGTTGACGGGGTTGGGGATGAGGTGGTTCAATTCAACAGCGGTGAAGAATTTACCAAAGATGATCTTTCGCCGACTGTCAGTCAGTTACGACAAGCTCGAAAGGTAGCTGAAATAATTGAGGACGAAACCCAAGTGGATATTGGACACGGGAAATTCGCTGAAGCTGTGTCTACCGCAGGGCAACTCACCTCGGTCGTCTCGATTACTATTGCAGCGAACAATCTTCTTGATGCTTCTAGCGAACTCACGGAAGAGTACCAAGGCATAAACGACCCCGAAGACGTGAGTGAAGAGACCTACGACGAGTTCTACCGAGCAGGGTGTATCTTCGTTCTTGAGTGCCTGCTTTTTACGACACCAATCAACCACTACAACTATCGCCTTGCCTGGCAGGGAACCCGGTACGTGAACAACCAGTACCTCTACCGGCTCCGTGAACTAAATTCACCGTTATATCGGATGACACTCAGTGAGGTTCACTACACCATCCGCGGCATTGTCCCGCGCGCCCTCCACTCTTCCATAGACCAAGTGTCTCAATTCCTCACGTGGGTTAGCATCAACACGATAGAGATACTCAGCGAATACGGAGACCTTTCAACAGACAACATCGCTAATGAAGTCGAATTCGTTGTCGAAGGGTTCATTGAATTACTTAGAGATGTCTACGATGTTCCCATCTCACTAATTGACGATGTGGATTTCACAGACGTTGTTTGGGATATCATTAGCCACGTGCGGGACGCAGAATATTTCTCACTCCCTTCCACGGAAGCAGTCGTAGATGACGTTTTCATCAAACCATTCTGAAGCATAAAGTGACAGGATAGCGCCGTGGCTCGGATTGCCTTACTCTTTGGTAGAATTTATTGAAACCCCAACAAGTGGCACAGTCTAACCGTGTTCCGGTCAGTATAGACAAACGAAATTCACATGAGATCAAAATCCATCTACCAACCGGCAAGTAATCTATGTAATATCTAGAGGTTACTTCGGACTTCTTTGCTCACTTGAGGAGACGATGCGCGCCGATTTGTCGATATCTCAGTCTCACGGGACAGGTGGATGATAGTCCGGAATGAGGGATATGAGATGCGACCACTACCCAATCCCAGGAAAGTGAAATTAAGCCATTGAGTCACGTAAACGCGTAACTTCAAGTCCATCCCCAGTGATTTTTGGATGTGACCGGTTCGACATCCAACGCTCTCGACGACGCTCTCCGTCGCACCGACCCGTACACTTTCGAGCGTGTGGTTGCGAGGATATGGGAGTTGCAAGGTTACGAGACGACGGTGAGCAGTGGGAGCCGCGATCGGGGAATCGACATCGTCGCTCAAACCGATATACCGGTCCAACAGAAGATGTTGATTCAAGCTAAGCGGTTCGCCGACGGAAACAAAATCGGCAGTCAGACGGTCCGGAGCTACGCGACCCTACACCAGCAGGAACCGAATGCAGACGCCGTCATAATTGTTACTACGAGTGGGTTCACCGCGGAGGCAAAGCGTCTTGCGTCAGACCTACATGTAAAGACCGTCGACGGTGATGCCTTGCAGGAGTTAATCAAGGATGCCGACGATGGCCAGCTGGCGGCGTTGCTCGAACTGCCGTCAGAGGAGACGGTTAGCGCTGACGCCGAGTCCGGTACGATGTCCGACCTGCTGACATTCGAGGTAGATACTGAAGAGACTGAACCGACACTCACTGTAACACAGGGGGGCGAACGGGTAACTAAACCGGTTGAGCGTCTGGCCGAGGCGTTCGAGAAGTGTTACGAAGAAGATCTTCAGTTCGTGAACGTTGACAGCAATCAGAATAAAGGCGTCGTAGGCTACATCAACGAGTTTGTAGGGGAGATCGAAGAGGAGGCACTCACTCTCGAGCAGGCTAACAGCCAAGAAAAATATCGAAGGGTATTCTTCAATATCACCGGTGTATCGGAGGCCGATTCCGCCAGAAAAATGTGCGACGAACTCACCACCACGTTCGGATTCGATTTGTTTGATCAGGATTATTGGAAGGAAGAAGACGGACACTTCATGCTCTGCAAAGAGGTACCGGCGGAAAGCGCGTATGACTACCGCCGAGACGCACTACTGACGGTTAAGATACTTTACAAACTCTATGGCACTGACCCGGAAGCTGTCAAGATACGTGACATGTCTGCGTAGGAGAGAACGCCTCGAATTAGTGCCGGATAGGGCAGTTATCACCAGAATTGTACGAACACGCCGTCAACCTCCGCTGTGGCCAGTTCGTCGTCCACCATGTCGCCAAAAGCTACGAAGCCGTACTCACGCGCGGTGCCGCTGTAATCGACGCGAATCCACAGGCCACCGACGAGTATCAAATCCTCTTTGAGAGCATGTGCGAACTCCTGAAACAGAGCGCGTGGCAGGTTCGCTTGAAGATGCTTCCCATCAATGGCCCGCCGGTAATCTCCTCAATTAACTCCACACCCTCTCTGTAATCTCCTGTATCGGTGTACTCTAGCTGAGGTGATCAAACACCTCGCTCAGTCAGTTGTGATCGACCGGAACACGTGATCAATAATCTGCGACCCTCCACCGTGTACCAGTCTTTCAAACAGCTCTTTTGCACTCACAATCCCAACGTACCCATGCGGGTACAAGAAAACCAAGTCGAGGCGATCGAGCGACGGGCGCGCGAATACGATTTCACCACTTTCCCGCATCTCCTCGAACGGAACAGGATTCAAAACCTCTGTCAACAACTCACCGACTTTCGCAGGATTCTCCTCTAATTCATCAATTAACCGGTTTTCCTGGGTATTATCGACAGTCAGCCCAGTATTCGTGTACTCGATCACACCCTGCTCCTTCATGTACTCTCTCGCAGCATCGATGTCGAACGCCCCAACCAGCTCAAACTCCACGTTGTCCTCGTGAACAGGGTGAGCTAATGACCGGACGTACCCGTACATTTCCGCGACAAACTCTCCGCGCTGCATGTTCCCTTTCCCAGATTCCCTATCATCGAGGTCTTCCCTGGTAAGGTGGTACAGCACGGAGTTTTCATTGAATCCGATCGTGAAGTGCCGGTTGTTCCAATCGTTGGTGATGGAATATCCCCGACGGTTAGAAGATGGTTTGAACCCGAGAGTGTTCCCGTCAAAGCGGAGTTCTGCTCCGTCTTCAGTGGTGTCTACGTGGATCGATTCAGCGATGGTGTTTTCGATGTTGAAAATATTCACGAGACATTGCTGCTCGAACGCGATTTGTTTTTGATTTGTTATAAATGTATCTTCAGGGGAGTGTTGGCAAGTTACTCGTCATCGACTACCGATTCCGACGGCACCGCCCCGCGATATGGTCATGCTGTCAGCACACCTATTGCTCCGTCAATTTTCCCGTGTTCCCGGGAGCGGGGCCAATAGCGTCTCCCGCACAGGGCATAGTTTAGACGCGCCGGGGCCGAACGTCGAAGTATACAGTCGCTCCGTGGCGACGTCGGTCCCCTGAGTAGCTATCGCCACATCGAATCAATGGACGTTCGGTATTGCAGGCCGAGCACAGACGTGTTGCAGCAGTCCTTCACCGTCTGAGGCGGGTACTGGTCGCGGACGTCTGCGAGGTTCTCTTGACTTTCGATGAGGTGGGTGAGCGCGGCATCGATGACGTCGCTGCGCGGCGGGTCGTCCGTGTCATCACGAGCCACGATCGCGCTCGCTTGGTCGAAGAGGAGCTTTCGTTCGTCTGTCAACTTGAGACTAGTCCGGTCTGTTGCCATGGGTTGTTTAAGTACGTAAGTATGCACGGGGGGTGGTGGTGCGTCGTTCTGAGGTGAACGAGAGCCTGTTCGACATAAAGGGGGTGACGACCGCCGTCGTGACCGGTGCGAAGATCGACTCCAACCACTGCGAATCTATGCACTCGATGAGCCGCCGAGCCACCGCAAGGTGCATACATCGAGTCGGTCGTATACATTTGTGTGTGACCCCGTGGTGTTGGCCTCGAAGATTCGGTTTCAGGCGCCTAAGCAACCATTCGTTTCGCATACAGACTGTTTCACCTTGATCATTGTATAAAGTCGGAAAGTCATCCACAGGCTGTACACGGTCACCTGACCGCGTACAGGGTTGCTAAAACGAGCCCCCATCAACAACCGACGATATGAATCCAAGCACTGCAAGTACATCAGCAACACCGATGATCGCGCCAATAGTCACCCATGTCGTAACCACCGTAGACAACACATCACCGAATGGATCAGCCACTGAATCGACAACAGCGACATCAAGAACCATTGCGAATACAACGGTTATGAAGAGGTACGCTATATTCGCCGCGAGTAACCCGATGAGTACACCTGCGAAACCATCGGTAGAACTCATTACGTAACTGATCTGGTGATAGTCATAAAGACATTAGGGGTGATTGACAATCTCGCCTGTGCCGTGTGACTACGTAGGGTTGAACTAAACTGTACCCGTTGTGTGGAGGGACTGCACTCCCAGCGTTAACGGTTCTCTCCGAGCGCTAACATAGTTAGTCTAATGTCTCGCCAGTGATCTCTTCAATCAACTCCACACCTTCCTCAGTAATCTCCCTCGGGCTACAATGACTGAGGTGATCAAACACTTCGTGGATTAAGGCGTACTCACGGAATATTTGTTTGCCGTCGATTAAGATATTGATTCCGTAATCATCTTCTTTCTCAACGAGTTCAATCGTCCGACCGTCGTCTCTGACCGCTTCCGTTATGGCATCTGGGATACCCCATCGCGTTTGTGGCATATCTGTTTGTAGTGTTCAAAGAGGGATGAGATAGGGTAGACAGATTGACAATCAACCCGGGTCCTTACTCCCGTCCGCGTTCGGTCACGTACCTGTCCCGGATCGAATTATCATCATACGTCACCTTATCGTTCAGCCATTCGAACCCGAATTCCTCTTCGATCACCCGAAGACAATTCTCTAGGCTCAACTGGTCACCAACATGGAAATCGACATCATACCATGAATCCGATATCGAACTCAACAGCGGTTTTACGCACACTGAAGCGTGATCATGAACCATGAACCCCCACTCAGTAAAGTACGCAAAGTTGTGAGAGACGTCGTTCCGGCACAGTCGAATGAATTGAGCTAATCGTACCTCTTCATCGGTCAACTCCCCCTCGTTGTACGCGGCTCGAATCACGGGGGATAGCTTCTTATCCGTACCAAGACGATCGTTCAATGCGTGTTCGAGGAAAGAACCGGCTCGTGTTAGAACTGGTGTCACGTGGTTTTGTGATAGTAAGAGGTCGGTCTCGTAGAGTTCGATTATGAAGAACGTGAGGTTCTCATCGTTCTCATGCAGGTGTTGTATCAGTGCTATTGAAATCAGCGAGACAGGGTTCCTACGACCGCGAGATTGGAGTTCTGCTCCGAGGTACTTTTCCTGCTCTGCGTTATCGTATACTCTCAATCGATTTCCGCGGTTCACTCGGTAACCGTCTGGGACATCAATCTGTTCATAATCGGTTTCATACACCCAACAGAGCTTGTTCACGTATCCGAAGATCCTGTGCCATTCCCGAGCTGAGTAATCCTCCATTCGTTGTATTGTCATACTTGCTGATACTTGTTCAAGGTTTGTGACACCTGACTGCATTCAGGTGTACCCCCGTTCTTGAATTCCGAACGATTGGAGTCACCCCTCAATGTGAGTGCGCTGTCTGGCGATTCATTCACTCACACCAAGGGGTGTGTCGAGCCACTCTTTTCAGGTAGAAGCACGTCTCAGTATTCGTCGGTGTAGCAACCAGACTTCTGTTTGAGATATCATCATTTGATTGATTACAGCGTATACCGGACACGAGATCAACTTGACGCCAAGAGACCCGATCAGTCCTCAATCGTTAGGGGTTCTTCGGCCCAGTAGGCCATCCGCATCGGCAGACCAGCCAAGTCGGTTTCACAGTTCTCCGGTAGATATCGAATTTCGTCCTGTAGTGCGGTCAGCGCGAGAGCTAGCGAATCGATGACATCGTCAACTTCGATTTCGTTCGACTTCCCGATCAGTTCAGTGATCACTTCTTCGAGTAACATACCCGGTTCCTCGTGGAGTCTGCCAATCGCTCGAAGCCGTTCACCAACACCTGCAGCCGTATCCTTCGAATGCTGAAGTTGGGTTCCCAATAGAGCGCGAAAACAGACTTCCGGATGTGCCTCAGCAATCGTTTCTCGGGCTGCCTCACTTTCTCTGAGCAGCTCGTCAACCTCTCCAATTCCGGCAGTAATGTAGTATGACTGCCAACTCAGCCCCTTCCCGATATCCGTCTCGTTTTGCTCAACCACTTCCTCGAATTGGGCTTCTTCTTGATGCGCTATTTTTGCTGCTTTCCGCGAGGGTACCGGGAAAACGCTAGACGGTTTGCCGGTAACGGATCGTGCTGCAGAATCGACCCTTTCGCGTCTTCGTACAGTATTTGGATCCTCGGGAAGCCCAATTGGCACGTCAACGAGAATTTGATCAAGTTCTCGATTCTTCTCCCAGATATTCTCGAAGTTCTCCTCCAAAATGCACTGGTCGAATGTGCCATCCCTACAGATGACGGCAAGCCAGCCCTCGCTGGCCCAATCGATGCCCGCAACCGAGTACGAAGTCATACTCCCAATTCTGAGTGGAGAGAGGTGAAGATACCCAATCGAGTGAGAGTGTCATCGAATAGTTCTCTTCGCGGCCAGCCAGTTTACTAGGAGTTCCTCCGCACGGTTTTGTGAAGGAAGACTGATATCCAAATTCAGGCGTTGTGAACCCTGGTTTGAGGCGTAAAGTGCGACCTCCGTCTCGAATCCCTTCGGAGAACCGGTTTGGATTTCTGTCTTCGAGTCCAAACTCCGACCCGAGATTCTGACGACCCCAGAATCACCAGTATGTTCGGTACCTTCTCCAATCTGATTCAGGAGATAGTCGAACAAGTCATGTTGAGGTAGCGGGATCACGACTGACGGATACCACTCTAGCACCTTGGGATCGAATGATATGAGGAGTACATCCCTCTCGGCATACATCGCTTGAACGGTATCCTCCGGCGGATCAGTAGATACAGGAGGATTTGCCTTCTCGGGAATGGACATGCGATACAGTTTCTTGTAGGGCGCATCCTCTTTTTCTGTGAGCCGTCGGTCTAACATCTCGAAACGCCAACCTTGATCCCTCAACACCTGACTCTGGGTGAAGAGGCGTTTAACGACTTCAGGGGTGACCAGCGGATCGAATCGCCGTTCGAGGTAGCCGATTGAAGCGATATCTGGGTGGGGAGTGCTCCACCCGTCGAGCTTCGCGGATTCGATGATTTCTGCTTCTGTATTGCCTAGACCTTCATCCGAAAGACCAACACGTCGTGACAGCTCAGCAGCTTCAGCGGCGCGCGACTCCGCCGAATTTGCGATTTGGTCACCATCTTTGTCCGACTCACCCATTGCTGCGCTCTCGACATCGCCTTCCAATCCTTCTAGTATAGGACGCAGGGGCCCTACCGCCTGCTCAAAGAGATTAATCCGCTCACGAAGCCGTTCGTAGATGTCCTCCTCAACGGTATCATCGTATACGTAGTTCCAAATGAGCACCTCGTCGTTAATTTGGCCGATTCGGTCAATTCGGCCAATCCTCTGTTCCACACGCATCGGATTCCATGGCAAGTCGTAGTTAATGAGCGCATCACAAGTCTGCAGATTGAGTCCTTCACTTGCGGAGTCAGTACAAACAAGGATGGAAAGGTCACCATCCGGGTCTGTAAATTCACGCTTTACCCGTTCCTTGCTGGTGGTATTCCAACTCCCCGATGCTGAATCGTAGATTTCCCCGCCACGACCGGAGTACGTCCCGACATCAGGATGACTGAGACACACTTTATTTTTAATCGCGTCGAGAGTGTCCGTGTACTGCGTGAAGATTATCACCGTGTCCCGGGCTCGGGCACTAAGCTCGTGCAGGTCCTGAATGAGTTGTTCGAGCTTCGGGTCTTCCGGTACGTCGTACAGCTGGGAAATGAAAGCCTCTAATTCGGTAAGTTCGTATTCCCTGATTCGCTCTCCGGAATCGCCCGTCGCACCGATTTCGTCAACTGAAACTCCATATTCACGTTGCAGCACCTCCTCACGGTCAGCAATTGCGCCAGTTCGAAGATCACTGTCGGAGACGTTGGAGATGTCCCGTAGTTCCGACCTGAGGTTTTCCTGACGGCGCTTGAGTGATTGCTCGATTGCGTGAAGACTACTTGTGAGCCGCTGTCGGTAAGTCGTCATCACGAAGCCGACAGCCGTTTTTTCCTTCCCTTCAAGCACTTGCTTGGAACGATTGTAGACGTCGCTGATATAGGTCTCTACGCGGTCGTACAACGGTTCCGCATCTCCGAGATCGACCTTCCGTACTTCGATATCTCTCCGTGGGATAGTCTGATCTAAACGCCCTGTTTCGGCGAACCTTCGGAGTGTTTCGCGTGTGTTTCGAAACACTCGTGATTGGACAGGGGTCGTCTCAGCACCGAGTTGCAGCAGGAATCGCAGGCTCTCGCCAGATAGTTGTGAAAACCGGTCTTCCCAATCTCGTGCGCCGAGTCGGCCGACACCCAGAACTCGTTTGAGTTGCCGCCGTTCACTGAGTGAGAGATCCGTATCGTCGATATACTCTTCAACACGCTCGGCTACACCGTCGTGCGTCTGAACGAAGGACTGAATCATTCCCGTCCATGTCCGTAGAGTGACTAGCCCTTCATACGGCTCTACGTGCCATTTCGAGGAAAGATCCGGGAGAATCGCCTCTACGGGTTTTGAATCGGAGGCATTGATTTCATCCAATAGCTCTGGCAATTCCTGTTGAACCTCGAAGTAGGTCTCGAAGTTGTCGCGGTCGTTCCACCCATCCGGAAGATCGCACAGACGAAGTAAATCGTACAACTCTGTCGTTTCGAGTTGCATCGGAGTGGCGGTTAGAACGTACATACACGCCGAATATTTCTCAACCTCCGTGAGAAGGTCGTACAAGTTCGTGTCCTCACGACCGTGGTGGGCTTCGTCCACGAGTGTTAGATCCCACTCAAACTGAGTTTCTTCCGGACGTGACTGGCTCGTGCCCTCCTGCTCGTGAACTGCCGGGGCGAACAGTTCCATATTCCCCTCACGACGGGCCGTATGCCATGAGGCAAGAACGACAGTTGGATTGTCTCGGTCTGAAACGAATTCACCGATGTGAGATGCTTCCCAGGACGAATCCGGATCGTACTCCGACAGAGAGTGTTCGTTACCGTACGCGTCTCTCAGTACGCGTTGTGCGCCGCTGTAGTCGTAGGAATACGTGTTGATGTTGAACTTCTCTAGCAGCTCCTCTTGCCACTGTGGTTGGACTGTGGCCGGCACAAGCAGCAGTGACTCACTCACTTGACCGATTGACATGAGGCGAGAGATCGTGAGCCCTGCTTCAATGGTTTTCCCTAGGCCGACCTCATCACAGAAGAGGAGACTCTCGGGGTAGATGCTTGCGGCAGTGTCTGCGGCAACACGCTGGTGGGGCCACGGTGTGATTGAGCTGATATCCTCAGCCATGTGTAACGCGCCAGGGAGAAGCCGACGGTCGGATACGACCTGGG
>LFCJ01003712.1_pt1 | contig 11201 bp, 12 predicted proteins | sample 643141 | NCBI WGS metagenome assembly LFCJ01 (sample SAMN03766243, study PRJNA286221) | soda lake metagenome | biome: soda lake; feature: Kulunda steppe; material: water; isolation source: sample B1-Br-g2 brine of Lake Bitter-1 | place: Russia: Kulunda steppe | collected 2010-07 | reverse complement strand
CCCCCCCCACACACACAGGCGGCGGCCCTTCCACCGCGCGCAAAGGACATCTTTTACACCCATACATACATCAATACTGTCACAGGCCTCCTTGCGGGCAATCAGCCTGGACACAAATGGTTTGCCTGATCACACCAAATGTTGAACTCTCACACTCCCACCCGATCACACATGTACACATAAACATCTGCGCCCTCTGCTGCAGGTCCTCCTGTTGGCATCAGCTTGGTCCGTAAGGAGCTCATCGACATTCTGCCCCCAGTCCCTGCTGGAAGCCGCTTGCAGCTCGCCACTGGCGACTTCTTCCAGCCCCTGCTAGAGATGGTGCATGGCTGCGGTAAGGTGCCAGAGGGTGGAGCTCTCTGGCCACAAGCTGCTTCATCCTATTTCAGTGCTTCATTTTAAGGCTCTGCATTCAATTTGTGTGCACCTGACTTCAGCCTGTGTTGCATCCGGGAGCGAACCTAGTAGTTTCTACTTTGACTGAGGATGTGACATGTATCTCTTGAAGCAGACGTGTAAATCACTTATTTTCTGTGACGACGGACTGGATCGTGTTTTGTCGGACTGGTAGTGACCAGCAAGCCCAGCACTCAACAAATCTGGCTGAAGGTCTAAATCCATTGTAACTAACTAACTTGAGCTGGTGATTAACTCACGCAGTTATTCTTCTATTTTATTCCCTTCTTTTTAATTTCTTTTCTACTCTGATGCTTTGACTTATTAAGCTCGGCGAAAGCACACCTGCTCCACCCAGTGGAGGCTCTCTCTGCTGATTGCTAATGCCCAGCACATAAAAAATCAAATGCTGCATGAAATGCACCAAGCTGAATGTGTCTAAAAGCACCAATTAGAGAAGCGGCAGTCAAGAAACAAGTCAGGCCTGCGCAATACGCCAGGGTCACACATGTACTATGTAGTGTGATTTGTACCAAGAGAAGCACCTTAGGCCCCTTCCCTGCAATAAAATCAACCATAATGCTCGCAATTGCCCCGTTGGCAATGACCCCTTTTTATTTTGGCACTGTACCAGCAAGCGCAATACGCAGCTGCTGCTTCTGTTCATCATTGATCTGGGTAGACCGCGGAAACATAATTTTGAAATTGACAATCAAGTTGCCAAATGTGCCTGGTGCCTTGGCAATAGGCATGCCCTTCCCCCTGCAGTGTAGGCGGACATGCATGCAGGGATGGCCATTCATTGTCATATTTTTTGATAACCCATGTTAATAATCCATTTTTGGGAACTGTGAGCCTGTAACCTGTAAATACAGGTAGGCACACACACCATGTACCTCCTGGAGACACTTTATCATGATCAACCTCATGCCTGCTATGCCTTTCATCCGGCGAGCCCAAGTCTGCAGGCACCGCCTTCAAGTGCCAATAATGTGCCTGTGCAGGAAACCTGATTCACGCAGGTCAAGGGGCACAGTCATGAGCACCCTGCATGCCCTAAGCATGGTGGCCATCGCCTCTGCGGCGAGCCTGGGCCAGAGAAGAGGCCCAAATGGGGCTCAGTTGCGCGCATGGGCGCACCTCATGACTTTGATGCTGAGGGGCGAGATGACGTCGGTGAGGGGCAGCTCCAGTGTGGAGCCATCCAAGTGGGGAATGTGAATCGTGGTGCCGCACAGCGCGTCCACCAGCGGCAGGCTGGCTGTATGGACCAGGTCGTTGCCATCGCGCTGCATGGAGGCCATGCACGCAAGTCACCTCTGTCAGTGTGCGTGCAGACGCGCCAGGATTGGACCATGGCCTCAGAATATGCTGACCGAGTGCGAGGACAGGGCAGGAGCGCACAGAGTTGCAGCAGCTGGCTCAAACAGCTCCTGTGAGTTGCCCTACCTAGAGCACTCAGCATATAAGACCCAGCACCTCACGGCCCAGTGTGGATAGGATGTCGTGCCCTTCACGAGTGCACTCCAAAATGTGCACCTATACACAGCGTACATGGGCCTGCACCACTAGCAAGCCCCCACTCCCGAGAGCCCTACCTTAAAGCGTGGGTGCGACTTCTCGTCTAAAATGAACACAACATCTGCCGGGGCTGCCCCGGGGTGCTCATCGCCTGCATTGGTTTCAGCACAGGGACACCCTGAAGAGCGCATCTGCACAGGCTCTGATGCCTGTCAAGGAAGCATCATTCCAAGGACAGGGCAAGCAGGCATTCACAGACGCATGTGGACTGAGGGTGCCCAATGTCTAAATGCGACAAGGCCACAGGAAAGGGGTGTCCCAAAGCCCACGCATACGTTGCAGAAATGAAAGTTTGCCTGTTTGCGAAAATGTACAGCGCGCCGGTCGTTCAAAAAGTCCAATTTATACTACGTCTTTGAACGTATGTTAACCAATGAGAGGGCTGGGAGGGGGGACTGCTACTTGGCAAAGCCTGTGCTTAGATCATGGTGACTGACCAAACTGAACTTCAATTTTGCAAATGATTGTAAGTGCGCAAACCCTGCATCCTTGGTACATGGAGCTATTCATATAATAAGATGGTTGAATATGGGGCGCTCTGCTTGCAAGAGGGCCAGGGCAAGCTCATTGCATACAAGAGGGCAGGGGTAGGGGGCAATGCCTGAAGCCCACGCTGGACAAGAGCTTAATCCACAAAATACATCAATCATTGATTTGACTCATTGAAAGATCAAATGCCATGCGCTTGTTCCACTGGCTTATGTAAGCGCTGCCTGCTTTCTCTGTGCGATGAGCAGCTTACGTGTTGTTGAAAACCCTAGACCTTTCCAATCACGGACCTGGCCTGAACAATGTTCGCTTCTGGCACTAATTCAGCAGATGGGAGGTCATCAGAACACTCACAGGACACCCACCATTTTAAGAGAGTGTGATACGTGTGCCATTCTGTCAGCCGACTCACAGAATGCTCGCATTCCTTCAAGAATCGGTCGTGCGCCCACCCTTCTCAGAGAATGTGGTGTGTGTGTGCGTGTGCGTGCCTCTCTTACGGCCGGCTTGACATTGATCAGGCCAACTCACAGAACACCCACCTTTTTCAGGGAACGTGATGCGCGTGCCTTTCTTCCAGCCGGCCTTGATGTTGATCTCCAGCACCTCTGTCACTTGGCCTTTGTTGGTGCGGCGGTGGATCTTCATGCGCTTAGTGCAGCCCTGCGCAAGACAGGATGTCGTGCTCTAACATGCATTACTTGCTGAAAAGTGTACTCTACGAGGTTCAGAAAGATGAAGATTAGCCTTATTCAAAAGCATCATACAGTCACTTACATACCGTGTTCAAACCAGCTTATTTCAATTGCAGCAGCAAAATTGTGAAGGGGTTGGCGTCTTGTGCTAGAGGGACAAATGTAAAGCGTTATAAATAAGTTGGGCAGGGGTCTCGCTGAGAATCTCCAACGGATAGCGTGATGGGGAGGACCCTCGTCACCAAAGAGTGTCACCTATTTGACTGGTAAACGCCAAAATTGTGCAAAATTTGGCCACAATTCCCATAAATTCTCCCAAACCATTAATATACTTCATGATAAATTTACAATGAGAGACGATGTGGTGTGGACGATGAGGAGCGTGATGATGTGATGAGCTTGGACATGACTGACAGGGTAATGGGCTACCAATCCTTCCAGGGAGCTAGCACCTCTGCCAATACATCTTCAAAGGGAAGGAAAGTACTTGGCAGCAGCAGGCATTCCAGACCCCACCATTCAGTGTGTCAACTTCTTGCGCTTGTGGGCTTCAAAGTATGGCTTCCCCACCCTTGCCACAGTGCAGCTGCTGTGCATGCTCCCACAGCTTGTGTCTGCGAGCGTAACTGGTCAGATGTGCACCAAGCACTGCTCAAGGCTTGCTTTGGCACGCGCGCGAAGCTGATTTACATCTGCTGCGACTCAAAGACTTATCTGTGGCCGACCTGGAGTCCAGTCTGCAGCTCCTTGCCAAACAAGATGAAAAGAGTACCAAGGATTGAGCAGCTAGGTTGATAAGGGTGGAATGGGTGGAATGGAGGGGGTAGGAATAAGGGGGAGAGGATGGAACAGCCTGTGACTCATCCCGGCCTCTGGAATGACCGAACCTGTCAAATTAATACTTGTTTTCAATGATATTGAAGTTCCAAGAAAATTCTCAGGACCAAAGGACGCTCCTGTGAAAAGCAAATTTTAAATAAAACTCTCCCATGTAGGCCCTACCCATTTACAACGAGTCTCGCCGAGTCTCAGCGAGTCTCTGTGGCAGACTGGACCACCCTATTTACCCATCCTTAGTTATACAGCGCTATACATTGACAATACGCTACAATGTGCTTAATCTCAGGCACTTTGTATGCCAGATTCCCCCCTCGGCAGTCTGAATTTCATCATCATAGTTATCATACTGTGTCGTATGGGGTATGGGGTATGTGACCCCTTGCAAAGGGTGAAAGACCTTTCATCTGGTTCTGTTTCAAGCATTTTCCTTAGGTTTGATGTAGCGCTTTACTTGCATAAGTGCTATCAGATAGGAGCAGGTGCCCCATTTACACCATCCTCTCTTCATCCTGTAACTATGTAACCTAACCTAACCTAACCTTCATCCTGCAACTCCATTTTGGCAGCTATCTACCTGGATGGGTTTTTCAAACATGTTGCTGGCAAGAACATGCATGCCTTGTTTAAGTAGGTGTTTGTGAGTGCCCGTAGCACGGCTGCGCAAGCGTGTGCAAGCATGGGTACATGCGTGCACATATGCGCCTGTGTGCAATCATGCCCTGTTGCTTATGTTACTCTTGAGACAGGTGCACATTGATGATACTTGAATGAAGAAGAAGTTGGGCCACTTGTGATGCCATGCTTGAGCTGCACTTCACTGTGCCTGCGGCTGCTTGCACCCACTCTCTGACCTTGAGCTCCAAGTATTGCAGCTGGCCAAAGGTGTAGTGCGCTGCTTGTAAAAAAGAACATCCTGTCAAAAACAATCCCAGACACTCTTCATGTCACACATCAGATCCGCCTGAGGCTCTTTTGCCCAGGCCAGGCAATGATTTTGTCCCCATCTTTAAACATTTGATTCATTGCTATTGTAATATGCCAAGCCAACATGCCACACAAGGGAGTTGTCTGAAATGAGTGAATCAGCCAGATCATATTTTAGCACATGTTATATCAAAGATAAAGTTAAGTGTGACATAGTGCTGTAAGCCAACACTAACCGTTTCAAATGCGACCCTCTCAAACAGAGAATGTTGGCAGGCTGGATACAGCCACATTGCTGCTGGGCTTCCTTGCAAGGCTTGACTGGGGGGATAGAGGGTTGGGATTTGGGAGGCAAAATTTTCGGTAATCCTGATCTGGATGCCCCCAAGAAAGTGGATGTATTGGGCATAAGCCACTTGCCAGACCTACCAGCTTGGCAAACAAGCTATTAAATTTTGGAATTCCATGGCGTGCTGCACAACAGTTAAAGCAAGGTGTCAAAATTTGCTGCGCACCATGACTCAGGATGTGAATTGCAGGATGAAATGTTTTACAGAAAGCGTGCCCAAGATCCAAAATTCCAACACATCAGCAGCAATGACGCATGCGCCAAAAGCACCTTCCACTCCTGCGACTGCCATCCTTCTGATAACACATGCTTGGTCTGCCTAAGGTTGAATTTGACTCTAGCCAGGCATGTTAGGCATATGCAGCTGAAATGCTTTTGCCTTGCAGAGTCTAGGCTGAAGCAGTTTGCTTGGGCATCCAACTCCTCTACAATACATAGCACAAGCACGAACTCATAGCAGGTTCTGTGAAAGTATTGTCTTACCATGTACAACTCTTCCAAGGTGCAGCCTAGCTGCATCTCGATGGGCTTCACTTTTCGGGGGCCCATACTTGTTCTTCCTGGCGAAGCAGCAAAGAGACATGAAACCTCTTCTTGGTTGTGAAGTGAGAAAGGTGAAAATGCTTTTTTAATGAAGCGTTCAACATTCAGAGAAAGTTGAGGTAGGGGGTAAGAAGTTTGGACAAGTTGACTTCTGACAAGGTAATGCAAGCAAAAGTACTGCTTGACTACCTCAAGCAGAGAAGGCAAAGATACACAAGGGGGAAACAATCCGCCAATTTGCTCCAGATGCTTGGCGTTTAAATTGTGATGGATTTGAGTGTGATAAGACGCAAAGGGCAGCACTCATGAACTGCCTGCAAGCATGTGAAGAAAGGCAGCATCAATGCACTGACGAAATTTATCACTTGTGACAGCGAAGCCATGGTATTGATCCATACCAGAACGGAGCCCAGACCGCATGACTTTGGTCCTGGCAACACATGCATATACAGATTTGGCCCTGCTGCAGCACACGCGTACACAGCTTTGGCCCTTCTACAACACACACATACACAGCTTTGGGCCTGCTGCAACACGCATACATACAGCCTTGGGCCTGCTGCAACACACATACACACAGCTTTGGGCCTGCTGCAACACACATACACACAGCTTTGGGCCTGCTGCACCACACATACACACAGCTTTGGGCCTGCTGCACCAAACATACACAGCTTTGGGCCTCTGCTGCACCACACATACACACAGCTTTGGGCCTCTGCTGCACCACACATACACACAGCTTCGGGCCTCTGCTGCACCACACATACACACAGCTTTGGGCCTCTGCAGCACCACACATACACACAGCTTTGGGCCTCTGCAGCACCACACATACACACAGCTTTGGGCCTCTGCAGCACCAGGCCTGGTCCACTGTCCGCATGTTACCTGACACTGTGTCCAAGCACACACCATGCCGCTCAACACACCCCTGCACTGCTACATAACGATTGTGCAGCCAAGCAGATGCTTCAGGCCCCCTGAGACTGGGCTGAGCCTCCGTCAGCAGGGGCCCTGCTCAATCCCACTTTCCGTCCAGGCAGCCAAGCCTCCTGCACAAGCCTTCCGGGGAACATGACCTGAGTTTCTGGGCCACACGGTGAGGGCCAAAGCCCCTGCAGACCACACGTCCTGCGCCAGGGCCCCTGCCATACAGGCAGAGAAATGATCAAGAGTTGCGTGCGAGGCGCTCACCGTAGGGGCCAAAGCCTCCGCCGCCAAAGAAGGCCTCGAAAGGATCGTCATGGAGGCCGCCGCCCCCGCCCCCAAAAAACTGCATGCATACGAGTCCCGCTAAGCAAGGTTGCCGAGCATCTTGGACCAGGCGCACAAGCCTTGCGTTCCTCAAAAGACTCGAAAGACACACTGAAGTATGCGCACTAGGGCACCTCCTTGCCTCATGCTCGGCTACGCCCGACACCAGCAGCCTAGCTGTAGAGACTGCTGTTTGAATGAAACGCGACAGAGCATTCTCTCCAGACTGCAGAGCCCTGGTGTGCAGCAAAAGCTGCCAGTGCCACTGTCAAAGGCAGACAGATGCAGCAGCCAATGCCTAATAAGGCCAAACACCCAAGCCCTCAGAGGAGGACAAAACTCATGGGGAAGCAAAATGTATTCTATCCTCAATACATTACCATGATCTGTGCTGCGTTACCACCTCCAGGCCAGCTAGCAACCCTCTCATACACAGATGAACGATTTTCACAAGATTTCACACATGAAAGCTGGGCATGTTGGATGTGCTAGCAAAGATGTGCTATCAATGCATCTTCATTCTTCCTCTACCATTGCGCATGGAAGCAAGGATTTAGGGCCACTGTCAGTCTTCAACCCATAGTTCTTCAATCAGAATGGTAACGTATCACTCCAGTGCAACCCAGCCCTTTGGCTACGTCTCAGCAAGTACTCCCACCTCCCTCTCAGTCAACCTGCCTGTAACACAAGCCCGCCACGCAGTACAGCTTGCTGGCACACAGCAATGCACAAGCACACAGCATACATCACACAGCAATGCATGAGTACACAGCACACAGCAATGCATGAGCACACAGCACACAGCAATGCATGAGCACACAGCACACAGCACACAGCAATGCATGAGCAACCAGCAATGCATGAGCACAGCCGGCCAGGGGGCACACCTCTCTGAAGATGTCATCTGCATTCCTGCCCCCAAAGCCACCCGGCCCTCCAGGTCCGCCCTGCTTCAGGCCCTCTTCACCGTATTGGTCGTAAATCTCTTTCTTTTGTGGATCCGACAGCACCTGAGTTTTGGGATCCACGTTCGGGGACGTGTTATCTCTCAGAAATTCTAGTGTTTGCATGGAAAAATGAATGAAGGCGCAAGATCTGAGGTTCGGGCACCGCCTGCCCTTTGGGACCTGCAGGGAGGACAAAAGCATCCTAATCCTTCCATATTTCTTTTACATGAGGCGTAAGAGACGTCCATGCTTGGACCGCCCATAAATGATCCCAGAAATCCCTGATCTCTGAGAGCAGCACAGGCAAAACGCACGGCATCCTGACAGTGCAGCAATTGGCTCTGCGCTTGCTAGCCTGCCATTGTGAAGCTGCTAGTAGAAGCAGGAGGACGTATCTGGATCAAAAGCAGCAGAGCCGTGCTTCCTCAGTCGGGCTAACGGATGCACATACCAAAGGTAGGTGGGATCTCAAGCATGCAAGTCAGTAGGTTTTGGAGCAAAGCAACAGGCTGTGCTGCATTTGCACAACAAGCAAGTCAAGGCTTGCGAATCCTTGCTTTGCCCATTGCATGCCACGCAAGCTTAGGTACATTAAATGTGCGAATCCAAACCCTCCTCTCGTTAAGTTCTTCCCCTGCTCCATGGCCTCACCGATCTCCCCTTTGACTCCCTCAAAATTATGCTCTTGCATAATTTCGGAGAATGTCTGACGTCCTTGACCTCCCCTGCACTTTGAATCCCCAGCATAATTCTCCTTGCTAGCTTCCTTGGCTTGACACTCTGACCCACCTCCATGGCCTCCCCAATCTCCTTGAACTTCTCCGCGGCAGCCTCCCTATTGTCAGCATTCTTGTCCTGTTTGCAAGAAATCAGGTTGGCCGCGCATTCCCAAGCAGTTCCTTCTACATGCTCATGCAGGTCGCCCACTTCTCCGTTTATAGGCATACGGTGATGAGAGGGTGCTGAGCCCATGTCCTGTGCGGCTTGAAGCATGAGTAGCCTTGGTTGCTTGCTTGCACCTCAAGATGAGTGTGTTAAGAGGGGTGGGGGGTAGAGGCAGAGGGGAAGGCACTCACTTAACTGTGTGCATGCATCCATGCTTGCCAAGTGCACTTAGGAGGTGTTCTAACGCATGCTCAAGTGCATTTTGCATGAGGGAGCTAGAGAAAGATCAGCTGGATGAACATTGAATTTAGCACACCTTCCGCGTTTCCCACATTACATGCTTTGACATTTTAGGCCAGCAGGATCACCAGTCAACTGCTGAGTGTCATGCTTGCCCTCACAAGATGCCATGCCGGCTCCCTCCACTATGCAAACCAGACATGCATGCATGTACTCACTGGATGATGCTTGATAGCAAGCTTGCGGTACGCTGCAGACGAAAAGGCAAATCAGAGGAGTTGGGGACCAAATGATGGGCCAGAGGGGAGTTTGGTTCCAGGTGCGGCTGCAAGCTTGCGCCATACCTTTTTTTAAGTCCTCCTGACTTGCATCCTTGGGCACCCCAAGTATATTATAGTAGTCCTTCCCCATGCTCTACTGGTGCTGGTGCCACCAACCAGTGACACCTCCTTGGGCCAGGGACAGGGATAGTCCCAGTGGGTCCTAAGGTGAGCCTCTACAGATGAATGCTCTCGCCATCGTGCCAGCACAAGGAAATCCCACTCCTTAAAATCGTTGAATTTAACAACTTGCAGAAGTCTCCTGCCGATGATGATAATCAGATGAAGCGCGATGATAATCAGATATTTTCACAACTGCAAGGCGCGAGATTCCTCCAAATAGACCCCATGTTTAGAGCAGAAGACACGCGTTGTTCAAATTTCTTCATAACGAAAATTTGCCCGAATAGAGATGCCGGGACCAGCCACCCTGGATACATTGACCAAACTCCAATCCCCTGCCATCCTCGCTCATTTGCTTACAATGCTGCCTGCCTACTATGTTGCCAGCACTGAAACAACTGGAGCCTTTCCTTTCACTCCTGGTGCTCATGGTGGCCGCCGCTCCTCCTCCTTTCCTGCGCCCCCTCTTGCCTGTCTGCACTCCCCTCGTGATCCCCCTGGTCCCTTCGCTGTGCTGCCTCCTGTGCTACCTCTTGCGCCCGCTGCTGCCGCTCACGCTCCACTTGTGCCCTTGCCAGCTCCTGAGGCGTGTCAATTGTATCGGAGGATCACAAACTGACAGCAGAGCGGGTAACCCATGCACTAGCAAGCCAGCAGGGCTCCCTTCACGCTCATCTTAGCGCCAGACAGCAGCAATTTAGAGTCCAGGACCAAGCTGTGGCCAGCACAGGGATTAGGAGCAAGGACAAACTAGAGGCGGGGCAGTGAAGGCAAATGGATGCCAGGTTCGCGCAGGGAAACACATCTTACATCCGCATGGCAAGCACTGTGCAGCAGCTTGCGTGACCAGCGATCAGGGCCCCACCAAACTAGGTGCGCCAACGCAGCGTCCGTCACCTGGCCTGCGCACCTGTGCAGCTGCCATAGCAGCGTGCTCCTCGTGTGCATTGTTCCAGGTAGGCAGCAACGATGACACAAAGCCCAGCAGCAGGAGCGCAATCTCGCGGCCGGCCACCCTGCAAAGAAAGGGCAGTGGTGGACAAGGTGAAGGCTCAGAATGTGGGGCCTCATTGGAGTGGGGTGGCTGCTGTGCATTCAATTAAAAGCGGCATGCCCAAGGGACCACATTCACATGAGTGATGCGCATTCTCTGCCTCAGAGACCGCACTCGCTCTCATTAATGCTCACTAGCACCATAACATTGATTAACTACCCAAACAGCTCATGGGACCGACACCATGGTCTTGATAGCCTCCTCATACAGCTCACATTACCCACACCATGCTCCCACCCATGCTCACCACCCATGCTCACCAGCACCCACACCATCGTATCGATATCCTACTCACACAGCTCACAAGACCCTGCTCACACAGCCCCCACTGTTGAGCTCACAAAAATGGGGCTATCTGCTGACCAAGGCACCGTTTATTCATGAGCATGCATACATGCAGGTTTTATAGCATAGAGACATGAGAGGGAAAGGTAGAAGAAAAGCTGACATGCTCAAATGAAGTGAAGCACTGGTTAGGGTGGGGGGTGGGGTAGCCTTAATGCGAGCTCCTTGAATTGTTATAACAATTCCTAATTAGGAAGCAGAAGTGATGTT